>ENA-ORUV01000436-ORUV01000436.1-human-gut-metagenome-genome-assembly--contig:-NODE-436-length-31011-cov-85.3959_pt1 | contig 31011 bp, 30 predicted proteins | sample MGYA00242089_ERZ509229 | MGnify/ENA primary metagenome ERZ509229 (study PRJEB26280, sample SAMEA2338805) | human gut metagenome | biome: human gut; feature: human-associated habitat; material: faeces...
TATTATCGTGAAATATAAACATTTTAAACAGGCCTTACTTTTTAAAGTGGGCTCATAAGTGACTATTATAAGGCAGCAGAGCATGACCAACAAATACAAAGGATAGAAGTGTCATCAGAGCAACCAGAAACCCAACCAATCTGTTCAAATATATGTAGAGGAGATTTCCATACGCATATCATAGATACAGAAAGTTCAGAGGACACTCAAACGATAGAAGGAACGACGATAGCCATACTTTCACCTGTTTTACAAAAAGGACATAGTAAAACTTGGAATGGTATCTATTCTGGGAAAACAATTCCATTTAAAATTGAGGATAAAGATTTTCTGAAACAGGTTTACGCAAATGAAATAAAATTCGGTTCTGCCACGACTATAAAATGTACGTTGCAAATTAAAACAAAACGTATTATAGCTGAAGATGAAGCTACAGTAAAAGAAGAAAACACATACATTGTGAAAAGTGTACAAACTTGGGCTGATGACCAATGTTTTCAAAGAGATACCAAACGATACAAAAAGCAAAAAGCAGATGATAGACAACTTACGTTGGATTTTGATTTATGACTTTATTTATTTTTGTACTCTCTGGTGTCATTTTGGTTGTTGTCTAAATAGAGCGACTTCGGAGAACTATTACCAATAATAAGGCAATTTTTGGTGAGTAACTCGAAAGGTTTTGAGTAACTCAAAACATACCTTGCTGTGTCGTTATGGACACAATGTTTTGGAAAGAACAAATCTAATACCATTGAAAACACTGCGGTAGTTCGCCCAGTGGCTGGAGGCGCAAAGTCTCCAAGGAACGGCTCGTTTTTCCCATACTAAATGATGAGACAGATAAATCCCGAGGAATGGGTACCGCCAATACCATTCCTCGGGATGAACAAAAATGTATTCCTGCATGTCATACGTTTTATATGTCATACGATAAAACTGTAAAACGTTTGACATCGGCAGTTCTTCGTTCTTCACAGAAATGCTTGATACGACAGTGAATCAGTACGTCAGCAAGTCTATACGACAGTGAATAACCGATGCCTCAAAGATGCGAGTTTTTCAGCTAAAGTAATTAGTCCCTCCGTAGAGTTGCAGGACAATGGCTGTTTTCTCTTTTGCTCCGTACAACCTCTTGAAGATAGCATCACGAAGTTGCGCTGCACCATTGGAGGTTAGACGGAAGCAAATGGCAACAACCATAGGGAATCCATACAGCGTTTGCCAAACATCTTTGGAAAGTTTTTGCCTCTTTTGGACTTCCGACATCAACAACATACCTTCTTTATATATGGCTCTTATCACGGCTTTGAGCTTCGGGGTTGTGACATAAAGCATATCTACCAACTCATTTTCACTCATCCACAAGTCCTCCAGGTTGGACGGAATGGATAGCATTCCATTTCCGTCCACGGTGATTACAGTCCTTTTCATGCCATCCCTCCCATTGCAGGCAAATGCCCCTTGATTCGACTTTCAAAGACTGATATGTCATGGTCAAGTTTGGTGCTTGTCACCTTGGCATATATCTGTGTTGTTGTGATGTTCGTGTGACCAAGAATCTTGCTCACGCTCTCTATTGGCATACCATACTCCAATGCTAAAACTGCCCAACTATGACGTGAGACATGAAATGATACACGCTTCTTTATACCACACATTGCAGCAACTTTCTTGATGCGCTTGTTGATGCTGTCAAGGTTGCCAATGTTGAACAAATGGTTGCCCTTTCTGAAAGATTTGTACCGCTCAACAATCTGCATAGGGATATCCATCAGCTTGATTTGGAACGGTACCCCTGTCTTCTGACGCTTTGAAACTATCCAAGGAGCACCATTTACCATGCTGATGTTGTCCTCAGTCAAGTTCTTGATGTCAATGAATGATATACCTGTCCAACAACCAAAGATAAGGAGGTCTCTTGCAAATGCCATATTGGGGTCTTCCAACTTTATATCAGTCATGGCAGTAAGCTCGTCCAAGGTCAAAAACTTACGTTCCTTGTGGTCTGGATCAACGTGGTACATGGCAAAAGGATTTCTCGGTATCTTGCCGTTGTAGTGAGCTGCCGTCACGATATGCTTCAGCGGTATGGAGTAAATCCAAATGGAAGACTGTGCAAGTCCGACAACATTCTTCAAGTACAGGCAATAGTCACGGATAAACTCCTCGGTAAGCTCATTCATGGACATATCGCTTCGCTTGTACTGATACTTGATGAACTCGGCAACGTACTTTCTCACCACAAGATACTTGTTGTACGTGTTCTTGGCTCTGTCCTTGCCTACACGCTTGGCAAACGCAGCGTTCTCCTTGTCAAAAGCTCTAAGCAAAGTCTCGTACTCCGTACCTATGCCTTGGTATGCGTTTCTCACCATTTCTGCGGTAACGAACGCCTCACGGTCGGAAAGTCGTTGGTAATGCTTGGCGATTTGAGCCTTGATGTTGTCAAGCGCAAAATTCACCTCCTTGGCTTCCTTACTCTTGCCTATGGCTCTGTTGCCCTTGGCATCCCAGATAGCCTTGGTAACGCTCTGCTTGCAACTGAACTGTGCGATAGTTCCGTTGATTGTCACTCGTCCCATGATAGGAACAATTCCGTTTCTCTCCTTGCTTCCATTTACATAGAAGACTGTCTTGAAAGTGCATCTCATAATTCTTACTTTTTTGTTCGGTGCAAAATTAAACTATGAGAGCTGCATGGCAAAATCAAAACTTACGCAGAATGGGGAAATATGAACCGTCACCGTTAAAAATGCTTATTAGGGCGTTTCTTCGAGGTAATGATTTGAAAGCGTTTCTATTTCATCAATCTGCGTTTTTCGCTTTTCCTCGTTCATGCCACTTAAAGCCAACGACTGCCACAACCACTTGAAACTCAAAATAAAAGCATAATTCTGCTATTTTTTGCTTTTTAGGCATTATTTTTATAAAAAAGTATCTACGAAACTTTATGTTCTGGCATAACTATATGCTACGCTTGCTTTTCAAACGGATCATGAGAAGAGATTGAGCTAAAAGAGCATCAAATTTGTTTATAATCGAAAATATTGCTCAAAAAGGAGTGAGTTTTTCAGATTTTATTTGTACTTTTGCCATGTCATTCAAAGTTTAATATGGGATTTGACGTTAAAATATTAATTGGCGAAACAACCGCCTACGATAAGAAACAACAGCTCGAAGTCAAGCGGCCTAAGAGTTGGCTAAAAAGTGTATCTGCCTTTGCCAATGGCGAAGGTGGAACATTGGTATTTGGCATCAGTGACGATGACCAAGTGATTGGACTTGCTGATGCGGAGATCGATGCAGAAAGAATAAGCGAAGAGATAAAGACAAAACTTGACCCTACACCTGCCGTCAACCTTGAATTTAAAGAGGTGGATGGCAAGAAGCTTGTGTTGCTTCACGTTTACAAGGGACAAGAAACTCCTTATTACTATATAGGTGATAAGCAACGCTTAGCATTTGTAAGAGTGGGCAACGAGTCTGTTGTTGCAGACAGGCTTCAACTAAAAAATCTTGTAATGAGAAGGGCTGGCCGCTCCTTCGATGCGATTCCTTCAACATATAGATTTGAGGATATGGCTTTTTCAAAACTCAAATCAGTACACTTCAAACGACTAAATCAATCGTTTGATGATAGCGATTTCGTATCATGGGGTATAGTGGATAATGATGGCAAACTTACCAATGCTGGTGCTCTGTTAGCAGACGATTCTCCTATACACCATTCTCGCATATTTTGCACTCGATGGAATGGCTTAGACATGACAAGCGGTTTGGGTGAAGCTTTGGATGATGCTGAACTTGAAGGTAGCGTTATCGGGCAGCTACAAGATGCTGTCGCTTTTGTTAGGAACAATTCACACAGAAGATGGTGGAAAAAAGCAGATTATCGGGAGGAGCTACCAGATTATCCTGAACGTGCTGTAACCGAAGTAATATGTAATGCCATCATCCACAGAGACTACATGGAACTTGGTAGTGAAATACATATAGATATATATGATGACCGCATGGAAGTGTATTCCCCAGGCGGTATGTTTGACGGACGCTTAATACAGCAACTTAACCCAATGACTGTGCCATCAAAACGTCGCAATCCTTTGCTTGCTGACTTTTTTCATCGCTTAAAGCTAATGGAACGTAGAGGCAGTGGCATGAAGAAGATTATTGGCGAGTATAAGCGTTATGAGGACTTAGAGAATTATCATGCTCCAGAGTTTAGTTCGAACGCTTCTGAGTTCCATGCTGTTTTATGGAATCTTAATTATGGAACAGATGCCGCAAAAGAGTTCGTAAAAGAAGATGCTAAGTTCGCAAAAGAGTTCGTAAAAGAAGATGCAAAGTTCGTAAAAGAGTTCGTAAAAGAAGATGCAAAGTTCACAAAAGAGTTTATAAAAGCTCAGAGGATGATTTATAAACTCATTTCAGAACAACCTCATTCCAGTGCAGCTATGATGGCTGAAAAAATAGGTGTATCATCTCGCCAAGTTCAGAAATACCTTAAACAACTTTCTGATTTGCACTTGATCGTCAGAGAAGGTGGACGCAAAAATGGCATTTGGAAAATCTTAGACGATGAATACGAAGATTTCTTCAAAAGAATATAGATAAGAATGTTTAAGGTCGCAATTTGCGACCTTAAACGAAGGACATTGGTAATACTTAAAATGTATGCAAGAACTTATCAAATGTTATTTTTCAAATCCCAATATCTACTTTAAAATTCCTTTTTTTTCTATATCAGCTTAATTTTCTCCCTACTTTTTTCTTTTAATACAATATAAAAAAGAAAACTGGAGCAAAAACTCCTATTTCTCAAAGAAAAAGTATATATTTGCAAATGAAATATCGAAACGATATGGGGAAAGAAAAGGATTTTTCAAGGAAGTCTAATCTCTCACAACTGTCTGATGACGAGATTCTTCAAGGCTTCAAGGATGCTGATGCAAGAATAGTAAGGGAGTATTACTACGGATACTGCCGGGTGGCTTATTGCATCTACGACAAGCGTTACGACCTGCAATCGAAACCGGGCATGGACTTTTATTCATTAGCTCACGAATACTATCTCTATCTCTGCGAGCATGACTTCAAGCCTTTGGAGGACAGGAAGCCAAGTATGTCGCTCAAAACCTGGATGGTGAATGGTTTCCGATTCCTCTTGCTGGATAAATTGAAGGAAGTGAAGAAGGAACATCGATTTGAGAGTTTCGAGACCAGACAGGAGAGCCGGAAGATGAAGTTTGATATAAGCGATAACCAGTTTGAGCATGAACTTTATCAAACGATAGAAGAGATCGGCAATCTTTATTATGGCAGGGACAGCAAGAACAGCATCATCCTGAAGATGCTCTACATCGAGGGATTCAAGGGCAAGGACGTAGCCATGCAGTTGGGCATGACCGCCTCCGCCGTCACCCAGCGATGCCAGCAGATGATGCATGATGTGGTGATTCCTTATTTCAAGAGATACTTCGATGCTTCGGAATACGGAAGCTATCTGTCGTTCGGCGACGAAGACGCATCCGTTTCAAGTGCTCCTAAGATGTCGATGCCGAGCATGATGGATTCGAGAATGTGCTGCGAGGAATCGGCTGATATTAGCAATAACATATTTAATAATAAGAAGAATATGGAAGATATGAAGAAGGGAAGAATCACTCCTCGCTGGATTGATTCTTTGAAAGAGAACGAAATATTTGTTTTTGGCAGCAATCTTGCTGGCATGCATGGTGGTGGTGCTGCCCGTATAGCCCGCCTGCATTTCGGTGCTGTCATGGGCAAGGGTGTAGGCTTGCAAGGTCAGAGTTATGCCATTCCTACGATGCAGGGCGGCGTGGAAACCATCCGTCCATACGTGGAACTATTCATTATCTTTGCCCATCAGCATCCCGAGCTACATTTTCTGGTAACCCCAATAGGTTGCGGCATCGCCGGCTTCGAAGCCGAAGACATCGCCCCTTTGTTCGAGAGCGCAAAGGAGATGAAGAACATCAGCCTGCCGGAGAGTTTCTGGGAGGTGATAGAATAATCTTCTGAAGAAAGAGTGAAATATAGGTTTTGAAAGAAAAAGGAAAAGATCATGCTGAACTTGAAAGAAACTTTAGAATCATTTTCCTTGAGTGAGGATACACGGAGAAAAATTCTGAACGAAGACCACCCATTCGAGAATCAGGGCACCCCATTCATCCCTTCTGAATTCAAGGAAATCGCTCAGATAGCTTTAGCCGGTCACTTCCTGGTAACTGCTGGAGTCCAACAGGTAACTGTACGACCCACATGTGTGGAGTTCTACTATCACGAAGAGGTCGAGGGTGGCATCAAAGACCCCATCGTATATCATCGCAACCCCAAGAATGGTTCTTCCAAGAGCATCTTCAAGTTGGGCATCCTGCACAACCATGTTTCAGGAATCGACATCACGTTCGAGAAGGGCACCCATCCCGAAGATGCCATCAGGGCATCCCTGCTGATACGTGAGTTTTCTGTAGATGGAAATCCACCAGAAAGTCGTTCCACCTTATTGTATGATATGCTTTATTCGCAAGCCTCCATCTTCGATGGCTTCTCCATCAAATGGGTTGATGGAGAAGAAAAGGCAGAGGTAGAAGCTGACGTACGCAAGAACGTGGCGAAATATGATGAAAACGGTCAAAAGATGCAAGCAAAAGAACATCAGGAACTTCTCGACAAAGGGTTCACCCTGACAAAAGACAAGAAGCATATCCAAGACCCACGGCCATGGCAATTTAAAAAGATACAGATATGATAGTAGATAAAGATACGAATCAGGTATTCGTTTCAGAATGGCTTCAAAAAGTTCATCCCGCATTCTTCAGCCGTTTTTCTGAGTTACTGAAGAATGTCCACATCAATATGGCTCTGTTATCAAACACAGCCGATATCTGGTGTCGTGACTACATGCCGATTCAACTAGCCGAAGAGGATTTCCTGCAATATCGGTATTATCCCGATTATCTCACAAAGAAAGAATCAGACAAGCAATATATTACGGATTCAAAGAGCGTGTGCAAAGCTTTGAAGCTACCCAATATCCAAGCCACCGATTTGATAATAGATGGCGGGAATGTGGTTAAAGCCCATGATTGCATTATCATGACAGAGAAAGTTTTTCATGAAAACGCTCAATATCCACAAGCAGAAGTATTAAATGAGTTGGAGCATCTATTTCATTGTGAGGTCATCATGCTTCCATGGGATAAATATGAGAAATATGGGCATGCTGATGGAATAGTGAAACCAATAGACGAGTCACATCTTCTAATGACCAGCTATGCTGATTACGACCAGGAACTTGCAGAAGAATTCGAGCGACGGCTTGCCACCCGTTTTCGGATAGAGAAGCTACATTATCATGTTCTGCGAGCAGATAAGCGAAATTGGGCATACATCAACTTCCTGCAAGTTGGCAACAACATCGTTCTGCCAGCTATCAACACAGAAGAGGATGAGCAAGCTATGGAGCAAATAAAAACATACTATCCATCATGTAATATCTACCAGTTGGATAGTGAAGAGATCATTAAACAAGGCGGAGCCTTGAATTGTATAACTTGGAATATTAAGAATTAATTATTATGGCATTTATACATCACACAAAAGAAGAGCAAAAGCGATTCTGGGAACTCATGAATCGTTATGAAAACGAGCAAGAGGCTATCAAGAATGGATTCTAAAATGGATTCACAAGAGAAGAAATGACATTTATGGGAGAAATGAATATCGCCGAGTTTGGAAATAAGTATTATCAGCTCTGCTATTACGACATGACCGAATTAGATTATAGCAACTAATTTTGGGGCAATGATAGGAGAATCAGCCTTCCGGGAAGTTTTTGGGAGGTGATAGAGTAAAGAATTGGAATAATACATAATTTAAACATTATAAGATATGAAGACAAATAATAAAGATAAGTATTTTGATATACCAAAGAATTATCAGAATTTTGTATTGGTACAAAAGACAAATGCCAAGCCAGAAGATTACGGTTACACAAAGGAGGCAGTATTGGATGTTTTGAATCTGGTCAAGAATGATCCAAACAATTATGACCTTGAAGATGACGAACTCCAAAACGACTTAGGCTGTTTCTTCAATGACGGAGTATGCGTTGAAAGAAATGTAGAGTTTGCTAAATATTGGTTTGCCAAATCTGCAGATCAAGGCAATGACTTAGCTCGTAGTAACTTGGCAGACATCTATCGTAAGGGTACAGACGGAACTGAAGTGGACCTAAAGAAAGCATTTGAATTGTATAAGGCCTGTGGTTTGCCATACGCCCACTATCGTTGTGGAGAATTTTACGAGAAAGGTTGGGGAGTAGATAAAAATATAGAAGAAGTTAAACGCTACTATTCATTAGCCTACTCAGAAGGACATCCTTTGGCTAAAAAGAAACTAAAAGAGTGGAATTTTTTAGAGGATTAAAGATGAAAAATCAAACTATACCACAAGAATATGAGCCATCCCCAAGCGAAGTTGAAAAATACATTCGCTTGTGGGATAGCTTAGACAATTATGTAAATCAAGAGAAAGCTCTTGACAAATTGTTTTTCAGCTTATGCCAAAAGAACGATACCATAGAAAATGTTCTGCTAAAATGCTCTACACTAAATGACTTCTATAGTACCAACATATTTGACATTCATACTGTTGCCAAGCATATACTATCAATTCCAGATATTGACAAGAGACTGAAAAATGGAGATTTAACTTTAGTGGATGAAATTGCCCACGTCGAAGTTGGAAAAGAAAAGAAGCAGCATTTCTTTTACTCATTTGCATCAAAATATTGCAGCCACCATCAACCATTTATGTATGCTATTTACGACAACTATGTAGAGAAAGTGTTACTGTATTTCAAAAGACGCGACAAGTTTTACAATTTCAACAATTCCGACTTACGAAACTACCCAATTTTCATCAATATCATACATAAGTTCCAAGAGAGCTATGGATTAACAGCATACAATCTAAAAGAGATAGATAAATATCTATGGCAATTAGGCAAATCTTATTACAAAAAATACAATTAAGTAACTATGTTAGGAGCAATGATTGGTGATATTGCTGGCTCAAAATATGAGTTCAGCAATACGTTTGATTATGATTTCGAGATGTTCGGCGAGGGATGCGACTTCACCGATGACACCATTTGCACGGTGGCGATTGCCGATGCGATATTAAACGGGCGAAACTATCAGGAAAGTCTGTTGGATTGGTGCCGCCGCTATCCTTCTCCAAAAGGAGCGTATGGCGGAAGATTCGCAGCATGGATTTGCTCTCTTAATCCGCAGCCATATAATAGCTTTGGCAACGGTTCTGCAATGCGAGTATCGCCAGTAGCTTGGCTATTCAACGACCTGTCGCAGGTTTTGGAAGAGGCAGAAAAGACGGCTCTTCCTACTCATAACCATCCCGAAGGAATCAAGGGAGCCAAAGCTGTAGCTCATGCCATCTGGTATTTCCGCAAGAGCAAATTCTCAGAAGGATCTAAGGATTCTGAGAATGAGGAAACGAAGGGATTGAAAAATGAGAATGCCAAGGCTTCTAAGGATGAAAATGAAACAATACAGGGGTTCATGTCCATCGCCCGAAGCTATTACGAGGATTTCGACACACGAGTTTATCCAAAGGGCAAGTTCGATGAGACCTGTATGGATGCCGTGCCCTTATCTTTCTATCTCCTCTCGCAAGCCTCATCTTTCGAGGATGCCATTCGCCTCGCTATATCTCATGGCGGTGATAGCGATACCATCGGAGCCATCGTCGGCTCCATCGCCGAAGCCCGCTTCGGTATTCCGCAAGAAATGAAAGAGAAGGCTTTGAACTATCTGCCGGATGACATGAAAGATATATGGAAACAATTTGCAGAAAAATCCCAAATAAAGCAAGAATAATTTGGTGTTAACGAAGAAAAAACGTATTTTTGTGGCAATTAAAACAAGTAAATATGACGAACCATGATTTTTGGATGTCCATCAGCGACATAATCAATGAAGGATTTACATCTGAAGGTCTAGCAAAATTAGATGATTATGCAGAACAATTCAGTACTGGAAAGATCTTATATAAACGATTTTCACCGTCAGAGCAGCTTGGCTGCGTTAAAGGGGGAACAATACATGTTATTGCATCCTTACTCGCGGGAGCAGAAGTTGGCACAGATCAACTCACTGCGCCAGAACACAGTTTCAAAAGAGAACAGCAACTTGGAAAGATCCAAGAGAAGCGAATAGAAGATTGGGCGAAAGCTGCTGGATTCTGGATAAGCAACACGGATGAAACTTATGAACAAACCTTGGGCGAAAAAATCGCTCAAGGAGGAGAAGCTGTGGTGTATGACAATGGCAACAAAGTATTAAAGGCTATCGGATTAGATTATTTCATTCAGCCTATTTTTGCCTTAGATAGAATCTCTTTGCACAATGCTTATTTCGAAGAAACAGAAATGAATGTATTGGGATTTGGCAGAAATACTAATAAAGATTTTATGGTGATAGTAGAACAACCTTTTATTCACGGCAAGATGATGGCCGACACAGAGATTGCAACTTTCGTGGAACAAATGGGTTTTAAATCTATCAATCCTAGAAATTGGACCTTTGCAAATAAGGATATTTATCTTAGCGATATGCATGATGAGAATGTTCTTCATTCTCCAGACGGACATATTTGCGTTATAGATTGCGATATACGTATCAATATCCCTGAACTCAGAACAGGAGGAACTCGTATTCTGACCAACAAAGTAGAATTTCAATTAGAATAATTATTGAAGACTCAAACAACCTTATGATCAGAATTAAATATAAAGCTCCAACTCATTAGTTATCCTAATAAGTTGGAGTCTTTATATAATTTCCTTTTAGAATTTATCCACCTAGAGCGAACTCATCCAATTGCTTTTTAATCTCCTCAAAATCCTGGCTTAAATCCAAAGTTTTAACATAAATCACATTACCAGCCTTAAGCTTTATACGTTCTGACTTTTTCCCATATTTTTCGGTCATAGCATAGAGGAGCATACCATCTACATTACCTTTCTGATAACCATTCTTGTCTATATCTTCATTAGTAACATAAGCATAAATTTGATATAAGTTGGCGGAATGTATCGTTTGCTTTCCGAAGTTTTCCTGCAAAGTATGACTATAGTACTTTGCATCGATAATTAGCGTTCGGTCACCCAATCGCAAGGTTACATCAGTATTCATTGTTGGCAACAAGCTTGACGGAACCTCATCCTCATCTAAATTCCATTTTACCCGACAGCCTTTAGCACCATAATCAGAATGCTCCTTACGATAATACTCCAATATAAAACGCTGAAACAATAGTGCCATATTTTCATCTGAAAACATCGGAACTTGCTGATTACCATTCTCTGTTGTCAGAAGTAAATCAAAAGCGACAAAATAGCAAATACTATGCAGCATCTGGTAAGTTTGAGTATTTCTATCATATCTGAGGCAGCTCCACCTTACAGATTTTAAGTCAATATTCTCTACATTTTCAAAGAATAGCATTAACTTTCTTATTTTTCCCTTTCTTGCGGACTTCACATCACCACAACCTAACAATAATACAACTGTAGCTTTTAGCACCTGATTAAAGATATTGTTTGATGAGAACTCATCGAAAGCACAAGCAAGCTTTGCCGTATGCCTCATTTTCTCTTTTATCGTTGCCCGAACATCAAGCTTTCCTCGCAAAGTTGAAAGAGTATCTTCGCAATCAACATACTCACGATGCAACCCCTGCTTCAACAAATACGAAATACCCAAGTAGAGAATCTCGGCAAACATATCATGTATGTTGCCAAAATTCTCTGTCTCTACACGTTTATAATGCTCGCGGTTCAATTCCTTGAAAGCATAGGTCAACATATAGAAAATATTCTTTATAGGTATACCTTTATCTATTGTCATTATAAACAACTTTTTATATTTTCAATTTCCTGCTGACACTTATTCTTATCATCGAACCAATATTCATGCAACATAGGAATAATATCAAACTCTATCACATTTTTCAACCATTCTCTACTGATTTTTTCTTGATTACAGAAATAACTATGTCCGATACAGAAGCCATCGCCTAATGAATCATCATTGGCAATCACCTGGTTCAGCTGTACTATTCCAGCAATCACCTGATCAAAGATGTCACTCGAAAGCCTTTCCTGATAGTTCTTGAATCCATCTGTAACAAATCCTGGTTTCATCTCAACAAAGCTAAAGCGTCTGCGAAGAGCATAATCTATCATAGCCAAACTTCTGTCAGCAGTATTCATCATACCTATTATATATAGGTTTTTAGGCACAGAGAATAATTCCTGATTGTACGCTAACGTAATTTCCTCATCACGATAACTATTCTCTATCAGCATAAGCAACTCACCGAATATCTTACTCAGATTACCTCTATTTATTTCATCAATAATGAAGAAATACTTGTGGTCAGGATCACTTTTCGCCTTTGCACAGAACTTATAAAAAATTCCTCTTTGCAGGTCAAAACCTCCATTTTCATTAGGCTTATATCCCATCACAAAATCTTCGTAACTATAACTCTGATGGAATTGAACCATTTCCATTTTATCCTCATCCTTATTACCTAAGATTGAATATGCCAGGCGTTTTGCCGTATAAGTCTTACCCACACCAGGAGCACCTTGCAAGATGATATTCTTTTTATCCTCAAGCAAGGCTCTCATTCTATCATAAGTTTCTTCATCCATAAAAACCTCTGAAAGGAAATCATTTTTAGAATAAGGAGGCAATTCCTTCGATTTCTGGCAAGGATTCTCTGCTCGGATAATATCCATAAGCAATTCGCTTTCCTCCTTGGTGATCTTGAATAAAGAACCATTCATATTTTTCAAGAACTCCATTTCAGTAAGTCCCGACATATCTTTTACTGTTGCAAAATCAATTGGCGAAGCAAAGGATTCAAGCTTTTTGAAATATAAATGCTTGCCATCATCTGCTGCCTTAGATACTTCTGCTATTCCCACAATTTGCTTAACCGGTGTGGCTTCATATCCCAAAATAAGATCACCAACCTTAGCCTCCTTGAAGTTTTGAAGAATCTTGCGAGGATTTCCATTTTCATTATAAAGAGAATAATCCTGTTCTTCCCCTATTTTCATCTTTGAGAAACTCCAAATCTTAGGACTTGACACAAGCCACCAATATCGTCTATCCTTGTTGACTGTAGCAAGTTCTCCATCCACCATATCTGCCAGTTCTTTCACGTAACTCGGATATTGGGTTATATCCGTTAAAGTCTTCTGAACAATATTTTTCTGAGGAACTGTCCATTCACCAACATGAGTCCATTTTACCTTACGAACATTGTTGTGCTCTTCCAAACTGTCATCATACGAATAGTCCCCTTCTACAATTCCACGACCTATGATTGTACCTGTACCTTTCTTTGCATATATAACATCTCCAACCTGTATGGTGTGTACGAAATCCCACAAAGCCAAACTGTCATTCATGAATGATGCATCTGGCTTACCATAAGCATCTTGCAATGCCTTTCTGATATCTTCACGAGTGTTGAATAAAGATAAATCGTTCAATTCTTCCCAACCAATACTCATCACTTTATTTTGAAGACATGTGTCCCATTTTGAAGCATTACGACCTGGTGCATACATCCATACATGAGGCTTATGCTGATTTAAAATCTCCAGCAGTTCATCATAATAATCGAACAAATCCTTATTTTCCTTCTTTTCCATTAAAAACATCTGGAGCTCTACATAAGTTTTTGCCGCCGGATTATCCATACCAAAATGCAAAGCCAGCTGTTCCAACATTTCTTTTTTATAAATTGGTACTAACTGCTCAGAGGAATACATAAAAGCTATTTTCCATTTATAAGAATGCCCCAATTCTGAAATTTCCTCTATCTCGTTCCATTTTCCCTGTTGGGCATAAAGAGCAATTTTTATGATTGCTTCTCGCACAACATCATAAGCTTCTTGAACCGTAACTTTATGATATTTTGAATACCAAGCGTACTTCTCGTCACTTATAACGCGAGAGTCGTTAATTTTAGGACGCTTTTGATATTCATAAACACCAAATTTATAAGAACAACCTCCCCAAATAGAACCAAGTTCAGAAGTCTTAGCCTCTATCCAATAACAGAAAGAATTGTCTTTCTTCAAATCAGTATATTGTTCCAAAGTCATATTCTTAAGACTTTCTACAGGAAAAGCCTTAAGAAAATCATTGTATAGTTGTCTTCTATCCTTCATATGCTTTATAGTTTTTGACTATTTAAAATCTTAATCGGCACAAAAGTACAAAAAAATATCAGGAACCTATTTTAACAGAAGTATTTTTGCACTAATTTAACGCAGTAGCAAAAGCAGCACGATTTTCCATACTGCTTTTACGATTCTCATCTTATTTAGTTTACTCGCTTGCAGGTAATTTGCTGTTTATATTGTGGTCCCTCGTCCAAAGTCACTTCCAATACTACCACATCATCTTTTATCGAAACTACATGATAAGTATCACCAATATCTCCATTAGAGGCATAAAGGATAATTTTGTTGCCAGATACCTCATACTTATGGGTATAACTTGAAGATTGCCATCCATAATTTCCCAAATACCAATACCATTTATAGGTACCATCACCTTTAAAAAGTATGCGCTCACTATTCTCCTCGGGAACATCCTGATCCACTTTGATAAGATTTTCATCCTCCGTATCATCATATCCCCAACCAGCAATATGGGTCGTCTGCCACATACCTACAATATTACTTTCAATCTCTTCTGTTGATGGTACATTATCATCATCAGATGAACAAGAGGTGAAAGACACCATTGAGAACAAGGCGAAAAGAATCACCGTAAATGCAAAATATAACTTTCTCATAAAACTTGCCCGTAAGCCGATAGCTCAGCTCTAATGTTATAAATAATAAATATATGTAATTGCCTTAATCGGCCATCATTCTTTATTTCTCCTCAAAGTAACTCCCCGCTTCCATCTTGCAATCCATCGCACGGCACTTGTTGTAGCGCTCTCTCGCCCTATTCTCTCTTGCAAACATCTTCTTGGTGCCTGCCTCATCTTCCGAGAACTGGAGGTGATTGTCAATACCCATATCAAGAGCGATATTCTCCACATCCAGATCATCAGTACCGATGAAGGTGAAAGTCCAGTTCTGCTTCTTCAATTTCTCGATAAGATTCTTGATCATCTTCAGACTGTACTCCTCGCTGCAGTTCTCCTCACCATCCGTGATAATAGTTACCAACACACTGTCATCCTCGGTGGTCAGGGCGTTGATCTTGGCGATACCCATTCCGATGGCATCGTAAAGAGGGGTGGCACCACAAGGATTATAGTCCTTTGCCTTCAAAGGATTGGCATTAGAGGCACGTACGTTATCATAGAATACATTGGTATGCGTACTGTCAAAAGTGATGAGCGTAACTCGCTGCTCCAGATTCTTATGCGTCTCCTGCATTTTCTGAATCGTAGTCAGCGTCTCATTGATTCCTACCAAAGCATGACGCTTGATAATGCTCATACTGCCACTCTCATCCACGACCAAAAGATTGAATACTCGTTTCATAACTTTTTCTCCTATTATTTTAAAATGTTCAACAATTCTTTATTTATTCTAACCTTTATCCAGGAAAAGCAATCCCGGGATTACTTTCCTGCTCCTTATATCCATTAAAAGAAAAAGGAAGAGGAAAAATTAAGCATGCTATTTTATTTTTTCCAGAAATCTTTTGCCTAAGAGAAATAAAACATGTAATTTTGCACTGCAATAAGTAATCGGACACCGGCAGAAAAGGCTCTGCTAACTTGTCCATGCAGCAATCACAAAAATATAGAAATGAAAGAATTATTACTGGTCAGTATCGGCAGCTTCTTCGGAGGCGGCATGAGATTTTGGATTTCCAAGATGGTGCAATCATATACATTCATCGCATTCCCCTTCGGAACGATGACGGTAAATGTATTGGGATGCCTCATCATCGGTTTTTTATCAGGATTGAACTGGAATGGAGGAGGTCTTTTATCCCCATCCGTCAAAATGCTCCTCACTACAGGCTTTTGCGGAGGTTTTACCACCTTCTCTACCTTCATGAACGAAGGTTACGGACTGATGAAGGATGGAAGTTATACCTATATGATGGTCTATCTCTTCGGAAGTCTGGCTTTGGGACTTTTAGCAGTCCTCGCAGGACATTATTTGGCTAAATGCATCGCATGAAAAGAGGAAAATCCACACATGAGGAAAGAGTGCATCTGCACCATAGAAAAGAAAAAAATATATCATTTTTATTATTTTATCCATAAAATGGGGTAAGTTACGAAAAAAAATCGTATTTTTGCACCTATGAATTCATTAGATACAAACAATATAAAATGGAGCGAGAATGTTATCATCGCTGACGCTGACTACATTGACAGAGTGGCTTTCGACCTGACTGTCAATTTCGAGCGTATGATCAACCGTCGCATCCAACCGGCCGACATGGCTCAATGGGCAGTCTGTATTGCCCTTGACGGCGGTCTCAGAGAGGGTGAACACGAAACCCAAGTAGTGCTTATCCACGACAAGCAGTCTATGGCAATGAAAAACTTCCGCCCTTCCAATTATGAGAAAGATCTGAACGCACAGGCTTTCAAGGACAACAAGTTGGGCGAGTTTATCATATCTTCTTATCCTACAGAGGAAAAGATGGTGGGCAAGGATGATTTCCTCGTGGATGTTGCCCGCACGGTTTGCAATGCCAAGGAGGTAAAGCGCGTCATGATCATTCCCAACTCGGAAGATGGAGATGCCTACGACCGCCTGCGAGAGATATTGAGAAAGGTAGAGGATGACGACAAGCGCATCACGCTCTTCGCCATGCAACCAATGCCTGGCGGCAATTTCCGACAGGAGATTCTCGGATATTCACTGATGAGTGCCTTGGGCATCTCTGCCAATGAAATAAAATAAACAACAGACGATAAACATTAAAATATATAAAATATAAATGAGTAGAGTACTTATGATTGGCGCAGGTGGCGTTGCTACCGTGGCTGCCTTCAAAATCGTCCAGAACCAGGACGTTTTCACCGAGTTTATGATTGCTAGCCGTCGCAAGGAAAAATGCGATAAGTTGGTAAAGGATATCCACGCCAAGGGTTACAAGATGGATATTCAGACGGCTGAGGTGGATGCCGACGACGTTGAGCAGCTGAAGGCCCTCTTCAATAGCTACAAGCCTGAGCTTGTCATCAACCTCGCTTTGCCTTATCAGGATCTTACGATCATGGATGCTTGTTTGGCTTGCGGTTGCAACTACATGGACACTGCCAATTACGAACCTAAGGACGAGGCTCACTTCGAGTACTCATGGCAGTGGGCATACAAGGACAAGTTTGAGAAGGCTGGTCTTTGCGCTATCCTCGGTTGCGGTTTCGACCCAGGCGTTTCCGGTATCTTTACCGCATACGCTGCCAAACATCACTTCGATGAGATTGAGGTGCTCGACATCGTGGACTGCAACGCTGGTAACCACCACAAGGCTTTTGCTACCAACTTCAACCCTGAAATCAACATCCGCGAGATTACCCAGAAGGGACTCTGGTATAAGAATGGTGAATGGATTGAAACAGACCCTCTGTCTATCCACAAATCTCTCACCTACCCTAACATCGGTCCTCGCGAGAGTTATCTGATGCACCACGAGGAGTTGGAGAGTCTGGTAAAGAACTACCCTACCATCAAGGAGGCACGCTTCTGGATGACTTTCGGTCAGCAGTATCTCACCTATCTCGACTGCATTCAGAACCTCGGCATGAGCCGTATCGACGAGATTGAATACGAGGCTCCATTGGCTGATGGCTCTGGCAAGACTGCCAAGGTGAAGATCGTTCCATTGCAGTTCCTGAAAGCCGTATTGCCTAACCCACAGGATCTCGGTGAGAACTATGACGGCGAGACCTCTATCGGTTGCCGTATCCGTGGCAAGAAGGATGGTAAGGAGCGCACATACTATGTTTACAACAACTGCAAGCACCAGGAGGCATACAACGAGACTGGCATGCAGGGCGTAAGCTATACTACTGGTGTACCAGCTATGATTGGTGCCATGATGTTCCTCAAGGGCATCTGGAAGAAGCCAGGTGTATGGAACGTAGAGGAGTTCGACCCAGATCCATTCATGGAGCAACTCAACAAGCAAGGCTTGCCTTGGCACGAGGTATTTGATGGCGATTTGGAAATCGACTAATTGCAACCTCAAACAAATATAAAATATAACAGTTTAAAACTATTATTACAATGGCGAAAAAGGAAGAAATAAAGGAGGGTAACTTAAATCCTAATGAAGGTAAACTGAAGGCCCTTCAAGCTGCCATGGCGAAGATCGAAAAGGACTTCGGCAAAGGCTCTATCATGAAATTGGGTGATGAACAAATCGAGAATATAGAGGTGATTCCTACCGGCAGTATCGCACTCGACAATGCGCTTGGCGTAGGTGGTTATCCTAAGGGACGAATTATAGAAATCTATGGTCCGGAATCTTCTGGTAAGACTACTCTGGCCATTCATGCCATCGCAGAGGCACAGAAAGCTGGCGGTATCGCTGCTTTCATCGATGCTGAGCACGCATTCGACCGTTTCTACGCTGCCAAATTGGGTGTAGATGTGGACAATCTGTGGATTTCACAGCCAGACAATGGTGAGCAGGCTTTACAGATTGCAGACCAGCTGATCAGTTCTTCTGCCATCGACATTCTGGTGATTGACTCTGTAGCAGCGCTGACTCCAAAGAAGGAAATCGAGGGTGACATGGGTGACAACGTGGTAGGTCTTCAGGCTCGTCTGATGAGCCAGGCTCTCCGCAAGCTCACCTCTACCATCAGCAAGACAAACACCACCTGTATCTTCATCAACCAGTTGCGTGATAAGATTGGTATCATGTTTGGCAACCCGGAGACGACTACCGGTGGTAATGCCTTGAAATTCTATGCTTCTGTACGTCTGGATATCCGCAAGGCTTCTGCCATCAAGGATGGTGAAAATGTTCTTGGCAATCTGGTACGTGTGAAGGTGGTGAAGAACAAGGTTGCTCCTCCTTTCCGCAAGGCTGAGTTTGAGATTACCTTTGGTGAGGGTATCAGCAAGATTGGCGAGATTATTGATTTGGGCGTAGAGCACAACATCATCCAGAAGAGTGGTAGCTGGTTCAGCTATGATGGTTCTAAATTGGGTCAGGGTCGCGATGCAGCCAAGGCTTTATTGAAGGACAATCCAGAATTGGCTGAGGAAATCGAGGCAAAGGTTCGTGAAGCCCTTGCTGCAAAGAACGAGAAATAAAGTTTTCTAAAAGAGGGTGTGTCATTACTCCATGGCACATCCTCTTTTTCGTTTCTTCATGTACTTATGGCAAAAGCTATAATACAAAAAAAAGCACACAACCGAATCGTTTCCTTTTCAGTTGTGTGCTTTAATTATATATTAACTTAACAACTCTCTTTTGAGAGAGAGGAGCATCTATGAGAGGCTCCTCATCGGCAGGAGATATTACTTAACCTCCTCGAAAATAAACTTTTATTGACTATCAATGCTCTAGCACTGGATGTTGTAAACATGTTGAAAAAACAAAAAAAATCACTGATAGACAACATGTTACAAAATCGACACAAGGGTATAGACTTTTACCCCTAAAAACACAAAAAGCATTATTTTGCTACATTTTCTTGATGCATATCATCGTTTTGCAAATTGAGATTGTAACAAACTCAATAGTATGCATTCTTGCAGTTCGTTTCAAATTAGAGGATTGTGATTTATCTATAAATACAATGTGTTTATACGAAAATCCAACTCCATTTTGGCTCAAAATATGGGTAAAAAGAATTTTTGAATGAATATTCTTGCCAAAAACAGGAAAAAGTTGATTAAAAATTTGCTGGTTCAAAATTTTATTCGTACATTTGCCCCAGTATTTTAAAATACCGCACGTGGATACGTGCTGATTAGGGCATGGTTAATCCGCCCGAGGAAAATAAGCCAGTGGATACTGACCAAGGAAAAAGAAAAATCGGAAGTAGGCATCTAGGATCAGATGTTGGCTATTTGTCCTTATATACATTATTAATATAATAGCAGGCTTCCGTGTATTCAATGAAAGAGACAAATTCTCTTATTATCAAGCTTGAGCATGGCAATAATGCTCAAAAATCCAACGAGGGAATCAAAATTCAGCGCATTTCCTCTAGCATTTCTCCCTATCATTTTGTTCGGCTTGTTGGCATAGCTGACAACCAAATTAATCCTCGTGCTGCTCGCGAAAACGGAATTACTTCTGATATTCGTGAGACCCTAACTTATTCTCCAAATATCTTCTGGCTCAAGAGTAAAGGTATTCTGCTTGCAACTGAAAATTGCAAGTTGCTTGATCGTGGTCGTATTTCTCTTACTCTTGATGGTGATCGTGAAGGTATCATGGATGGTGGTCATAATGCACTGGCAATCGCACAGTTTATAATCCTCGAGTTATTCCCAGACCGCAAGATCATGAAGAGCTGGCAGGAGTACAAGGATTTCTGGCGAGATAATGAGAAAGAAATTATCAAACGCTTTAATGACGCAGGAGGTAATGATCACTTCCAATTTAGCATACCAATTGAAATCATTTTTCCAGGAGATGAGGATGGTGCTCTTGATGAGTATTATGAAATGATTTCTCAGATTTGTACAGGTCGAAACACTAATGTCCAACTAAAACAGGCAACCCAGGATAATCAGGTTGGCATCTATGAAACGCTTAAGGACAACCTCTCTTGTGCTGATAATGTAGTGTGGAAATCAGGACAGGCTGGTGATATTAAGGTCGAAGATGTAGTAAGTATTGCAGACATTCCTCTTATTTTCCTTCAAGAAAAAGGTCGTTTGCCTAAAAACATCAAGACTCTTAATGCCGTAAGTGTTTATTCACAGAAGAGTAAGTGTGTGGACTTTTATGGTGATGTTCTCAAGCATTCTGCTATTTCCACGAAAGTAGAAGACAAATACGAACTGAACGACCCTTTGGTGCGTTCTGCATTAGCAATGATTGATGACCTCGTAAAAGCATATGACAAGATGTATTTGACATTCCCGGATATTCACAATAATAATGCAGGTAAGTTCGGTCGCATTAATGCTGTTGATCAAAAAGGAACCAAGTCCGTCAAGGTTCCTTTCCTAACAACCTCGCAGAAGACTGATTACAAGTACTCAGCAGGCTTCTTTCTTCCTCTGTTTTGTGGTGTTCGTAGTCTAATGTATATTGACGAAACAACAAATACCCTCAAATGGAAGAAAAATCCAGCAGATCCCACAATGGATTTCCACGATCTCAAGTGTGCTAAATATATTGAGATGGTAAAGTTCTTACAATATGATCCACTCAAGGTAGGCAAGGCATCCATGATGTACCTTGAGGGTTTGGATGTGTTTGCTGGTATTTTGAATAATAATTAATAAGGAAACAAAACTATGAGTAAAGATAATAATAGCAAGTGGAATTTTGTAGAAATGCCTGCTAATGTGCCTTCTCGCAGCGGAGAAGACTCTACTTTTGATCATTTCCGTTCAAAGCCATATCGCTTCATCGTGCGAGAATTCATACAGAATTCAATGGATGTGCCAGTTGATGCTACTTATGCAACACCTGTAAAAGTCGAAATAGGGACTGGGGGCATCAATACAAGCGAGTACGATCAATTGATCGGCTCGCTTAAGGAAAGAATGCAAGCTTGCAAGGAACGTTGCGATGAAAATGAGAATAGCCGAAATCCATATACGAACAAGGTTGCATATCTTGAGAACATTGAAGGGAAAAATATGCCATACCTCGTTATCTCTGATTACAACACTACAGGAATGGACTACACCAACGATAAGCAATGTGGCTTTAATGCAGGTGTTAGGCAGATGGGTGCAAGCCACAAAGGAACAGGCAATGCAGGTGGCAGTCATGGATTGGGAAAAGTTGTAGGATTTGTTGCATCAGAAATCAACACTGTTTACTACTCAACAATGACTGCAACTAATAATTCAACATATGGGGAGGGTGTTACGAGATTATGTGCTCATAGTGTTAGAGGGACAGAATTCTTTCCAGATGCTTTTTATGATTCGCATGAAGGAAATCACCCAGACTATGCGCTTGACATTCCTGAAGATTTTCGCAGAACAGATGCTGGTACAAGTGTCTACATCTTGGGTATACACCCGAACGAAAAAGATATAATCACGATGAAACAAGAAGTACTCAGAAGCTTTTGGATGGCGATTCATCACAAAAAGTTAATAGTACTGATCGATGACGAGGTATTCTCTGCAGAAACATTGTCCGATCTCATGAATAAGTATCTTTCTGAATCCACTTATGGTGAATATGATATAAAATCATACAGATTATTGGTTGAGAACTTCAATCCCAAACCTTATTATTTCAACTGTATTATTGATTCTGAAAACGTTGATGAATCTCATTTTGTCTTTGAAGCAGCCTCTTCAAAATATCCAGTCCTCGAACATGCAAAGCTCTATGTGTATAAAAATGAATCTATAAAGAATTACACGGAAGACAGAATTGTATGTATGAGAGACAAGGAGATGGTAATTGAATTCTATCGTCCTGGTACGCGTAAAGGTTATTATGCAGTACTCATTTGTGATGGAGAAGGCAGTAAGTATCTTCGTAAGATGGAGAATGTTACACATGACAAATGGGATAAAAATGAAGTTAAAGAGTTAGATGCAGAGACAAGAGAAAACTCAAATACTGTTCTAAAAGAAATTAAACGTTTCGTTAATACATCCATTGATAGCATTTTCCCTATTACAGACGATACAGAATATAAAGTACCCGTACTTAGCAAATACATTGTAGCAGCAGGTAATAAGACACAATCAGACAGAGGTTCTTCTACTAGTGATACTCAAAACTCGTCAAATAACCCACAAGCTCCAATTTCTACGGTTTCTGATGGAATCATGAGAAAGAGAGTACAAGCGAAGAAAGTTGGGCGAGTAGTTATTAGAAAGAAAGGTGGCGTTAAGAAGAAAAAACTATCAACACCTGTTGATGATGGCATGGGAACAATAACTCAGCCCATTGAGGCTCCTGTTACAACTCCACCGACTCCTCCTACTCCACCATCTAATCCTCCTACTCTTCCTGCAGATCCGCCAACTCCATCAGAGGATGACCCAAATAAAGTTCCACCAACTCCTAATAATCCAACATCAGGGGTAGTAGGTCATGAAAACGCAAATGGAGGCAGGCATATGCGCACTAAATCGGGTAAACATGCAGAGGATATCATTGCAGAATTCCGAGTTATCCCTCAGCCAAGTGATGTGGGACTGGTTCATCGCATTATAATAAACTCTGACGACGATTATAAATCTTGTTCTATGGCAATTACTATCGCAGGTGAAGACAAGGACACAACTCTTCGTTTCGAGCCAGTTAACAAGAATTACCGAGTCACAGGTAAAGAGATGAATATTCTTTCTGATTTTGACCTTGTCAAAGGAAAGAATTACATCGATGTAAAATTTGAGGACAATGACTATCACAGCTTAAATATCAAGGCTTATGAAAATTAATTCTAACACTTCATACCCATACCCTATATGGGGGGTGGAAAGACGATTATAAGTCTACAATCAATGATGAAGATATTCTGATCACCGAAATATCGGACAAGGATAATTTCGTATATGAGTTGGAGTTACGTGCTCAGAATGAGGATATAGAAAAACTCATTGAGCAAGGGAAAGCCATCTATGCATGTGTGGGTATTTGTCAGACAACATTCCATCACTATTACTTTACCAGTGAGAATGCTAAATTCACAATCGCCATTCCTCGTAAAGAAGTAAACAATAAGATAGAGTTGAAGTGGATGGTGCTTACAAAGGAAGCTATACCTGATTATCAATCATCATTACTTAACGATGACTATCAAGGGTTTGCGACTTTCCCTCTGGGAGCTATGATAGGGTATATAACATCATTTGAGATTAACGCATCTATTTGCGATGAGCTACGCTCACTTGATGAAATATTCGTAGTTGTCAAAAATATCGAATCAAATGATATAAGATATTCCTTCGACGAAAGGAAAATTAAAGTTAAACTTCCAGAATCGCAATTAGAAATTTTCAATAATTATGGAGGGAAATATCCTGCCATTATGCATTCTACAATTGTTTATCAGGCTTTAGTTCTGGCAATTACAAAACTTAAGGACGAAGATGACTCGAAGGATTGGGTGTATATCCTTAAACAATACATAGATGTTATGGATTCCGAAAATATTCCTTCAACTGATGAAGCTGGGGATGAGGGTTACACTTTAGAGCAAGCAATGGAAATAGCAAATTATATTTTGCAGGATCCTGTTATTCGTATGTTTGGTGACATCAAGACAGCAGAACAACAAGCTGATCAGCAATCATCAATAAACTAATGTAAAGATCATGAGACAGAAAGCTTTTACAAAAGAATATGCTGAAGAATTAGAATTCAACATTGAATCTAATTTAGCCAAATACGGCAGCGATAGTTTTGACTATAATGCTAAAGCTGTTGTCGATTTGCCCTATGAAGCTCACGAAGGGCTTTTGGAAGAAATGATGCCTTTTTTGAGCACAGAAGCTAAGGTTGAGGTTGATGCTGCGATAAAACTATATGAAGCTTATAAAGATCTAACCCCACTAGAAGCTTCGTATCGTCCTTTTTGGCTTTATCTCTCACATGTCGAATTATACCCATATATGCATAAAAGATGGTTAGAGGGGGAAGATATGGAGGGGGAATCTCTAGCAGAGCATATAGATTCACACTTCTTTTACAAGCATCAAGTACTTCGAAGCCATCTTGAAGGCATGTATTGGCTAGTAAGGAAATCTGTTGAATATGACGATAATAGCATACCAGATTACACTTATACCAGATTCCTTTTCTCTCGAAGAGTTTTAGGTGACCGTGGCATTGCGGCAAGAAAATTTTTGTTTGCTAATGATCGGTTATTCAAAGGAATTTTGAAGTACATCATGAAGAATGAGGACACTATTTTTTCTCACCACATGCAAGCGAGAGCCACTTATTGTGCAAAACTATTGAATGCCAAAGGAGCTGTTGTTGAAATGTCTATGTGGACAGAAAAGGATGTTGAAGTATTCTTGGATATGAACAAGGCAACCATACAGTTGCAAGATAATGATTAAGATATGGCAGAACGTCAAGATTTTATACAAAATAAAAGACCTATAACATTTGTGGATCTCTTTGCTGGTGCTGGTGGCATCAGCGAAGGGTTCCTTCAGGCATATACAAACGACAAATATTATAAATTTGTACTTGCAAGTGATATAAACGCAAATTGTGAGTTAACTCACAAAGTGCGCTATAATTACCAGCTTGGATTAGACATGAAATTTATAACAGAGGATATTATGTCTGATTCCTTCATTCCTCATTTGCTAAAACAAATTGATGGTCAAGAAATAGATGTTGTAACAGGTGGCCCAAGTTGTCAATCATTTAGCCTTTCTGGCAGAAGAAAAAAATACGACAAGAGAGACAATCTGTTCTTGCATTACCTAAAGGTTATCAAGGAATTACGTCCGAAGTATTTCGTCATGGAGAATGTCGCCGGCATTTTGACAAAAGATCATGGCAAATTCAAAGATGCTGTAATGAATGAAATCCGTTCCATTATAGATGATGAGGAAGTTCCTCAAATGATTGATTATTTAAAAGGACTTCTAATTAGAACAAAGTCGGATTTCGTCAAATCTTGCTATATTGCAAAAATCAATATGGAACTTGCCGATGACAAAAAGATGGAACAATATAGGGATGAATATTTTACTCTTATTGATAAGCAATATAAAGAACTTACAAAACAAATAGAATATCAGAAAAGTAAGAGTGATGTCAATGTTAACACCATCCGACACGGATTAAATCTTTTAAAACGTTCAAAAGAACGTGAGACAATCATTAATGCTATCATTCAGGAAAAGACTGAGGCTTATATTGACAATGACGTCTTTATGTCTCCTATGAATGATTTTATTACATTCTTAGATGATGATAGCATTATTAAGAACATCAATGACGCTTTCGGAAATATCGAGGATTTTGAAGACTATCAGGAACAAGTTGCTGATATTCAAGAGATGATAGGACTCTATTCGTTAACCCTTGACGAATGTCTGTCAAGCCTTAGAGAATATGCCCAAAACGATGCTACCGAAGAAGAATCCGATACCCTATTAAATAATATACGTCTTTACCGGATTGAGGATCCTATTGTGGTGAATTCCTCAAATTATGGCGTACCCCAAAGCAGAGATAGAGTTTTATTTATAGGTTGCAGAAAAGATCAGCAATTAATAACTGAGATTCCTGCCATTGTAAGTGATGATGAAAAAGTGTGCATCTACGAGGCGATCTCAGATTTGGACTTTATCGGTAATGGCGAAGAGAAGACTCAATACGAAAGTACAGAAACTATTTCTGAATATGAGCATTTGAAGCATAATCGTACAGTAGATGGCTCTATAAGTGAAGAAGGACATCTGTATGCAGAATGGTCTCGGATGGGGCGATTAAATCACCGTTTTGAACTTGAAGAGCAACCGTTCTACGTAAAAAACAATACGGATTTACTTGAAGGCAATATCACTCAAGGGCAAGAACTTTACAATCATCAAACAAGTCGCCAAACTCCAGATGTAATGGCCAGACTGGATACCATTGTGAGACATGGCGAATACAATGATGCTTGCAAACAAGAACTTCGAGAACAAGGCTTGATGTCAAACAAACGTAACTATACGGTTTTGGATCCAGCAGGACTATCTCCAACGGTTGTCACTATGCCAGATGATTTTATCCATTATTCAGCTCATCGCTGTATGACGGTAAGAGAAATGGCTCGCTTGCAATCCTTTGATGATAACTTTGTATTTCAGGGCAAACGAACAACCGGAGGAGAAATGCGCAAAGTAGATATTCCGCAATATACTCTCGTAGGCAATGCTGTGCCACCATTGATGGCAAGAGCTATTGGTAACGTTATTCTTAATGTAATTCAGTAACAAGTATATATGTAATGATTAAGCATTATACCGAACTTGAAGTCAAAAATCAAAACTTCCTTATAGGAAGAGGTGTCAAATTTGAGATGGTTTGCATGACTGCTAACATTCTTAAGCATTCGATATTTGATGCAAAGATTAGTATGCGTGCTTTCCTAAGGGAAAACTATGTGCATGATTTCTATTCTCAGACAAATGGTCAGAAATCTAAGTGCAAGGTAAAGACACATGTTTTGACTTTTATGCGAGATATTCACACAGAAACATCCTTGTATCGTGCAGGTACTCGTGGGGACTGTCGTATGTGGTTTGGTAGTGAAATCTTTCCTGTTACAGAAGTAAATGACCTTTATGTGGTGACAGCAATAGATAAAGAACTCTACATCATCAATATAACCAAAATTGACATTGAAACATGCTGTCAGACATCCTTTCCTAGCCCTGTACAAAAGTGGATAAAAGAAGTTCACAATAAAATCTAAGATTCAAATTATGAAGAAAAGATATACGATACCAGAACTTGCCCAAATGCGTGAATCAGAAGATCACGTAGAGTTCAAGAAAGGAGAAGGAGGTAACGTCTCGTATAACGGAAAAGGCAAAGATAAGCCTAATGAAAGAAGACGTTGTATATTGGATTATGTGGCTGCACTCTGTAAAGAAGGAGGTGGTCGCATTGTCATTGTCATGTATGATATGTGTCCTCATGCTGTGACTGAAACAACTCAATGCGTGAATGGGCTTGGACAAGTTGAGAGCAACATCTATAGGGATATGAGCATACGCCCTGATGTGTATGAGCTTTATGAGGAAGGGACTGGTAAGCGTGTGCTTGTAATTGAGATTTCTGGATATCCCATAGGCTTGGCTTGTTACCCATACATCCCTCCATACTAGCTTTAATATAAATGTTGGAGAAGAAGCACATATTTATTGCAACGAGTAAACAGGTTGAACTACTATGTTTAGCTTGCAAACAAACTATGAGGATTCATATAGATAAATTGGCAGATCCATTGACTGTACAACTCAATTTTGAGATTAGATATCTGCGCCACCATAATGAAGAACCTGCTCCTATGGAAATTCAGGAGAATTTGGAAGAGTTGTCGAAACTGTGTTGGCATAGCAAATCTTATGGATATAATGAAATGTCTAAGGAATATTGGAAATCATACCATTTTTCAATGGTGCACGAAACACAGACGAAAAGAATGCACTTTACGTGGCAATGACCAGAACATATAGAAACTTGTATGTTCTGTATGATGGAATATTGCAAGAGCCACTAAAAAGTGTTCCTGAAAGATTATATGAAAAAAGAGAATAAATATGTATTTTCTTACAAGAAGAGAGAAAATGCACGAATAATCATAATAGTAAATATGTAATATGATAGAACTCGAACTACAACAATACCTCCTCCGTGAGTACCCACAAGAGAATGCTCGCTGTGAATGGAAGGAATTTAAGAATTTGAAGAACTCGTTCTGTGGGGACGAAAAGGATGATGTTATTTCCTACGTGTCAGCTATTGCCAACATGGAGGGAGGACATCTGGTGATTGGCGTAAAGGATAAGACGCTTGAAATTGTCGGGACAGATATTTCAAGACTTACTTTCAATGGGCAACCGGCAAACACTCAGTCGGCGACATTCAAGCTAACAGAACAATGTACTTATCTCTCATCTGAAGGACTAAGCATCGAAGAATTTTTAACTGATGATACAAACAAGCGAGTATGGATAATACATATTCCAAAGCACTTGCCTCGTCGCCCTGTTCTTGCCCACAAGAAGGCATGGCAACGTATAGAAGATTCCTTGGTAGAATTGACCCAAGAAAGAATGTCTGTTATTCTTGAAGAGCCAATCTATACAACAAAGGACTGGTCTGCAGAAATTGTACCTAATGCAACAATTGATGATTTGGATGAGGTTGCTATTGCCAAGGCTCGAATGATGTTCAAGAAAGTACATAGCCGCATACCAGCAGAAGAAGTGAATGCTTGGAATGTTCAAACATTCTTAAGCAAGTGTGGATTGACGAGAAACGGAGGTATCACTCGGGCAGCTATCATTTTGTTGGGCAAATATGAATCCGCTTTCAAACTGCGTCCTGCCGTTGTACAGGTTACCTGGACACGGCGAGACAAGAACCAAGAAGTGGTTGACTACGAACACTTCACTGTTCCTTTTATATTGACAGTGGACGAAATCCTCTCAAAGATAGAGAATCTCACATTGCGTGAGATGCCTGGAGGAACGCTTTTCCCCAACACGATGAAGCAGTATGACGACTATACCATTCGTGAGGCACTTCATAATTGTATTGGACATCAAGACTACACCCTTCAGCAACGCATCAATTTCGTGGAAAATCCAGGATATCTGTATTATTCCAATGCTGGTACATTCATTCCCGGCACATTGGAGAATGTATTGAGGAACGAAGAGCCTCAGACGCATTTCCGCAATGAATGTTTATGTAGGGCGATGGTAGATTTCAACATGATCGATACCGTAAGCCGTGGTATCAAGAAAATGTTCAATGAGCAATGGCGCAGACATTTCCCTATGCCTGACTATGAGATTGACCAGATAAAGAAGAAAGTCGTTGTGCGCATTTATGGCAATGAAATCAATAAGCGATACACTGATCTGTTGAAGACAAACGACAGTCTTTCTCTATGGGATTGCATCTCGCTTGACGCAGTACAAAAAGGCAGAACTATTCATGAGAATATAGCGCAAGACTTGCTCAAACGTGGACTGATAGAAGGTGAGGCTCCGCATTACAGCATTTCTCTTAGCATTGCCAAGAACACGCATCAGCTGCCTTCTTACACAAAAACAAAAGGACTGGATAAGGAGAAGTTGCGCCAAATGGTTCTACAATATCTCAGCAATGCAGGCGATGAAGGTGCCAAACGAGATAGTATATACGAATATCTGAAGGATGTACTACCAGCCAATAAGACGGAGGAACAACAACTTCGTTATGTTGGCAGACTATTAGTAGAATTGAATGAAGAAAAACAGATAGACAGAATCGGGTTAAAGTGGATATTGAAAGACTACAATCGGTCGGTTTAATCATAATCCGACCGAAAAATCCAAAATCCGACCAAAAATCCGACCGTTTGAAGATATTCCGACCGGAAACTGCCCAATAGAACGGTATATCTAACACAGATATTCAATACAAACCCAATGAATAGGAAATATGTTATTAGGAAACAAGATAAGGTCTCTTAGAGACGAAAAAGGAATATTGCAACGCTAAGTGGCTGAATATTTAGAAATAGCCTTTTTTCTCAAGACAAAAAAAAGCACACAACCGAATCGTTTCCATTTCAGTTGTGTGCTTTAATTATATATTAACTTAACAACTCTCTTTTGAGAGAGAGGAGCATCAATGAGAGGCTCCTCATCGCAGGAGATATTACTTAACCTCCTCGAAGTCAGCGTCCTGAACATCCTGAGCGCCACCATTGCCGCTCTGTGCCTGCTGACCGCCCTGAGCACCCTGTGCACCAGGACCAGCCTGCTGACCACCCTGATACATCTGCTGAGAAGCAGCCTGCATTACGGTGTTCAAGTTGTTGATAGCTGTATCGATAGCTGCAACATCACCAGCCTTGTGAGCATCCTTCAACTGCTGCAATGCCTGCTCGACACCTGGCTTCTTGTCAGCTGGAATCTTATCACCGTTATCCTTCAAGAAGTTCTCGGTGGTGAAGATCATAGAGTCTGCCTGGTTCAACTTGTCAATCTTCTCGCGCTCAGCCTTATCAGCAGCAGCGTTCTGCTCTGCCTCA
>ENA-ORUV01000439-ORUV01000439.1-human-gut-metagenome-genome-assembly--contig:-NODE-439-length-30952-cov-2.99311_pt1 | contig 30952 bp, 30 predicted proteins | sample MGYA00242089_ERZ509229 | MGnify/ENA primary metagenome ERZ509229 (study PRJEB26280, sample SAMEA2338805) | human gut metagenome | biome: human gut; feature: human-associated habitat; material: faeces...
AATACAGACCTTTCATAACAAAAAATGAGATAAATTATAATTTTGGCAAAGATTTTAATAACTGGTACTCAGACAGATTTTTTGGTCGTACTTCAATGATACATCTCTATAATAAACTCAAATTTTTACTCACATGTTATATGTACAATCAGGGTAAATATTATTACAATAAAAAAAACCAATGGGCTTTCTCACCTGAATGGCATGACATTAATGACCTAAGCTACAATTTTCCTCTTTACGAAAAAAATATTAAAAAATTACAGGATTTTTGCAGTAAAAACACCATAAAGCTATACATTGTTCTTGCTCCTGTAAAAGGAGAAGTTTATCCTGACATAATATACCCTTTTAAATTACGGTTTAATAATGGTCAAAAATTTGAAGAATATATAAATAAATCTTTCGGCAGAGAAATCGTAACTTATCCTTTAGAAGAAATGCAGGAAGATGCCCAAAAAGAATACGTTTTCCCAAAAGGAGATCTGCACTGGTCTGAATATGGTGCATATTCAGCTTACAGAGTTTTAATGCACAATATTAAAAAAGATTTTCCAGATATAAAAATTCTGAATGATAATGATTTTAATATTGAAAAAAAGAAACTTACAAGAACCGATTTTCCGGGAACATACTTCAACAAGGGTCATGAATATAACCAAATGCGCATCAGTACAAAACATAATAATGCTCTCTATTCATCTTATGAGAGCAAAATTGCTGATATGTTAAAAATTTCAGTACACAATCATAATCTTTCCTCAGATTCATTTTATCCATACGGCAATCCTGAGAAGGCTTACATAATAGGTACCTCTTTCTGCGAAAACTTATATCTGTTTTTGAGGTATACATTTAAAGAAGTAAAAAAACGCCGAATTAATAACTCGTATGAGCCGCCCGAATTTAATATGTCGCGATGGGAAAATGAAATTCTGGAATTTAAACCGGATATTTTAATATTAGTTATACAGGGTGCAAGTATAGACAACTTCAAAGACTTGTACAATGAGGGATAAACAATGTTATTCAGTTCAATGAGTTTTATATTTGTATTCTTACCAATTGTATGTAGCTTGTATTTAGTTACAAAAAAAGAATTACATAACTATATTCTGCTAATTGCCAGTATAATTTTTTATGCCTGGGGAGAGCCGAAATATCTTGCAATTATGCTTTTGACTATACTGGTAAATTATATGGGTGCTCAGTTAATTGAAAAATTTCCGAAAAAAAAGAAACTCTCATTTATAGTTACTATTGCAGTTAACCTGGGGTTTTTGATATATTTCAAATATTTCAATTTTATTCTCAGCAATATTAATATCTTTCCTTTCATAAAAATTATAATGCCAATAGGAATTTCTTTTTATACTTTCCAGGCAATGTCATACCTTATTGATGTTTACAGAGGGGAATGCAAAGCACAGAAAGATATTTATAAACTGGCATTATATATCTGCCTTTTCCCGCAGCTTATCGCTGGTCCTATTGTAAAATACCATGATGTTGCAGAACAGATTGATTCAAGAGAAGTAAGTTTTGAAAAAGTTGATATTGGTGTAAAACGCTTCATCATAGGGCTTGCAAAAAAAATGCTTATAGCAAATACTATGGGGGCAATTGCCGACAAAATCTTTGTTCAGGCGCCTGATACATTCACTCCGCTTGTCGCCTGGATTGGTAGTATTGCATACAGTTTTCAGCTTTTTTATGATTTTTCAGGTTATTCAGATATGGCAATCGGTCTTGGCTTAATTTTCGGCTTCCGGTTTATGGAAAACTTCAATTACCCTTATATATCAAAATCCATAACAGAATTCTGGCGAAGATGGCATATTTCGCTCTCTACATGGTTCAAGCAGTATGTATACATTCCTCTTGGCGGAAATAAAATTAGCCGAAACCGTACATATATAAACCTTACAGTTGTTTTCTTTTTAACAGGTTTGTGGCATGGGGCAAGCTGGAATTTTATATTCTGGGGGCTGTGGAACGGCTTTTTTATAATTCTGGAAAAAATGACTGGCTGGCATAAAGAAACTGATAAACCCTTTATCAATTTCTTAAAACACTTATATACAATCTTTATTTTCATAATCGGCTGGGTAATGTTCAGAGCGGATAATATGCATTATGCAGCTATTTATCTTAAAAATATGTTCGGGCTGGTAAAAGTTCATGATATTGCCTATGGTATAAGCTACTATGGCGACACTGTAGAAGTTTTGACATTTATAATCGCCATAATATGTGCCATGCCGGTATTCTCAAAAATACTCGAGATTAAACAGGAACGCAAAATTCTAAGAAGTATTGTAAATATCTGGCTTATAATCCTGTTTATACTCTCCACAGCTGCAATTGCTGCATCAACATATAATCCTTTCATTTATTTTAGATTTTAAAAGGTTGAAATATTTTAAAATTACGATATAATAAAAAATATAGGGAAACGGACTAAAAGTCCTTACCTTCTAGCCCGTTCTTCGTTCCCTATAAATAGATGATAATTATTTTTAAAAGCGTGTCTAGCACTACTAGCGCGCTTTTAATTATCTTTCTATTCATGCTCTCACCTCCTTTCTGTCTGTGTCTTCGTATACTATATGTGACAGGGGAGATGGCAGGAACTTACCCTCAAAATAATTATACCGGAAATATTATTAATAATCAAATATCATCAGCCAGAAGCTGACCTTCACTACTTTTGCCGGCATTCGCTTGCCGTTCATAGCTGTGTAGTCTAATGCACCTGTCCAAAATTCCGCTCCCGTTTTTATCGCAGAATTTTTTCGAACTGTCTTTGAAAATTTTTATGCTAAAATATATCATAGAGGGTTAGTATGAATTTTGAAGAAAAAACCTTAAGCTCTGAATGTGTTTATGATGGCAGGATTATAAAAGTCTGCCGCGATGAGATAGAGCTTTCTACTGGCAGAAAATCTTTCCGCGAAGTTGTTCATCACTCCGGCGGGGTCGTAATCCTGGCGTTCAAAGACGAAAATACACTCCTTTTTGTAAAACAGTTTAGATACCCGCTAAAACAAACACTCCTTGAACTTCCGGCCGGTAAACTTGAAAAAGGTGAAGAGCCTGACCTTGCCGCAAAACGCGAACTTGAAGAAGAAACCGGTTACAGGGCTGAAAACTGGCAGCCGCTTGGTTATATTTTTACCTCTGCCGGCTACAGCACTGAAAAATTATACCTTTATAAAGCTTCAAAACTTGAATTTGTAGGAGAACACCCCGATGAAGGCGAAATTCTCAAAATTCTTGAATTTAATATCAATGATGTCTATAAAATGATAGAAACAGGCGAAATAAATGATGCCAAAACACTATGCGCAATCCTGAGAGGTCTAAAATTATGATAAAAATGGTGGCAACCGATATTGACGGAACTATAGCAAAATGGGATACAAGTATTACAGAAAACGTAAAAAACTGTATTAAAACTCTCTGCCAGCAAGGGATTAAAGTTGTTCTTGTAACAGGCAGAATGCACTGTGCCGCTACACATATCGCAGACACCCTTGGACTTGATACGCCGATAGTTTCATATCAGGGCGGACTTATTAAAACCAGATCCGGAGAAACTCTATATCAGCAAAACCTTAGCACAGATTACGCCAACAAAATTATTAAATGGGCAAAAAATAACAATATTCATATTAATCTTTATCTTAATGATAAACTCTATGTAGAACAAGATAATGATTTTGTAAGGAAATATACAGACGGCAAATTTGTTTCATACACAGTCTGCCCGTTCTCAACACTTAAAATAGATAATGTAAATAAAATTCTGGCAATAGATTATAATGATGCAGACAGGGTAACCGGCTGGGTAGCAGAACTTCACCGCGATTTTCCGGATTTGTATGTGGTAAAATCTACCCCCTATTTCTGCGAAATAGGTAATCCGCATGCAACCAAAAGTGCCGGGGTTGATTTTCTGGCAAAATTGTGGGGAATAAAAAAAGACGAAATTCTCACAATTGGAGATCAAGATAATGATATAGAACTTTTAAAAGCCGGCGGTATTGCAGTTGCTATGGGAAATGCTACAGAAGAACTTAAAAAATATGCCAGCTTCATTACCGATACAGTCGAAAACGACGGATTTACAAAAGCGATGGATAAATTTGTATTCTCTGAAGTTAAGCAGGTATCTTAAAATTCTCCACCAGAGAAATTAAATAAAATGCCTGTAACTGCATTCACTAGCCGTATGTAATCAGCTCAACCATATGCAAGTGAACTCGCTGCACTCAGACAGCACTTGCTTTGTCATTGTTGTTCCGAACAACGGCTGTTCATTTTGTTGAGGTCTTTTATTTAATTTCTCTGGTAAAGAAAACTTTCCAGCACTGAATTAGAGCCTTACTCACAGTTATTTTTGTAAATAAATGTTAAGTATATGTAAAAAATATATATGCTTTACGCAATTTTTAAATACTGAATTACTTTATATAAATACAAGAGAAAATTAATTTATAGGAAAAAGAACAACAGAGTATAATGATGTAAACATTTGTAACGAAACCAGACAAATTCGGCTTAATCATTAAAGATTAAACATAAATGTGACGATTAAGAGAATGTGAGTAAATAATTTAATGGAGAAAGAAAAAATGCCAATCGACAAGTACAATGGAAATTTAGGAAACGTAAACAATTTTCTGTTCGGTAAAAAAGTAGAAAAAGATGAAACAAAAAAAGCAGCACCAAAGGAAAATGTTCCTGTAGGTCAAACTCAGGCAGCATCAGAAACCGCTAAAGTTGACAAAACCAACTTAAATCTTGATGCAAATGCAATCTGGGGCTTACATCTTACAGCTCAAGCTAAAAAAGTAGATACTTCCGACAAAGCAGTAGAAGCAAGAGCATCACAATTCTTTAAAACCGAACCTGACATCTATGCCTTGAAACAGGAAGCAGGTATTCCTGCAGAAATTGAAGGTATTGATGAAGACATCGCAGCATTTTTAAGTCCTAAAGCTCTTTCATTCCTTGCTCAGGTTCCTGTAGACAAGGCTGAAAGAATTAGCAGCGGCACTGTAAATGAATTTGATAAAATGATTGCTTTAGCATAATAACAACTTATAAATAAACATTTACTCACACACATATTGTGGCTGACTTAAAACGTCAGCCATTTTATTTTATGGATTTTTTAGTAGCATTGGAGTAAAATAGGTTTATGTATGAGATAAAAAAGCAGATATATCAGGATTTAACCAAAAATCAGAAGAGCGCATTATGTAATTTTCTGCGTGCACTTGTGAAAAAATCTCCACAATTAAATGTTAATGAGATTTTGGATAAATTTATTGAGGATGAACGGTATTATATTGAGATTAATTCCTCAAGGTTTGCATTCCTTGCAGATATAATGGAGGAAGACCAATTTTTAAAAGACACAGAATTATATTTAAAAGAGTGCCGGAAGTATTACGACTACAAAAAAAAACAGGAGCCCATAATTCAGGCAAATAAAGAGTTTGAAAAAAAGAAAAGAAAATTCTTACAGGAAGTAAAAATGGGCAAAGAACCCCCTACAAAAAAACAACTTTATTACTACGATCGTTTATGCAAAAAGTATAACCTTGAAAAAAAAGTTCTCTCATCAAAACTTGAAGCAAGAGATGAGATTGACAGAATTATAACAGAGCATGAAAAAGACAATCATATATCCGGATGAAAACGGAAATATATTTGTCATATACAATAGAAAAATGGAATATAACAATATAAACGATTTTAAAAGCAATTTTGCAAAAATATACCATCAAAACGTAGTTCCATCTTTGCGTGCGTTTGAAAATGACAGATTAAAAACTTTTAAGAGTGCCATTTTATATACTGTTATAGGACTTTTAATTTCTATTATAATGATATTTTATGGTCTGCATTCTGACATTGAAATTGTTCTATTTATCGGCTTTGCCGGCATAATACTATCTTTAGTAATCTATGGCTGTATGCAAAAAAATTTTGAAAATAAATTAAAAGAAAGAATTATGCCTGTACTGATGAAAGCTTTTGGTAATTTTAACTGGACAACTTCACAGGTAATTGATACTCTGTATATCAGAGCATCTGAAATTTTTAGCGGGTTTGATGACAGGAGCGTAGACGATAACTTTTACGGCTCATACAGGCAAATGCCTATAGAAATCTCAGAAACACATCTAACCTATACAACACGTGATTCTAAGGGCAGACGCCAAACTCATACGAGATTTAAAGGGCTGCTGGTATGTATCGCCACAGGCAAAACATTTTCCGGACACACTATTATAAGATGCAGAGAATTTCTGGGCAACAGAAGGGTTTATGAGGAAGTAAAGCTTGAAGATGTTGAATTTGGCAAACAATTTTTTGTAGATTCAAATGATCAGGTTGAAGCCAGATTTCTGTTAACAACAGCGTTTATGGAAAGATTTAAAAAAATCAGAAATTCTTTTGGCTCAAAACATGCAGAATGTTCTTTTAAAGACGGAAAAATCCTGATAGCACTATCAACTGCAAAAGATTTATTCAAACTTGGCTCTATTAACAAGCCGCTAACAGATACAGCACCATTTAAAACCTTCTTGATAGAAATTATATCAATTCTGGAAATGATTGATTACCTAAAAGTTACACAAAAAACAGGTTTATAATATGACAACAATACATGAGATAGTAAAAATATTAACAGACAGCGGTATTGAGCCTAATGAAGCAAATGTTGAAGTAAAGATACTTATTGAACATTTTGCAGGCTACGGGGTAAAAGATATACTGCTTGGCAAAAAACTTGACAGTGAAAAGCTTAAAATTGTCGAAGACAAAGCCAGACTCCGCGCACAAACAAGACAGCCAATCCAACATATAACAGGATTTACGGATTTTATGGGTGAAAAATTTATTGTTAATCCGCATGTTCTTATTCCCCGCGATGAAACAGAGTTTCTGGTAAGAAAAGCCGTTGAAATTATTAATAAAAATGATTACAAAATGGCTCTGGATGTTGGAACAGGCAGCGGCTGCATTGCCTGTATGGTAGCAAAACACACAGACTGCCAGATTATCGGGCTTGATATTTCGGCAGATGCCCTGAATACAGCACTTGACAATGCTTCAAGATTGAACTTATTCAACAAAGCTATTTTTAGAAAGTCGGATATTTTTTCTAACGTTAAGCCGGGTGAAAGTTTTGATATAATTATATCTAACCCTCCCTATATCCCACCTTCACAAAAAACACACCTCCAGAAAGAAGTGTCTTTTGATCCTGAAACAGCACTTTTTACAGACGATGAAAAAGGTCTTGAATTTTATGAAAAAATAACATCCCAGGCTCCAAAAATTCTAAACAATGGCGGGTATCTACTCTATGAACTTGGTATAAATCAGGCAGCTGACGTAAAACGGTTTATGGAAAATGCCGGCTTCAGTGCCATAGAAATCATAAAAGATCTTGCAGGCATTGAAAGAGTAATTTGCGGGAAATTAGATAATTGATATTATATCATTGATTTTAGCCAAAATATTTTTATGTGACTTATCAATCATAGAAATAAACGGATAAATTTTATTTAACTCTGCTGATTTCTCAAGTGTGTTTTCACAGTAAACTTTTAAAATCTCAATGAAATTTTGTTCTTCAATAATATTATTCTGAGCTATGTACAACTCATCAAGAAGCTGCTGTTCGTTAAACATATTTTTCATACCTTAAATCCAGTAATTATATTATACACTAAAAATTTAAAAAACGGAAGTATCATTAATAAAAATTAATTAAAATTATTTTTATAGCGTCTTTACTTGATGTCGGGAATTTTTTACATATAATAAAAATTATGAAATACAGAGAAAATGTAAGAAACTTTTGCATAATTGCCCATATTGACCATGGAAAATCAACACTGGCAGACAGATTGCTGGAATTTACCGGAACAGTAGCCCAGCGTGATATGCAGAATCAGATAATGGATTCTATGGATATTGAACGCGAACGCGGCATTACAATCAAGCTGAACGCAGCAAGAATGAATTATAAAGCTAAAAACGGCAAAGAATATGTTCTTAATCTAATTGACACACCGGGACATGTTGATTTTTCTTACGAAGTTTCGCGCTCTCTTGCTGCCTGTGAAGGTGCGCTATTGATTGTGGATTCAACTCAGGGGGTGGAAGCACAAACATTAGCTAATGTTTACCTCGCAGCAGAACAAAATCTTGAAATTATTCCCGTTATTAACAAAATTGATCTTCCTTCAGCAGACGTTGAAAGAGTAAGAGAAGAAATTGAAGAAGTTCTGGGTATAGATGCCTCTCTTGCAATTCCTGTAAGTGCAAAGGCAGGTATCGGTATTGAAGAAGTTCTTGAAGCCGTTGTTGATTTAATTCCGCCTCCGGAAGATACCAGTGACAAACCTTTGAGGGCACTCGTTTTTGACAGTGCCTATGACCAGTATCTAGGAACTCTTTGCTTCTTTAAAGTTATTGACGGCAAAATCAAGCTGGGTGATAAAGTTAAATTTATGGCTTCCGGAAAAGAATACGAAGTTGTTGAACTGGGTTACCAGACACCGTCCAGAGTTCAGGTAAATGAACTTGTATGCGGCGATGTAGGTTATTTTGCAGGTTCAATAAAAGAGTTGACAAGGTTTGTTGGTGATACACTCACAACCATAGAAAATTCCGCAAAAGAGCCTCTGCCCGGCTATAAAGAAGCCCTGCCTATGGTTTTTTCAGGGATGTATCCTGTAGATAACGATGATTATGCAGACTTAAAAGAAGCTCTTGAAAAACTAAAATTAAATGACAGCAGTATAACTTTTGAACCTGAAACTTCAAGTGCATTAGGGTTTGGTTTCAGATGCGGATTTTTGGGTATGCTGCATATGGAAATAGCGCAGGAAAGACTTGAGAGGGAATATAACCTTGATCTTGTAACTACTGCACCGTCTGTAGTTTATAAGGTTTACAAAACAAACGGCGAGGTTGTTGAGATTGACAACCCTGCTAACCTACCGCCGGCTCAGGTAAGAGATTACATTGAAGAACCTTACGTAAAAGTACAGATAATTACGCCGAACGATTATGTAGGAACATTGATGGATCTTGCTCAGACAAAACGCGGCATTTTCAAAAATATGTCATATATTGATAAAATACGTGCAAGTCTGGAATATGAAATACCGCTTAGTGAAGTTATTACAGACTTTTATGACCAACTGAAGTCGCGCTCAAAGGGTTATGCAAGTATGGATTATGAATTCTGCGACTATAAATGTTCAAAGCTTGTCAAGCTTGATATAATGCTTGCAGGTGAAATCGTTGATGCTCTTTCTGTAATCTGTCATGAAGATAGCGCATTCTATATAGGGCAGAAGCTTACAACAAAATTAAAAGAAATAATTCCGCGCCAGTTGTTTGAAGTTCCTGTTCAGGCAGCAGTCGGCGGAAGAGTAATAGCAAGAACTAATATTAAAGCCATGAGGAAAAACGTTCTTGATAAATGTTACGGCGGAGATATTTCACGTAAACGCAAGCTTCTTGAAAAACAGAAAAAAGGGAAAAAGCGCATGAAATCAGTAGGACGTGTTGAAGTACCTCAGGAAGCATTTATGGCAGTTCTGAGCCTTGATGAAGAGTAAATTTATATATTTAAAAGGCAAATTTTAACCTCAGTCTGTTTTATATAATTTATAAAAAGTAGAAAGGTTAATATTGATGTCAATAGTAAATTTAACAAGAACTATTAGACCTACGGGAACTCGATTAGCTTCTGAAAGTTTAAATTATATGCGTACAATGCCAGAAATAGTTCTTGCAAAAATGGAGCGTAATGGCAACAAAAATGTTGTTTATGTAGGAATGAATGAGTGCAAATCTGCAAAAATTTTACCAGACGGTGTTGATACTATTTATACAGATGCAATCGCAAGCTGTAATGCTATTGGAATCATAATGAAAGGTAAAAATGGAAAACCTGTAGCACTTTTATCACATTACAAACCATCCGCAAATGAACTTCAGGCTTCTGCTATCGCAAAAGAGCTTCAAATTTATGAACCTTTAATTGATAAAGCATATATGTCTAAAGTCTTTTATAATGTTCCGGGTTATGAGAGCAATGGAGATTTAAAACCATGTGTAAACAATGTTTTTGGAAAAGTGCGTCAGGTTTTGGACAAATTTTTTAATAGGAACTACGAAGAAAAAGTTACTTTATATAAATCACAAAATAGACCGCCTTTCTTTTCTTCTGCCAATATTTTTCAATTCGATCCTCAAGATAGTTCCAAATTAAAAATGACAACCGTAGGGGAAAAAGAACACTTTATTGATTTAAATGTATAAACATTTATTCCATCAAAGCGACAGGAACTTTACCTTTCAAATCGCGGACGATTTTCATATTCAGCTCAGCATATATACCTGTTTCTTTTTCCTTCGCATTACAAATTACCTCTCCGTAAGGTCCTGTTATCATTGAATATCCTATACTATCCAAAAACGGGGCAGTTCTTCCTGTAAGATTTGATGTTACAAAATAAACAAGGTTTTCTGAAGCCCGGCAGATATTCATAGCTTCCCAGGTTTTTGTAAAAATTTCTCTCTCCTTTGCCGGTGCAGAGGCAACAAGGCTCCAGGCAGACGGTGATACTATAATTTCAGCACCCTTTTTAATTAATTCTCTATATAGCATAGGGAATTTTATATCAAAACACACACTCACGCCGATTTTAGCAAAATCTAAATCAAGCACAAGAATATCACTGCCGGCATCTGTATAAGTTCCTTCATTTCCGCCGAAGAAGTTATAAAGATGAATTTTTCTGTATTTTCCTATAAGTTCCCCGCTTCTGTTAAGGACAAATGCAGTGTTAAATAACTTTTCACCATCACGTTCACTTGCTGTCCCGCATACAATATTAGTATTATATTTTCTTGCAGTTTCTGAAAGGAATTTTACAACCTCACCGCCATTTACGTCCTCTGGTGAATTTATAAATGCGTCATCACATATTCCTGTACTGAAAAATTCCGGAATAACAACTAAATCAAGTTTTTTATCACTGTATTCTGAAATTATTTCGTTAACTTTTTGCAGATTAAATTGTTTGTCGCCTGACTTTGGTGTGAATTGAAGACTTAAAACTCCGGCCATAAATATTCCTTTCTAAAAAATTAATGTGTGAACTGCAAGCTTCTGCCTAAAACGTAAAAGTATCAGGATTTACATCGGGCATCATACGCTTATTTTCATTAAGGTTATTAATAAGCTTCATATCGTCACTGTTTAGCTCAAAATCAAACACCTGAAAATTTTCGATAATTCTATCAGGATGAACTGATTTCGGAATAGTGATTAGACCGCGCTGGATTTCCCATCTTATTACAATCTGTGAAACAGTTTTGTCATATTTATCAGCAATAGCCTGCAAAGTATCATCAGAAAATATCTTACCCCTGGCAAGCGGTCCCCAGCATTCAGTTGCAATATCATGTTCGGAATTATAATCAACAAGCTCAACCTGAGAAAGATAAGGATGGAGTTCTATCTGGTTGCAAACCGGTATAATCTCTGCGGATTTTAATAATTCTTCCATATGATGTTTATGGAAATTACTTACACCGATTGCTCTGATACAACCTTTTTTGTAATATTCTTCCATAATTTTCCAAGTTTCAACAAAAACATCTTTAACCGGCCAATGGATTAAAAGCATATCAATGTAATCCCCGCCGAGATTTTCAATACTCTGTTCAATAACTTCACGCTGATTATGCGCACGCATATCATCATTCCAGATTTTTGTTGTAACAAAAACTTCCTTACGCGGAATATTACTGTCTATAATACCTTGGAAAACATCTTGTTCATTGCCGTAAAATTTTGCAGTATCAATATGTCTGTAACCGGTTTCTAAAGCAAATCTTACAGCATCTCTGGTAGCAGAAGCCGATTCAAAAACACCAAGACCAAGTACAGGAATTTCAACACCATTATTTAAAGTTTTGCTCATTGTGAATACCATTTTTTTCTCCTTATTTAAATATATCGTGAATTACCAAAAAATCAACAGACTATTAAAGAAGTTTATTGACGATTTTTGCAAGTGAATTTATAAGTGTTTTATTAGTATGCAGGTTATCAAACTTAAATTTAATACGTTTCACTCTATAGCAAAAAAAGGGCAAAAGCTGCCCTTTTGCATTTCTCATGTTACAGTGACAGCGATGAGAACGTAAGCTTATCTCTGAATAAATTATCTATCAGCTTTTCCATTTTGGCTTTATCTATTTCCCGGACAGGGTTAACATCATCATGCTGCTCGTCTTTGTTACTAACAGGGCGGGTTGTAAGATTTTTTGTTAACGGGTTATAGTAAAAAGTTGTCTTGATGGTACGGTCATCTTTTATTTCATAGTTTGAAATTGAACTGATGGCGCTGGAATTTCTTTTATAATTTATACATCTGACAATCTGCTCTGTTTCAGGGTTGTATTCTTTCACCATGCTGATTGACCTGCCGTCTGTGCGGTATATCAAAACCCGTGATATATTACCGAACTCCTGATTATATTCATGGACCGATGTAATCCGTTTATCATTTCTAATATCAAAATTGGTTGTCTTGATTTTTTTTCCTGTTATCGGGTCATATTCATGCACAGATTTAAATAAAACAAAATTTGTAGATTTAACCCTCTTACCTGTTTCCTGATCATATTCTTCAATGGATTTAACTTTTTTGTCGTCAAAATAATCGAAATAAGTTGTTCTGATGCGTTTTCCAGTAGCCTGATTAAATTCGTGAATACATTCAATCATTGAACTGCGTTTTCTATAGACCACCTCATCTTCATATTTTAAAGCGTTATTTTTTACAACTGCCACAGTCATAAGCACCCTCCAATTTAGCATCATATTTGTTTTGAAATATTATAACAGCGTAAAATAAGAAGAGTAATTACACAGTCGGGTACAGTTTAATCAGAAGATTTGTTTCTTTTCTCCATAAGCTTCAACAATTCCTTATAAGCAGACCCCCATTCAGCCATAGCATCAAGGATTAGAGCCATACTGTACCCTATATCCGACAGGGTATATTCAACCCGCGGGGGAACTTCCGGAAAAACTTTTCTTTCAACAATACCACAATCTTCCATTTCGCGCAGATTTGAGGTAAGAACTTTCTGAGTAATCTTACCAACAGCCTTTTTAAGTTCGCAAAAGCGTTTAGTACCGGTGAGAAGCTCCCTGAGGATAAGGAATTTCCACCTGGAATTAAGCATCATCAGAGAAGTTTCAACAGGACATTTCGGAAGGTCTTTAGCAAGCATAAAATCTCCTTTAGTATCTTTAAGAAACTATATAACCCAAAAATACTAATTAATAATAACATATATTTTTCGGACAGGCAAGGTAGAATTAATAATACTATATATAAAAAAACAAAAAAAGTTTATTAATTATAATCCCGTTTTTATTGAATTAAACCGGTGGATTTTCGTCAGGAACATAACGAAATAAATCGTTTAGAGTACAATCCAAAGCAAAACATAATTTATTAAGTGTTTCAAATTCAATTCCTTTAGTTTTGCACTTGCAAATATTATTTAAGGTATGTCTGTCAATTCCAGTCATCCTCACAATATCACGTTTATCAAGACGTTTTATAGCCATATAAATTGCAACTCTGTTTTCAATCATATTATTACAATACTCGTTAGGATAGTATAATACATTTTTGATTGTTATAATCTCCATTTGGATACTAGACACAACAAATATTTTAATATATATTTGTATTATCAGGAGGTTTCATGGAAGAAAAAGATTTTGCGGCACTCGGTGATGCGGCTTTGCAAATAAACAGCCTGTGCATCGTTGCCAAAAATTACACTGATACAAATTGTCAGGATGAAAAAATGCTTCACATTGGTCTGATGATAGATTTGATTAACGAACACGCAGGACACATAATTTCGCTTCTGCGTAACAAAAATATTATTCCTTAATATACCAGTTATTTTCAATTTACCCCGCCCCTGTTTTAAACATTACCTCAAAAGATTTTTTGATTTTTAGCCGTTTGTAATCTATAATTAAATAAAAAAAGGAAAATCACATGTACAGAATTGGAACCGGCTACGATATTCATAAATTAACTACAGGAAGAGATTTAATTATAGGCGGGGTTAAGATTACCCACGAAAAAGGACTTCTCGGACACTCAGATGCTGATGTCTTAATCCATGCAATTATTGATGCTATGCTCGGCGCCCTTGCACTTGCTGACATTGGAACTCTATTCCCCGATACAGATAAAAAATATAAAGATGCTGACAGCACAGTGCTTTTAAAACATGTTTACGACAAAATAACAGAACTCGGCTGGCAGATAGAAAACCTTGACAGCAATATCATCGCCCAGCAGCCGAAAATGATGCCTTACATCCCAAAAATGAAAGAAATGCTTGCCTCTGTCCTAAAACTGGATTTAGACAGGATTTCTATTAAAGCAAAAACCAAAGAAAAAATGGATGCAGTAGGAAAAGAACTTGCTATTGAAGCAAATGCTGTTATTTTATTAAAAAAAGGTGAAAAATGACAGACATTAAAGAGTTTGTAAAAAAACGCCTGAAAGAAGAAGCAGACGAAAAATACAGGAAGTTTTCCTCTGCTCTAATTCCGAACATAAGTAATGTAGCAGGCGTAAGACTGCCGGTTCTGCGCAAAATTGCTAAAGAAATTTATAAAAAAGATTACAAAAACTATCTCCTGTGTAAAGACTTTGATTACATGGAAGAAACAATGCTTAAAGGTATGCTCATCGGGCTTTTAAGAGAGAAACCGGAAGCTTTGCTTAAGATAATCGCTGATTTTGTAGACGAAATTGACAATTGGTCTGTATGCGACTGTTTTTGCTGCGGGTTAAAATTTACAAAGGATAATAAAGAGCTGGTATGGAATTTTATACAACCATACCTAAAATCAAAAAAAGAATACGAAATACGCTTTGGCTGTGTAATGCTTTTGAATTACTTTATTGAAGAAAAATATATTGACAGAATTTTCCTTGCAATTGAGAAAATTCAAACTGATGACTATTACGCAAAAATGGCAATTGCCTGGTTAATATCAATATGTTTCATAAATCTTCCAGACAAGACAATGGACTTTCTCTATCAAACAAAAATCCAAAACTGGATTTATAACAAAGCTATTCAAAAAATTACAGAATCTTATCGAATTACAACCGGTACAAAACAGATTTTAAAAACAATGAAACGTTAATCAATAATATTCATTCGTTCCAATTTACTGATATGTGATTTTACTGTATGAACACTTATATTGAGTTTGTCTGCAATATCTTTTACATCACAATCATGTCTAATCATTTCCACTATGATTTTTTCGCTGTCATTCAATAAGTCCTCTTCAATGTCATTATTATTCATACACTCTCCAAAATCATTGATATTAATATTGTAATAAAAAACTTTATTTGAATATATTAGACATATGGCTATTTTTATTATTGTATAATTAATTAAGGGAGGGTAACATGGCTAAAATTCAGATTACCGTAAACGGCAATAAAATTGAAATAGAAGAAAATTCAACTATTGCTGACTTTATAAAAGAAAGAAACGTAACAGGAAAAATGTTTGCTGTTGAAAAAAATATGGAAATTATTAATAAAGACAGATACAGCACAGAATATATAAAATCCGGAGATGTCATAGAAATCGTCGGCTTTTTCGGGGGAGGTTAACATTACTTTACAATAAACCGATATTGCCTAAAGTTTTGTATTTTAAGTGCCGATAACTCTTTCAGGTGAAAATTAATACGTGAAAGGATTTATTGTTGTGAGCGATTTAAAACTAGGTAGAAACGGCAAGCAAGGTAGTGTGAACACAGAAACAATTAAAGCCGGCATTAAAAAAGAACAAATTAAAGAGCAGAAACTTGAAACCATATTTGACAGCATTGATGGCAGTATTGATGGTAAAAAAGACGGTATTATAGATGCTGAAGAAATGAAAGCATTTAAAAAGAAGCTCATGGAAACAGCCGGCAACGATACTCTTTCTACCCGCGAAGCAGGTAAATTTCTTAAAAAAGCAGGCATCAAAAATCTTGATAAAAAAGATTTGTTTGAATTTTTAGACATCCTTTCCCAATCAAGTGAAAATATTGAGCAGTCTACTGTTGAAGAAAAAAACGGTCAAAAATTTATCCACATTAAATACAAAGACGGTTCAGTTGAAACTATAAACCCTGACAAATCCGCTCAGATCGCGACTTTCAGCAATGGGGGGGGGGGGCAAATTAACTAAATACGACAAAGACCGTAAGATTACAGAAGAAATTATTGAAACTGAAGATGGTAAAAAAGCAGTAACATCTTTTGACAAAAATGAAAAAGCAACCAAAACAGTTATTACAGCTAAAGGAAATTCCGTTGTAAAAACAATAACTTACAACGAAAACGAACAACCGGAAACATTAAAAGTAGAAAACGGCACTACCACTGAAAATTATACCTATGTGGAAGACGGCGTCCTTCTTACATCCAAAATAGAGAATGAAGGCATTCCGGCAAAAGAAAAAAGAACTAATTACACCTATAACGAAGACGGAACTACAACAGCAGTTACAAAAGAATACGGCAAAGAAACCACCAGAATTACCAACGGTGAAAACCTTGTTTCTGAAACCGTAACAGAAAATACACCAAATGGCGGCACAAAACGTACAGAAAATATTGTAACCGAAAACGGCCGCGAAGTAACAGTCACAGAAGGTGAAAATGTTACAAAAACACTTTATAACAGCGAAAATAAAGCCCTGAGCCAGACAAAAACTGTTAATGGGCAGGAATACAATGTCGAATATGACGGCAATGGCAATACTAAAGTTATCTTACAAAACGGCGAAAGTATAGAAGCTTTAGCAAAAAAATTCGGCTGCACAAAACAGGAACTCTTAGATGCTAATGGAGGAAAAATCCGCGGCTGGGCAGGTGATGATGTTGTTGTTCCAGGTGAACTTGAAGCAGACGATAAAAGGCTTCAGGGCAGACAGACAAAAGAAGAAGCCATTGAAGCTTATAAAGTTGTAGCAGCAGAAATTCAGGCTGTAAAAGATGAAGTCGCTGCCAGAAAACCGATTTCATTTACAAACAAAGATTACGATACCTATGAACAGCTAGCCAGATCACTTTTCAAACGCGAAGGTATTGAAAACCCGAGCAAACGCCAGATGAAAGCCAGAATTGAAGATTTACAAAAAACAAATCCTGACCTGAAAGACGGCGAACTTAAAGGTAAAAGAATTACAGCAAATGTTGATCAGGGAATGCACGACCGCATTTCTGATAATGAACAGACTGCAAAAGAATACAAAAAAAATGTACAAATCAGACAAGAAGCCAAACAAATTGCAGATGAATTTTACAAAATTGCGGATGATAACGCCGGTACGGCAAGCATGCGAAAAATGCAAAAGCTTCTTGATACAAAAGTAAATGAAGATAATATTCTTGCAGTATTAGATGCTTATGACAAACAACAAGAAGGCGACTCTTCAATTATTGATACAGTAACAAGCGAAGTAGGCGCAGGCGGCACCCAAGAGCAGAAAAGAGTTCTGCTTACAATAATGGATAAACTCTGTGCTGCAGCAGAAAAAGCAGGAGTTTCTGCTGATGATATAAAACATGCCCGCTCAGAATTTGAAACCAGCATGAATAAAGAAATGAATGCAGCCCTAAGAAGAACAAATCCGAAAGATATGGAAAAAGCGGTTGACTTCCTGCGCGGCGCAATCGTTGCCAAACAAACAGGCAATGTTCAGGAAATGTCCGATGCTGATGCTATTGCTGTATTTAACGAGGATTTTAAAGCAAACGATACAGAAGCACAAAACGCTTATAAAAATGCAAGAGAAGAAGAAGGCTGGACAGCAAAAGTAGGCGATACAGTATGCGGCTGGTTCGGCTGTACAACAATTGATGATATGGATAAAAAACTCGGCAAAAACGCAGCCGATGTAAAACGTCTTGCAGAAGCCGCCGGCAATGAAGCTGAATTTAAAAAGATTTATAAAGAAGTTTTCGGCGTTGATTTTGATAAAAACAAAATAGCAGCAAGAGATGCAGCACTAGCTAACTATCAGCAAGCTAATAACCTCTCTTCCTCAATTAATATCACATCAGATATTCTCAAAAAATCAAACTCTCTTGACTACTCAGGTTTGAGAAACGAAATTAAAAATAAATTCCAATTTGACGACGCAACCCTTGACAGTGTAATAGATAATTACGCAGGTCTTCTGGACAAAAACATCTCATCTGATACTGACAAAAAAGAAATGCTGGTAAGATTTTTGGAAGAAACCCAAAACCGTTCTACAGCTGAATACAGAGAACTTACTAAAGGCAAAACCATTGAACAAATGGGCAAAGACCTTGACCTGCTCACAAAAAGCGCATTTGGAACAAACGACATCGTAAAAGATGTAATACAGTTCAACGAAAACCAGCAAACAACAGAAATGGTAACAGATGCAGCCTTTGAAATTGCCGGTACAATAGCATTGCAATTTGTTCCGGGTCTTGGTCAGGTTGCAGCAGCAAGACTTGCCATCAGCGCTGCTAAATGGGGGACAAAAGCAGTCAAAGTTGTAAACTATGCAGCAAAAGCAGAAAAAGCCTTCGCAGCAACAAAAAAATTCCAAACAATGAATAAAGCAACCCAAATCGGAACCCAAATGGCAAATGCAGGTGTGGCTACAGCAGCTGTAGAAGCCTCTACAGGTAAAGACGCAAAAACCGTAATGAAGAAAACACTGATGAACATGTCATTTGCCGGTGTTGGTGCAAGTTCAAGCATGCTTGCTCCGAAATTGATGCAGTCTTTCGGAATTACAAACAAAGCTCTTGCTAATGAAATTGCAGAAGAAATTATGAACGCTGCCGGTTCCTATGGAATAACAAAAGTAGCAGGCGATAACTATGGTTCACAGGATGCCTTCATCGACTTTGCAACCGGTATTGTAATGTCAAGAATTTCACATATTAACACCCCTTCCGGTAAAGGAAGCGCTCATGTTGATACTCCGGATACTCCTGCAGCTCCGGAAACAGGATCACGCAGCAGCAAACCTACAGCAGATCCGCCAAAAACCCCTAAAGCTGTTCCTCAAACAGATGCCCCTGTTCTCGATGTAGCTTCATCAAACGGCAACGCCACTCCTTCCAGCGTAAAAGTAGGAGATAAAAAAGCCGGTCAAATTCGTGAAGAGGTAAATAAAGCTGTATCAAACCCTGAAATATCAGGAGAAGATCTTGCCCAAATCAGACAAGAAGCAGGCGGTATACAAAACAGAGATTTACGCAGAGAAGTTCAGCAGAAAATAGATGATGCTGTAGAAAACCTTCCTGCAGATAAACGCGCGGCATTCGATGCAGCAAACAGTGCAAATGCGCAGAAAAATGTTGATCATATCTTTGAAAAACACAGCGAATTAAACGATGCAGACACACGTGTTATGAATGAATATATAAATAACACTGATGATGCAGCAGTTCTTAAGGATTTGAAAGCAAAATTAAATGAAAAAGAACATACCTACGGCGGAGTTACAGCAAACTACGACAGGTTAAGAAAAGCAATAGACGACAAACTCGCAAGCCTTGAGCCGGTTCCTGTTAAAACAAATACCCAACAGCACGATGAAGTAGTTGCAATGTTAAATGAAAAAGCAGCAACAGGCAAAGGTTTGAGCGAAACAGACTTCACCCAGGTAAAAGATTATATTGCATCAATAACAGATGATGCACAGCTAAATGAGTTAAAAGGGCTTCTCGGCGGAAAGAAAATGACTTCAGCCCAGAAAACACAACTGAAAGAAGCAATTACATCAAAAGCAGAAGAACTTAAAAATACTCCGTTATCACCGGAAGCCGGTCAGATTGAGCCTACCGGCGAAAACCAGATAAAAGAAACACCGGTGGAAGTTGTAAAACCAGAACAGGTTAAAGCAAAAGATGTAACTCCTGAAAATTCCGTTAAACAAAATGCCGAAACACCTGAAGCCAGCTCAAAAGGACAAGAAACTCCCGAAGTACAGCAAGAAGATGTTGTTGAACCTGTAAAAGTTGAAGATAGTCCAGAAATTGAAATTGTCAAAGTAGAAGAACCCCAAGTCCGCTATCCTTCCGCTCAGGAAAGAATGGAAATGGGTCAGATTGGCAATAATATTAACAGAGCAAAAACTCTTGAAGATTTAGATAAAGCTCAAAAATGGCTTGATAAAATGCCTGACTGCGACCAGAAATCAAGATTAATCAGCCAGCTAAACGAAAAACGCGGGAAAATATCTGCTGCAGATAACGGAGTCAGAGTAGAAAAAAATAATGATACTCCGGCACAAGTTCAGGAAAGCCAAAACGCCGGCAAACCGCAAAATCAAGCAGAAATCCGCAGACAGCATATTGAAGCACAAAAAGCAAAAATTAAAGAATTAGACAGTAAATTTGAGGCTGTAAATTCAACTGCCGTAATCAACGGAAAACAAACTCCTGTAAAAATTTACAAAAACTCACAGCAGGGCTCTAATTACGGATACTGGATGCAGAACCTTGATACAGGAGAACTTTCATATGTGAAATTCCCGCCTCAAGGAAGACTTGATATTGAACCGGCTAGACTGAAATTTACTGATGGAAACGGATACGAACGTTCTATAACAATAGACCGTAATGAAATTGCAGACATTGAAACAAATTTATACGGAAAATCTGCCCAGGCAAAATCAGAAGCACTTGCTGCCGACTTATATAAAGCCGCAGGAATTAATGCACCGGAAGTTAATTTAATAAAAGATGCTGATGGCAATATAGGAACTTCCAGCAAGTTCTTGGATAACCTTGAAACACCTAATGCAGATGATATTGCAAATATTAGAAAAGGTTTTGCCGCAGACTGCTGGCTTGCAAACTGGGATGCGCTAAAAGACGGAAATATTATGACACAAAACGGTAACGCAATCCGTACCGATGTTGGCGGTTCACTCTGCTACAGAGCAAGAGGCGGAAGAAAAGGCGCAGCGTTCGGTGAAAACGTTAACGAATTAACTTCCTTCTTCTCTCAAAAATCACTTTCAAGAAAATATCTTGAAGGAATGTCAAGAGATGAATTGATTAGTTCACTCAATACTGTAACAACTATTGATGACAAAACCATAATTTCACTGGTTGAAAAAGCAAAAGCTAATGGAATATCAAACCCTGAATTTTTGAAGGAAATGCTGATTGAAAGACGCAATTACATGAAGCGCTTCCAAAATCTCTGCGAAACAAATCCTCAAAAACCTGGTGAAAGCATTGCTGATTATGTCGCAAGAATGCAGAATGCCACTCCAAAAACAACTTATAATATTGGAGGCAGAAGTTTTGATGAAATCCCTATTTCTTCCCGTATTTATGGCAACTTAAATGATAAATATGCAAAAGAATTAGAATATATAAATAACAACATAAGTATGGCAGAACATTTGACACCTTCACAAAAACGTATTTTTGAAGCTTCTTATGAAGCTTTTCATGGCAGCAAAAACAGAAAAATACACCATAATGCAAATAATGTTTTGTCAACAGACAACCTGTTACATGCAACCAGCCCTAAAAGTATTGAAGGGATTTTACAAGATGGTCTTGTCAGCAGGGAATACTCCGGCAAAGTTGGAGCATCAAGAAGTGACGGAGATCCCGGATCTATGACACCTATGTGTTCTGATCTTTGGGATGTTCAGGAAAATTATTCAATAAAAGACTACTTCTCCTCAAAAGCAAAACATTGGAACAATAACGGTGAAACTAATTTCTTGCCTAATCCTTTTGCAGCAAGAGGTACCGTTGTTATAGTCTTTGATAAAAAAGCCGTAGATCCTAAACTGATTGATAATTCTTTCAGCGTAAGCAAACAGGACAGCGACCTTTACAAAGACGGCAACATGAGCGGACACCGCAGCTATACTACTCATAGAGCCGTTCCGGTAGGACTTCCGTCCAATGCAATCGACAGAATTATAGTTCCAACTGATACTTACGGTAAATCATATATAGACCATCTCAGCAAACAAATCCAAAAGAGCGGTCTGGATATAAAAATATTCGATACCAACGGAAACGAACTTTTTAATCCTTCTAAACGCTGGAATTTATTCTAAAAAGAATATATTAAAGCGCATTTTTGCCAGCTACACCGGAGTTACATTCTGCACTTCGGGCAGTCAGGTTCTGCATGGATAGAGATTGAGCAGCTTCCGAGTTTTTCGGTAATCCTATCTTCTATATCATCGCAAAAATCATGACACGTTGAAATTTTCATATCCTCCGGAAACAAAAGGGTAAATTCAATATCTTTCGAAGGTCCGACACGTCTTGCCTTTAAATCTTTAAAGCCCTGCACACCTTTATGCTCAAAACTTTTTATAATATTTTCGATAACAGTCAAATCTTCGACAGGCAAAGAGCCGTCCAGAAGGTTATTCAATGTTGTTTTTGATATTTTAACGCCTGTTTTAAGAATAAATAGGGCAACAATTAAAGCTATAAGAGGATCAAGAAGAATTATACCTGTAACTTTAATCAAAACCAGCCCTGCTAAAACACCCAGAGAAGACCAAATATCAGTTCTCAAATGTTCTCCGTCAGCATATAAAGAAACAGAGCCGGTCTTTTTGGCGACAAAAAACAAATATGAGCTTACGATAAAATTTGCAGCCACAGCAAAAGCCATAACACCAATACCAAGGAAAGATTCCGTTTCCATAGTATAACCGAAAATGAGCTTTTTAGCAGCTTCGTAAATGATATAACAAGCGGCAAAAACAATCAGCCCGCCTTCAATAAAGCCGGACATATCTTCATATCTGCCATGTCCGAAAGGGTGAGTTTTATCAGCCGGTTCAGATGAACGCATAACGGCAAAAAAAGTCAGAACAGATGCCAGAAAGTCGCTGAGAGAATGAACAGCTTCCGATATAATACTTATACTGCCTGAAATAGCACCGGCAATGAGTTTAAGAATTATAATAACAGCATTGGAAGTAATGGAAAGTCCTGCTGCAAGCTTTTTTTCGGTATCAATGCGCATAACGGTATTATGCCACTTTTGAGGAAATTTGTAAAGGCATTTTTATTTGTCCTGTGGACCTTTACAAAGTATTGGCTTGTTTCTTTTTTTTTGAAGTGAGCAAAACATCAAAACTAATCAAAAAAGTCAAATAGCTTAGACGGGGATGTATTAATACGTTCATTTCTTTTCTTTTTTGCAATGAGCAAAACATTAAAACTAGTCAGAAAAGTCAAATAACTTGGATGCATTAATACGTTCATTTCTTTTCTTTTTTTGCAATGAACAAAATATTAAACTAATCAGAAAAATCAAATAACTTAGACGGATTTATCTTCAAAACAGTTATGATAGAATAAAGTGTTTTCAGAGTAATATTTCTTTTGCCTCTTTCAATTTCACTCAAATAAGTTTCTTCTTTCCCAAGCATTTCAGCAACCTGCGCCTGAGAAAAATCTTTATCACGTCTGTAATATCTAATTTTATTTCCTAACTTTTTCAGAAATTTTTCATAATCTGTCATTCCATTATGATACTTGTGTTGACATAATAAATTAATAGTAATATAATAGTTAAAAATAACTATTATATTCCAAGTGAAAAGATAAAAAAACTCAACTTTATTGAATTCCTCTCTCCATACGCATACAGTTACATACTTACCAAAAACGGTCATGTTTGTAATAAGATGGTGGTTGAGGAATTTATGAACAGATACGAACGCAATATATCTCTGAAAGAAATAGGGCTTGACGGGCAGGAAAAACTCCTTGACTCAACGGTTCTTGTCTGCGGCTGCGGAGGGCTTGGTTCTACTGTTATCGCAAACCTTGCCTCACTAGGTATCGGCTTAATCGGGATTGTAGACTATGACAAAATTGATATTACCAACCTTAACCGCCAGTTCCTGCACAAATATTCCTATATTGGAAAAAATAAAACAGAATCTGTCTGCGAATGGGTTGACGGTTATAACCCTGATATAAAAGTTGTTCCTCATAATATTCAGCTTTCAATTGATAACTACAAAGGCGTCATTAAAGATTATGATATTATTGTCGACTGCTTTGATTCTTACAGTTCAAAATTTCTCCTAAACGAAATTGCCGTCAAGACAGGAAAAACTTTGGTTCATGGCGGAGTAAGCGAATTTTACGGACAGGTCACAACAATAATACCACGCAAAACCCCATGCCTGAGATGTATTCTGCCTGATGCTGACGAAAAAATAAAATTTTCTAAAGGTATTGTAAGCCCGTCAGTCAGCACAATTGCATCACTTCAATCAATGGAAGTTTTGAAACTTATTACAGGCATAGGAAAACCTCTTGTAGGAACTCTATTAACCTGCAACATGCTGGATTGCTCATTCAAAAAGCTTAAAATAACAAAAAATTCAAACTGCCCGCTCTGTTCAAATTAACTTTTTACCAAGATTACGAACGGTTTCAATGTCCTCTTGAGGAGCTTTGCCTACGGTTGTAAGATAATTTCCGATTAGAATACCTTCAACACAGCATTTCAATGCTTTTTCCTGATTTTCCTGAGATAAACGCATCCTTCCACCGCAAAAACGCAAAATTGATTTCGGATTGGTTATTTTAAATACGGCAAGGGTTCGCAAAACATTTTCTTCATCAATTTTATCAATATAATTTTCAAAAGGCGTTTCCGGTATCGGCATCAAAATATTAATAGGAATACTCTCAGGCTCAATTTCAGCAAGCTCCATTGCCATTTCAATACGCTGTTCAATACTTTCACCCATACCGAGAATTACACCGCAGCACAATTCCATTCCGTATTTTTTCACAAGACGGCAGGTATTCAGCCTGTCCTGCCATGTATGTGTTGTACATACTTCAGGGTAGTATGATTCTGAGGTATTTATATTATGATGAAACCTTTTCAAACCGGCATCAGACAGAGCTTTTGCCTGTTCTTCATTCAAAATTCCGATTGATGCGCAGCTTTTTATTCCATCAATGTTGTTTATAGCTTTTATTAGCTCTAAAACCTTGTTAAAATCTTCCTCATCAGGAGTTTTGCCGGATGTAACTATTGCAAACCTTGAAGCTTTGTTCTCTTTTGATTCTTCAGCGGCTTTGATAACATCATCAACCGGTATAAGCGGGTAAGTTTCTATATTAGTTCTGTAATGCGAACTTTGTGCACAGTATTTGCAATTTTGTGAACATTTACCATTTCTGGCATTTACAATTGAGCAAAATTCGACAGTATCTTTTATGTATTTGGAAGATAGTTTAAGCAAATCATCCAAATCAGAATTATATAATTTTATAAGCTCATCTTTTGATAATTTATTTTCAGTAATCATTTCAATAATCTCCGGCTTCTGTAATGATAGAGCGAAGATTACAAGTTGTCAAACCTTTATAAATTAAGGCTTCTTCTTATTTTTTCCGAACAGACCTTTCACCCAATCCAGCCCTTGTGAACATTTGTTTTTAACAGAAGTCCAGCCGTCTTTAAGACATTGGGGAACAGCAATCTTTTTATTTTTGACAAAATTTTTCACGCCTTTAAGCTTTGAAATTCCAAACAGAGAGCCGGCAACAACAAGTCCTGCAAAAAGAATTTTCTTCCAGGCAGGATTTCCTGAATTTTCCGGTTGGGTTTTCGGCAAGCCTGTCTGAGGATCCATAAAAGTATCAGCTGAGGGCTGGTTTAACTGTCCGTTATTAACAGGAACTTCTGTAGGCGGAAGCATCGGCATCTGAGGATTACCTACATAGCGCGGACGCGTGCCTGTTAATAGTGCAGCTGCATCAAAATCAATAATACCTTCTGATGCCAGTCTGTCCAAATCATTTACTACGTTTAATGGTAACATTCCAAAACTCCGACCTTTTACACATGTATATAAAGTATTTTTTGCTTTATAAATTGCTTTTTTACTCTGTGTTTGTTACTTTTATTAATATGAAGAGATTTTTTATTGATAATAAATACATTTGTATTTTATGGATTTTATGCTTAACAGCACTGTTAATTTTTACCGGACACTACTCAAATATTCTGCTTGATGTCGGCAGAGAGGTATATTATCCGCAGCAGATTTTGAATGGAAAACTGTTGTACAAAGATCTGTTTGTTATATACGGTCCGTTTTCTTATATGTGGAATGCTTTGTTGTACAAACTTTTCGGAACAAACCTTATGACATTGTATCTTTCGGGAGCAGTTTGTTCTTTGGGAATTGTGAGCGGAATTTATCTGATTGCTAAAAAGTTTCTTTCTGAATTTATGAGCTTTGCACTTGGATTTTTTACAATCGTAACCGGAGTTTGTGCATTCCATCTGTTTAACTTCACATTCCCTTATAGCTGGGGAATGTTATACGGAACATTAGGTTTCATTTATTCTGTATTTTTCCTTATAAAATACAAACAGACCGATTTTAGTAAATATCTATACTTATCAGCACTGCTTGCAGGTTTTAGTGCTGTAAACAAGTATGATTTTATTATTTATTCTGTATTTTTATTCATAATTGCTATTTTTTCAAAAAATCTAAAAATCATATTGAACTTTATAACCTGTTTTGCAATAGTACCTGTTATTTCATTCGGAATACTTTTTGCACAGGGGCTTAGCATAGACAATCTCATTGAAACAGGTCGTATGCTGCATAAAATAACACAGAGCAAAACTCTTGAATTTTTCTACAAATCGCAGGGAGTTTTCTTCAACAGGCTTGTATTTGAAGCCTGGGCTGTTAATTTTCTCAAAACAGCAGCCGGATTGCTTGGACTTTTCCTTTCATGTTTTATCATGAATAAAAACAGGGCAGGAGGATATATTATTGCAGTTATATCTGTAATTGCGTCTTATTATCTTGCAGGATATAAATCTTTTGTATTTCTAATCCCGCTGTTATTTATTTTTGCAATAACAACTTATAAAGAATTAAAAAATAACATCCCGCTTTTTGTACTTGTGCTTTCTTCTATTGCAGTAAGCGTAAAATCTTTCTGGGGGCTTACACCGGCAAACTACGGAAACTATTACACCGCAATACTTTTAGTTTCTTTCTTTGCTTTGTTGTTCACCCTTGTTGATAAAAAATACCAGAAATACGCAGCAATATTTATGATTACAGTAAGCATAAGCTATCTTGCTGCATACAGCCTGCAGAGAAGTTTTCTTAACTCTAAAATCTCAACTAAAAAAGGAACAATATACACTTCTCAACCTTACGCTGATGCAACAAATGAGCTTCTGAAATTTTTAGAAAATAAAGAAAATACAGATATGGTAATATTTCCGGAAGGTTTGCTGGTTAATTTTCTATCAAAAAATTCCACACCGGCAGATGATTTTTATAATTCTTTAATACCTTTATATTCTGAAGCTTTCACTGACGAAGCTTTTATTAAACACTTTGAAAAAACAAAGCCTGTTTATATTGTTTTCAATAACCAGAGTATGAAAGATTACTATTTTCCATATATCTGCCAGAATTACGCACTCCAATTCTGCGGATACGTAAATGAAAATTACACAAAAGTAAAAGATATTTACAACGGGTTAAATTATCTGATATTTCAGAGAAACCATTAGGATTAATATTTCGTGATAAAATTTTTATATAAACTAAAGAGGAAATAAGAATGGATAAATTTTATTTAACAACCGCAATTGATTATGTAAACGGAGCTCCGCATATCGGACACGCTTACGAAAAAATTCTAACAGATATTATAGCAAGACACTTTTCGCAAAGAACTGACGATATGTTCTTTTTGACAGGTACTGACGAACACGGTATTAAAATTCAAAAAACAGCAGCTTCAAAAGGTATGACACCTAAAGAATTATGTGATGAAAACGCACAAAAATTCAAAGATGCCTGGAAAGCCCTGGATATTGATTACTCTAAATTCATCAGAACTACTGACGATTATCACGAAAAAGCAGTTCAGAAAATCTTTAAAAAATTGGTAGAAAAAGGTGATATTTATAAACATTCATACGAAGGTTTGTACTGCACCGGCTGTGAATGCTTCCTTAATCCAAAAGATTTGACAGAAGACGGGCTTTGTCCGGACCATTTGAAAAAGCCGGAAGTTGTCAGCGAAGAAAATTATTTCTTCAAATTAACAAAGTACAAAGACGCAATTATCAAACATATTAAAGATAATCCAGATTTCATAGTTCCTTCATTCAGAGCAAATGAAGTTCTTAACCAGCTTGAAGACATTCAGGACATCTCTGTATCAAGAGCTAAATCTAATGTTCAATGGGGTATTGATGTTTTAGATGATGAAGAACAATCTATCTACGTTTGGATTGATGCTTTGTCAAACTATATTACAGCACTTGGCTATGATACAGAAAATAATTCTGAAGATTTTATCAAATACTGGCCGGCAGATGTTCAGGTTATCGGAAAAGATATTCTGAAATTCCATAGCATATACTGGCCGGCATTTTTGATGGCACTGGATTTGCCGCTGCCAAAACATATACTTGCACATGGTTGGATTACGATTGACGAAACAAAAATGTCTAAATCTCTCGGCAACGTAATCTCTCCTACTTCTGTTCTTGAAAACTTTGAACTCAAAGAACCGGACGCTCTGAGATATTACATGGCAACTTCAGCACCTTGCGGACGTGACGGAAACTATTCGGATGAAGATTTCAAAGAAAAAGTAAACGCACATCTTGCAAACAGTATGGGCAACTTATTAAACAGAACTCTTTCAATGCTTGTGAAATACTTTGACGGGGTTGTTCAGCCTAAAAACTTTGCGCTGGTCGACGGGGCAAACGAAATTTTGAAAAAAGCGCTCGGTACTGTGAAAGTTGTAGAAAACCATTTCAATCACTTTGAAGTAGCAGAAGCTGCACAGGAAATTATCGGAATTGTTGATATGACTAACAAATTTGTAACAGATAATGCACCGTGGACTTTGGCAAAAGAAGGCAAGATGGATGAATGCGCACAGGTTCTTACTGTTGTTCTTGAAGTTATGTGCATTGTTTCAGCTCTTATTTATCCTTACTGTCCTAATATTGCAAAAGCAATGGCAAAACAATTATCATTCAATTTGAGCGTAAAATTAGACGATTTAACAGCCGATAATATCAAAGAGGGTAAACTTATATCAAAAGAAGATATAACCCCTGTATTCCTTCGTGTGGACTCGGAATTGGCTGACAAAACAGCTAAGAAATAATGCGTAGGATTTGAAGGGTTGAAAATTTCAAAAAATACTTTATAATAAAAGAAAGGGCGCGTGGATTGCCGTCCACGCATTAAATGCCCCGTTAGATGATGTAAAGCACTATAATTATTAGCAATAATAAGAATAGTGCTTTTTTGCTTACAGCGAATATCATTTTTTTTCACCTCCTTTCCATGAACTCTCATTCTGCAGTAATGTTGTTCACTCAGAAGGCTAAAGGGCATACCCTCACTTTTAAAATAAGAGGATACACCCTTTATGTCAATATTTATCGGAAATATTATTAATTTATCTAATCTGAACAGGCATAATCAGGCAGACAAAATCTTCTTCACAGTTTGGTCTTAAAACAGTTGCTGACAATGGAGTATTTAAACCAATATTAACTTCATCGCAGTCAATATTTTTTAAAGCTTCAAGGACATATTTATAGTTAAATGCAATAGTCAAATCCTCAGCTGTGTAATTAATAGACATTTCTTCTTCAGACTTACCGGAATCCGGTGTGTCTGCCATTAATTTCAATGTATTTTGAGAAAATTCCATTTTAACAATACTTGTTTTCTCGTTAACCATAATTGATACACGTTCTAATGCTGAAATAAGCTGAGAAACGTTTACTGTAGCAACTTTCGGGCTTTCTGCCGGTATAAGCTGGTTATATTTAGGGAACTGACCTTCCAGCAATCTTGAAATAGTTGTTGTTTTTTCTGATTTGATTATAATTTTTGTTTTTTCTGTGTAAACTTTTACAGAATCTTCTTCAATAAATGAAGACATTTTAATAAATTCATTCAAAGTTTTTGAAGGAATAATTAACTGTTTAGATTTATTTTCTTTATTCTTGATAGTTTCGCGAACTCTGGCAAGTCTGTTTCCATCAGTAGAAGCAATCTCCAGAACTTCGCCTTGAATATCAAGAACAATACCTGACAAAAGGTTGCTTGTTTCATAGCTAGCAGCAGCAAAACCTGCCTGACGTACAGCTTTTGTCAAAGGTTTTACTTCAATTTCAAAACTTTCTTCTTCATTTGTTTGAATATTATACACTTCAGGAGGAAATTCCGATGCTGAAATACCTATAATATCAAATTTTGAATTTTGGCATGTAATATTTACAGAAGTAGAGCCTTCCGGCATTTCAAATGTAATAAGTTTATCGCCAAGCTTGGAAACTATCTCGTTGAGTGTTTTTGAAGGCAATGTAATTTTTCCTTCTTCTTCAACCTGCGCATCAACTTCTGCAATTACAGTCAAATCAAGATCTGTTGCGACAAGTTTTACTGTATTGTTATTAATAGTTTCAATCAAAATATTCAGAAGAACAGGCTGCAAAGCTCTTACACTTGTTGCGCGTTCTACTATTTTTATTCCATTATACAAATCTTCTTTTTTAATGATAAATTTCATCCCATACTCCTTTATTGTTATTAAATATCATAAACTAAACAAATAATTAAAAAAACAGTATATAAACAAAATTTAACTTATCAATTATCACTCAACAAAATAATCATTACTTTTTTAATGTTTTTGAACACAAAATTTCTTATTTAATAATTAATTAA
>ENA-ORUV01000442-ORUV01000442.1-human-gut-metagenome-genome-assembly--contig:-NODE-442-length-30908-cov-16.3604_pt1 | contig 30908 bp, 29 predicted proteins | sample MGYA00242089_ERZ509229 | MGnify/ENA primary metagenome ERZ509229 (study PRJEB26280, sample SAMEA2338805) | human gut metagenome | biome: human gut; feature: human-associated habitat; material: faeces...
GATTATTATCGTGCAGATTAAGGAGGGAAGATATCATGGGATGGAAGATTTATTTACCTCAAGATATTTTGCCTGAAGGTCGCGAATATCTTGAAAGTCATGGTCACACCCTTGTCATGGGAACTGGTACGGATGAGGAAACGCTGTGCCGGGAAATCAAGGGCATGGACGCAATGGTATGCCGCACGACAAAAATTACCCGCAAGGTTTTTGAGGCAGCAGATCAGCTAAAAGTCGTGGCTCGTCATGGCGCTGGCTTCGATTTCATTGATGTTGTTGCCGCAAAAGATCATGGTGTCATGTGCGTGTTTGCCCCTACTGCAAACAGTGATTCCGTCGCTGAAACTGCAGTCATGAATATGCTGATTATCTCTCGAAACTTCAAGGCCGTGCAGAAAGAATTCCTGAATGACTACATGAAGGCCAAAATGAAAATCGAGAAACATACCCTTCATGGTAAGACGCTTGGTATCATTGGCTGCGGAAGAATCGGGACCTTGGTGGCAGAAAAATGCAATAAGGCCTTCTCTATGAAGGTCCTCGCATGGGACCCTTTCAGACCCGTTGATTCTTATCCTGATTTCATTACGCCAATCAAAGACCTGGATGAACTGCTCGGTAAGAGTGATTTTGTATCCGTTCATAGCCCCCTTACAGCGGATACGAAGGAATTTATCAATAAAGAGAAATTCCAGTACATGAAAAGGACTGCTTATCTGATTAATACATCCCGCGGCATGGTGGTGAATGAAAAGGACCTGTACGATGCGTGCAAAGAGGGTGTTATTGCTGGGGCTGCTCTTGATGTGCTTCAAGAAGAACCTATCAGCCCGGATAATCCTATCCTCTCCTTGGATAATGTCATCGTTTCGCCTCATATTGGCGGGGCAACCAAAGAAGCTTCCATTAATGCAAGCCTTATGTGTGCACGGGGAATTGAGGAAGTGTATGAAGGGAAAAAGCCAACGTATCCTGTTCCTGGATTTTAAGCCTTAAGCCGTTTGGTACTTTAATCCAATGTCAATTTTCTGCTAATGCTCGTGTCAAGAAGACTAGTGAAAAAATGATGCAAGTGGAAATTCTTTTAACTCAGTAGAAAAACTGGGGAAGTTGAGGTGCAATATGTCAATTAGAGCATTGATGAACATGATGACTGCTGTGAGTATACTCATCTTAGCTGGCTTTTTTGTTCGAGAATTCGTAAAACCGCTGCAAAAGCTTTTTTTTGCCAGCTTCTTTGGTGGGCGGGTTAGTGATGTTGGGACTGGGACAGCAAGGGCTTGGTCTCATCACCGTTCCTAAAGTACTGGGAAGCGTTCCTGGCGTCCTAATTGATATCGTAATGGTATCCCTGGTCTTCGGGGTTAGTTTCAATCGGAAAATGCTCCATTCTTATCTTGATTATGTGTGTCTGCCAATGCCGGCTTATGGTATGCAGATGTGCGTAGGTACACTGTTAGGTGGACTGCTGAGCCAGTTCTGGCCAGGGTTGCCTTTAGGGTGGGGCGTTTTGGGTGTATTCTCATTCCATGGCGGTCATGGAACGGCCGCTGCAGCTGCTGCTTCTTTTGAAAAACAGGGTCTTGAAGGTCATATGGCTGTTGCAATGGTGCTTTCCACGGTGGGGCTAATTGTAGCCATGACCGTAGGGATGGCCTTGGTTAATTGTGGTGTTAGAAGAGGTTGGGGAACTTTTGTTAAGGAGCCGACTAAGCAACCGGATTATTTTTATGGCGGAGCGTTACCTGAAGAACAACGAAAATCGATTGGGAGCACAGTGACGACTTCTATTAGTATCAACCATCTTTGCCTCCAATTTGCTTGGTTGATGGGTGCTCTGTTTATTGGGCAGCAAATCTTTGGATTCTTAAATACTTTCCCTGCTTTTAAGGCCCTGCATTTGCCGAGCGTGTTGCACGGTGTCGTTGGCGGCGCTGTTATGTGGGCAATTATTGAACGCCTTCATTTGGAAAAATTTGTTGACCTGAAGACCATTAAATTGCTGTCGGGGTTCTTCTTGGAACTGGTTGTTTTCACTGCAATGGCGACGCTCAACCTAAAATTTGTATCTACCTATGCAGCTCCTTTAGCTATCTACAGTATCGTGCTGACAACGCTTACAGTTCCCCTTGTTCTGTTCTGTGCTAGAAAATTTGCCAGAGAGGAATGGTTTGAAAAAGCCTGCATGTGCTTTGGTGCTGCTACAGGGAATACCTCTACTGGATTAGCACTTGTCCGCTCCATTGATCCGAATTCCGAATCTCATGCTGGTGACAGTCATGGCATCTATTCTACAATTTCTGCATGGAAAGATATTTTTGTGGGTCTGACGCCGCTTTGGCTGATGAGTGGATTGGGCTTTACTGCTGGTGTTGGTGCCGTAGTTATGGTGGCTTTCCTAGCGATTGGATTCATCTTCTTTAATACCCATCGTAAATTAACGAGATAAGTTTCTACAAACTGGGTGCCTTGAAAATCAGGGGGATACCTATCACAAAGAAAGAGGAACCAAGCTTTCGTTGGTTCCTCTTTCTCTGTGCGCCCGGCATGGGCGCACTCTTAAAGGTGAAAGTCCCTAGACTGCCCTAGTAGTGGGAAAGTCATAGCCGAACACCAAAGGCAACATCGTGAGGTAGAACTTGAAGGAAGGTACGGGAAAATCTCCGACCTAACGAACAGAAAACACATAAGGCCAGTTTGGGATGGATAAGGTCGCAATACAGACTGAAATCCCATAACGATTTGGAATCCCAAAGGGTAGATGCGGCAGGTGAATGGAGAGAAAGAGTACGTTCTTATCCAGGGAGGCCTCACGGACATGGCCGAAGCCATGAAATTGGCGGCCGTGGCCCAAATAAGATTCATCGTGAGGAGTCAGCAGAGACCATAGTACTGGACGGGCTATAGACCGTCCAGGAAGGACCGAATCTTAGGAGATGTCAGTTAATGAAGGGTGTCAGGCAGGAAATTAAAAGCAGAAAACTTCATAGAGAAGGTTGCCCGTAAAAGGCAGCTGCCAAGCAGCAAGGATATGCGGGAACGCCTACCCATGTGAGGATTGCCGAACACAACGACATCATTGCAAACTTGCTGGCAAATTGCCAAAAAGGACCATGGAGAGCGGCGCTTATGCTGAGTTCGCTCTTTACGAACGAGGAAATAGCTCGTCATGGTTATATAACCATGACGAGCTATTGCAAGCAAGTTTGTGAAAACTAGGAAACCGCCGCGCTTCGACTGGTACGCACGGTGGTGTGAGAGGTCGGGATTTCTATTTAGAAATCCCTCCTACTCGATCAATTGTTTTGTTTATTTTGATTCATCCTCATAAGCAAGTACATATTCAACAAAGTAATGAACTCCCAATCCTAGGGCTTTTTCATCAATATCGAAGTATGGACTATGCTGGGGGTATCTTCTGTTTTCGTTTTTAAAGCCGCCTCCTAATAGAAGAAGGCATTTAGGAATGTTGTACTTAGCGAAATCTTCTCCACCCATTTGGAGCTCCCAGTCAATGATTTTATCTTTTTCAAAAACTTTGGAGCAGGCAAGACGTCCGGTTTTAACGCACTCATCATCATTGATCATGGGAGGTGGCCCAAAATGGTAGTCGACTTTAATGTTCGTTCTGGAGGATTCAGCAACGCCTTTGGCAATTCTTTCGAGAATGCCAGGATATGCATTGCGGAGGTCAGTGTTAAAAGTCCTTGCTGTACCTTGGAGATGAGCAGTTCCAGGGATAACGTTGGAAGTCGTGCCGGAATTGAATGCAGTGACGCTGATAACGGCAGGCTCAAGAGGGTTGACTTCTCGGCTGATGACGGTCTGCACTTCATTGACGAACTGGGCTCCTGCAACGATGGGATCGATGGTTTGATGCGGCAGAGCACCATGACCACCCTTCCCGTCAATGTAGATGTCAAATGTATCAGCTGCGCTCATGACAGGACCATAACGGAGGGAAGCGCATCCTACAGGAATCTTGCTCCAGATATGAAGGGCAATGAGGCGAGAGCATTCTTTGACGAGCGGATCTTCTTTCATGTAGTAGGCCCCGCTGTCATCAATTTTTTCTTCTGCCGGTTGGAAGAGAAGACGAACTGTGATGGTAAGCTCATCTTTCATCTTTGCAAGTATTTTAGCCGTTCCAAGAAGAATTGTAATATGAGTATCGTGACCGCATGCATGCATAGTGCCTTCGTTTTTGGATTTATATTCGCAGGTCCCAAGTTCGGTAATCGGCAGGGCATCAATGTCTGCACGAATTCCCAAAATCTTATCCGAAGAGTGAGGCCCCTTGATGGTAGCAATCACGCCAGATTTTGTGGATTTCACATAGGGAATCCCCAGTTTTTCCAAGTAGTTGATGATATAAGCTTGGGTTTCAAATTCATGCCAAGACTGTTCGGGATGTGCATGCAGGTGGCGCCGAATTTCTACCAATTCATTTTGAATACTTTCAATTTCTTTCTTTACATCCATTTGATATTCCTCCTAACTGGCATCAGAATGGACCATAATTGATCTTCGTTGCGATAATCAAGGCAATAATGCAGACTACAGTTAAAATAAGCAACAATGGCGTAACAAATTTCCACCATTTCTTGAGCGGAATTCCAGCGATGGTCAAGAAGATAAGCAGTGTGCCGCTTGTGAACCAGGCAGAGTTCGTTAACCCATCACCAAACTGGAAGGCAAGGATCATTGTCTGACGGGTCATGCCAACAAGGTCAGCCAGCGGAATCAAGATAGGCATTAAAGCCATTGCTTTTGCAGAACCGGACGTAATGAGTCCGTTAAAGAGGGCAATAACAACCATAACGGCAATCGGGGTCAAATATTTTGGCATTGCCATCAAAGGCTGAGAAATAGCATTGATGATAGGATCGATGATAGCCGAAGCCGTCAGGATCCACTGGATACCTCTGGCAAGACCAATAACAAGGGCAGGGGTGAGGCCATCTTTTGCGCCGGCGATAATCGTATTGACGAGTTCACCCGGAGCGATACGGTTGATTACGCCTGCTGCAATTGCGGTGAAGAGGAAGCAGGCGGAGAGGTCATTCATGGACCAACCAAAGCTGGATACGCCCGCAATAGAAGCAACGAAGGTGATGAGGAAGACTACCAGGGAAAGTTTCTGACGGCCATTCATGGGATCTTTTAAGGATTCGCTGTAGTCAATGTGGAATTTGCTGTCATCGATATCCGCCGTAATTGATTCACGTTTCCCGCTTTTTACGGCTCTCGCATATCTTAATACATAGATATACATAATGATGTTGGTGAGAACCAGCAGAATAAACCGGAAGAGAAACCCGGAGAACATCGGAAGTTCTGCGATTTCATCGGAAATGCCAACGGTGTAAACGCTGGTCGGGGAGAAGGAGAAACTGATCATGTCAATCATGGCCGAGCAGGCAAGACCAGTCATAAGGTCATACCCTAAGGCAATACATAGGGAAATGACAATCGGAATGAAGGGGACAATCTGTTCGTTCCAACCTAAGAAGCCACCGAGGCATCCGAAGATAATCATGATTGCGATGAGAATCTTTTCAGACCCAACTGTATCGGATTTTGCGAGAACGCCTGCCATGGCTTTATCAAGGGTCCCTGTCCGCTTATAGACTTCAATGCAGCCGGCAACTAGCATGACAAGGAACATCATGCCAGAACTGGAGACTAAGCCATTCGGAATTGCTTGGAATAGGGCTTGAGGTCCAAGGTAGATTTTGTCAACTGGGTGGAAGGAATTTGCAATAACAACAGTACGGCCGTTGAGTACTTGTCTTTCAAATGCACCAGGTGAAATAAAGAATGATAGAATCCAACAGGCAACAATAACACCGGCAACGATTACAAATGCATTAATCGAGCCTTTCTTTTTCTTCTTGTCCATATAAAGTCAGCTCCTTAATTTTCCAACGCCTTCGAGACATTTACCTTGTGAATCATGGTGTTCAAGATGGTAATGTCCGTTTCTTTCATCCCGACTTTTCCAAGATAACCAATGTTTTTAATGGTTTCCTCAATATCTTTTTCGATGAGTCCTTCACCTCCTTTGAAACTACGGTCCTTCATTGCCATTTTGTGGGCAAGAATTGCCGCCTGCAGACTGGATGCAATCTTCGCGGCACAGCTTGGCTTAGCACCATCGCAAACAATCCCGCTAACGTTTCCAAGCATATTGGTGGTTGTCCGAGCAATCGCTGCATTATCCCCGCCTGCCATATAAGTGATAGCGGCGCCGGATCCGCAGGATGCACTGACTGCACCGCAGAAAGCGGATAAAGGACCGATATAATGCTTGATGTAGATGGAAATGAGATTGCTTACAATAAGCGCTCTGTATCTAATTTCAGGACTAAGTTTCCATTCTTTGGCATAGACAATAACAGGCATGCTTACTGTAATTCCTTGGTTGCCTGACCCGGAGTTGATGACAACTGGTTTCGGGCATCCGCTCATGCGAGCATCGGATCCAGCAGCTGCGGCTGCAACGGCTCTTGCTTCTACGCAGTCTCCATAGATTTCCCTAATGCTGCGGCCTACTTCTGCGCCCCAAGGATGATTTAGACCTTCTTCGGAGATGGCAGAATTCATTTCAATCTGTTTGTCGAGGAGGTCTTGTACAGCACTGATGGGAACGGTATTGGCATATTCCAAAATACCGTGGAACGTCATCTTAGAGCGGTCCCCTTTGCCAGTAGCAGTAGAGTCTGTCGTCTTCTCATCAAAGAGGATTTTGTCATCTTGGGCAATCTTGATGATGTTTGTGTGAGTGCCTGATAGAACAACTTCTGAGGAATGGTGTTTTCCTCTCAAGCAAACATCGATGTATAGGCCAGGAACTCCTTTAACGAGTTCAACATCGCAGACATTGCGGGAAACAAGTTCTTTACAGGACTGGCGGTCCTTGTCTGTCACGCCTTCGATTACTTCCAATACAGAATCTGCATTCCCGCCGACAATTCCTAACGCAGCTGCGGCAGGAATCCCCTTTTGACCGCCGGAATTAGGAACCGTGACGCCTTTGACATTTTTTATTATGTTTCCGGAGCAGCGAACTTCGTAGGATTCCACATTTTCAGGCAAATAGGACTTTGCTTTTGCAGCGGCATAGGCAATCGCAATTGGTTCTGTGCAGCCCATGGCAGGAATCAATTCTTCTTCTAGGATACGGGTATAGTTCTGCATTTCTGATGGGGGCATTGACATCGTAACCATCTCCTTTATCTTGTTACCTTAATTATATCACTAATCATATTAGTGATATCTAAAACTAAATGAAATATTCGATAATTTAAATTAAAAATAATAGACATGAATATAATTAATTGAAATGACGGGTGATTTTTGGATATAAAAGAGATTGTACCTTGAAAATATGAGAAAAATACTTGGCTTTTGAGGATAATATTTTACTGAGAAAAAAATAAAATATAGAGAAAAAGTATGATAAAGAGCGTTTTTTCTCCTAGCTACTTATGTAGCTAAGCGTAAGTCACTTAGAGAATTCCTAGAGAAATTGGAATTTATGATATACCTTGCTCCTTTGGAGATGAGCAAATAAAATTCTACTATTTTGCTCATGATTCGCTTCTATTTCTTTCTCAATTTTTTATTTAAAATATCTATTACACGCGGACAAAATATCTATTCCTACTCCTTTGAAATCATCTAAAAACCGCATTGATGCTAATACAATACGCCTTGTAGTCATATCAGTACTCGTATTAAAAATGCAGTATAAAACTGTAAAAATCTTTACGCAAAATTATCATAAAATCCCTGCAATAAATTTTTTTTAAATCATAGTTGACGAATATACTTTCTTGGAGTAGGATAACGGCAATTGGTTTTGGATCCGAAATAAAAAATTTCATATAGGAAAAGCGATGAACAAAATAAGTACACGCATGGACCGGATACAGAGAGACAGGTCACCGGCTGAAAGCCTGTTTGAACGGAAAGTGCGATGGAATGCCTTTGGGAGCTGGGAGGCCGAAATGAGAGTAGGCAGCCACGCAGGACCTGCGTTACAGGTGTGAGTGATACTGCATGGGCAGTATTAACAGAGTGGAACCGCGGACCACCGTCTCTGTCATAGGGGAGGGTGGTCTTTTTATTACCTTTTTTGCCTGAGGAGGAAGAAAAATGACGACAAAAAAAGAGTTGGTCCTGGCTGCTTTTGATAACAAACCCGTGGAACGGGTTCCTGTGAGTTTTTGGTTTCATTTTCTGAAAGATGAAATCCATTCTGATGCGTTCCAGCATCCGGAACTTACGGAAACGCTCCTTGCGGGCGAAACAAAATACATTGATGAGGCAGATCCTGACTATGTGAAGATCATGACGGACGGGTTCTTCCCTTATGAAAATGAGACGGTCCTGGGTCTCAAGAGCGCTGCTGATTTTGCAAAGATCAAACCGCTCCCCGATGATTCCCCTTGGTTTACGCGCCAGATCGAATATGCCAAGAAAATCGTTGGCCGAAACGATGGTCGTGCCTATTTCTACAATGTCTTCTGTGCCGCGACGACGGTGAAGTTCATGCGCGGTGATGATGGGGAAACGTTCCTTGCAGACGCCGTGAAGGAAAATCCGGATGCAGTGAAAAAAGGCCTTGATATCATTTCCGGTGACCTTGCAAAACTGGCCCGTCGCGTCATTGAGGAAGCGGGCGTAACGGGCATCTATTTGAGCCTCCAGAATCTCCAAGGGGTATCGCGCGAAACCTATGATGCCATCCTTGCTCCGGGGGAAAAGGCCATTCTTGAAGCGGCGAACGCCGTAAGTGATTACCAGATCCTTCACATCTGCGGCTACGCGGGACACCGCAATGACTTGTCCTGGTACACGGATTATCCGGCAAAAGCTATCAACTGGGCTGCTGTTGTCGAAGGGGTGCCCCTTGAAGAGGGTAAGCGCCTTTTTGGCGGCAAGGCGGTCATCGGCGGCTTTGGCAATCTTGATAACGAAATCCTTTACACGGGTACGAAAGAAGAAATCCAAGCGGAAACGAAAAGGCTCCTTGCTGCAGCCGGGCGCACGGGCGTCATTCTCGGCGCGGACTGCACGGTGCCGCGGGATACGGATTGGAAGCATTTTGAATGGGTGCGGGAAGCCGCAAAATAAGTTTTTTTGAAAGAAAAGGGGAAATCGAAATGAAGTTGCGTCAATTTGGTAAATATCTTGCTGCAATTGGTCTCGTTGGGGCTGTGGCCCTTGCTGCGGGCTGCGGCAAAAAGGTGGATAAAGGCGCCGCTGGTGAAGGCGGGGCCAAGAAAGTCGTCAATGTAGCCTTTACGAATTACTATGTGCCCTATGATTTTGTAAATGATAAGGGCGAGCCCGATGGCTTTGAAGTCGCCGTTATGCAGGCTGTTGCGAAAAAGCTGCCCCAATACGAATGGAAATTCACCCCGACCTCTGATGATGACCTCCTCATTGGTGTTGAATCGGGGAAATATACGATTGGCACGAAGGGCATCTGGAAGACGCCAGCCCGGGAAAAGAAATATATCTTCCCGAAGAACAATATCGGAGCCAGCGTCATTGGCCTTGTCATCCGCAAGGACGAAGCGGCGACCATCAAGAGCATCGATGATCTTGCAAAGACGCAGGGAAAACTTGCTCCTATTGCCCCGCAGGACGCTCGCTATAACGTCATTGCAAGCTACAATACGGCTCATCCGGACCAAAAGATCAACCTTGTGTCTTCGGAAAACTTCCATAACTCCGATGCTTATACGTGGGTCATGGAAGGCCGCTATGATGCCTACTTGGAAGTGGAACTATCCTACCAGAACAATATTGCTAAGGAAAATGCTCCGTACCATAGGTTCGCAGATCAGCTGGTTTATCTGCGCTACAAAGGCATTCCGACCTACGCCCTTGTCAACAAGAAGGAAGTCAAACTTTGCGAAGAAGTCGATAAGGCCATTGAGGAACTTCGTAAGGATGGGACCATCGATAAGCTCGAACAAAAATACTTTGGCGAAAGCCTGCAAAAGTATCTCAATCAGAAATAAGCCCTGGGCTGAACTGACAGGAAAGGAGAATTGAAATCATGGAGACGCGTATTTTTGATCCTTCGGTCATCTTCTCAACCATACCGGCACTTCTTCCCTTTCTGTCGGTGACGCTGGGTGTGGCCTTTTCAAGCGTCATTTTAGGGAGCCTCTTGGGGCTCCTCCTTGCTTGGGCCAAACTGGGGAAGAACAAGGTGCTGCGGAGCCTTGCTCATGCCTATACGTACATCATGCGATGCACGCCGTCCATTGTATTGCTGTTCATTGTATTTTATGGACTGCCTAAGTTTACCTATGAATATCTTGATTATGACATCAACGACATCAGCCGGGCATACTTTGCCATCCTGACCTTTGTCCTCCTTTTTGGGGCCTACATTTCCGAAGTCTTTCGGGCGGCCATTTCCGCTGTCCCCAAAGGGCAGTATGAAGCGGCCGTCAGTGTGGGCCTCAGTCCTATCAAGGCAATGCGCCATGTGGTCCTCCCCCAGGCGGCACTCATTGCCCTGCCGAACTTTGGCAATGCCCTCATCAATCTCATGAAGGAAGGGGCCCTTGCTTATACCATTGGCCTTGTTGACCTTTTGGGGAAGGGCAATCTCATCATTGCGCAAAATTATGGGGCCTACGGCATCGAAATCTACCTGGCTTGCCTTTTGATTTACTGGGCCATGACGTCGCTGACGGGTTGGGGTATCCGGCGCCTCGAAGAGCATCTCAATAAGGGCGGGACCCTTGCTGTGAAAAAAGAACGGGCGCCTCAGAAGGCAGCCCTCTTTCATAAGGTCCAGAAAAAATGGGCCGAGCTGACTTTGTAGAAAGGAGAGACACGATGGAACTAGATTATACTTTTATGGAAGCAACGTTTTTTAAAATCTGGGACGGCATTGGCGTTACCTTGGGTCTTACCGCGCTTTCTTTGCTTCTTTCCCTGCCTCTTGCTTTTTACATTGCTGTCATTCGTCTCAAAAGACGCGGCGTGGCAAGCGCCCTTTTTGGCAGCTACGTCTCTTTTGTGCGGGGAACGCCCATGATCCTGCAGATCCTGCTCCTTTACAGCCTGCTGCCGAGCTTTCTGAACGTAATTGTGAAGTCCCTGGGTCTTTCCTTTAATGTCTTTGAAAACGTCAATCCTTTTTGGTATGCTCTTTTCATTTTTACGGTCAATACGACGGCCCTTCTTACGGAAGTGTTCCGGTCGGCCCTCTTAAGTATCCCTAAAGGACAGCTGGAAGCAGGACAGGCGGCGGGGCTTTCGGATTTTCAGACCTATCGCCATGTCATTATCCCTCAGGCGGGGGTGGTGGCCCTGCCGGCCATCTGCAATGTGACGGTCAATCTCATCAAGGGAACGAGCCTGGCCTTTCTCATGACCGTGAAGGACGTCCTTGCCATTGCCAAAGTGGAAGCTTCCTTTGGCTACAACTATATTGAAGCCTATGTGGACGTATTTTTGGTCTATCTCATCGTCTGCTCCCTGGTCCAATGGGGCTATAAGCTTGCCGAGGACCATCTGGGACAGTACCGGATGGCTGCGTAAAGGAGGAACTGACCGATGCTCATGTCAATTTGTCATGTGAAGAAAGAATTTAATGGCACGCCCGTTTTGCGGGACGTGAACATGGATATTGATAAAGGTGACGTCGTCGTTATTTTAGGCCCGAGTGGTTCGGGTAAGACAACTTTTTTGCGGTGCCTCAATTTCCTGGAGCGCGCCGATGGGGGAGAATTGGAGCTTGATGGCAAGACCATCGACCTTCATGACGCGTCAAACAAGGACATTGCCGATGTGCGGAGGAAGACGGCCTTTGTCTTCCAAAACTACAATCTTTTTGCCAACAAGACGGTCCTTGAAAATGTGACCTTAGGTCTAACAGCAGGCCGCGGCATCAGCAAGACGGAAGCGGAAGAGCGGGCGCGGGAAGCCCTGCAAAAGGTGGGTATGCTGGAACGGGCGGACGCCTATCCGGCCCAGCTTTCTGGCGGTCAGCAGCAGCGCGTCGGTATTGCCCGGGCCATTGCGGTGCGGCCCGATGTGATCCTTTTTGATGAACCAACGTCGGCCCTTGACCCGGAACTTGTCGGCGACGTGCTCCGCGTCATGAAGTCCCTTGCCGATGAAGGAACGACGATGATTGTCGTGACCCACGAAATGCGCTTTGCAAAAAGCGTGGCAAGTCATGTGATCTTTATGGCGGATGGCGTCATTGTCGAAGAAGGGACCGCTAAAGATATTTTTGAACAGCCAAAAGAAGAACGGACCAAGCAGTTCCTGCACCAGCTCCTGTGCGAAGCCGTGGCAGGCTGAGGGACGGACATCCATCGCGGGGCATTTGCTCCGTTTTTTTTTAGGAAGGAGAAACATCATGGACACAAATCGGATTGTTCTCATTACAGGCGGAACGAGCGGGATTGGCCTTGGGACCATCGCCTATCTTCTTAAGAAAGGCGGGTATCAGGTCATTTCCCTATCAAGAAATGAAAAAAGGGCCCAAGAAGCTCAGGAAAAACTCGGGGACCTGGGAAATGATGTTGATTTTTTACTGGGCGATGTCAGTGATGAAAGGGACCTTGCGCGCCTTTATGAGGGAGTGGAGAAAAAGTATGGCCGCCTTGATGGGCTTGTGTCCGGTGCAGGCATCATTAAACTGGGCGGCGTGGAGACCCAAACCATTGAGGACTGGGACCGGCTTTTTGCCGTGAACCTGCGTGGACCTTTTCTTTTGGTAAAGACCTTTCTGCCGCTTTTGAAGAAAGGCCGGAACGCGTCCATCGTCAATATCTCTTCTATGGCGTCCCAGCGGGTTGGTGGGTCCATTGCCTATAGCGCAAGCAAAGCGGGCCTTGATGCCCTCACAAAGTACCTTGCCCAGGAACTGGGAAAGTACCAGATCCGCGTCAATAGCATCAATCCAGGCGCTGTCTATACTAATATCTATGTCGCAAGCGGTGACTACACCCAGAAAGGATACGATCAGTGGTCGGAGAAAAAGGCACCGGGCTATCCCTTGGGGCGCATCGGCCGACCGGAAGACCTTGCCCCTGCCATTGAATTTCTCCTCTCCGAACTGTCTTTGTGGCAGACAGGAGATATCATCCTCGTTGATGGAGGAAAGAGCATTTAAATGATTATTTTCTTGTAATAAAGCTTTCTCGAGAATTTCCGCATCAAAACCAAAGGAATTTCGCAATGTCCTGCTGAATAGAGATGCCACAGGCCAGTGATAATCAAGAAAACGAACTGTTGTTTTTTCTATCTTAGAGAGAGCAGTAGTTCTTTTTTTTCTTATGCTGTCCTTTTACGATAAATAAATCAAAATAAGAGAAATGAACAATCGCAGTTAGAAAAGGAATAAAAGAGCCACCGTTTTATCTTATATCAGGAAATTTTCAATAATCTTTTGCATATCAAGGCAAGATAGAATCAGGATTATTTCATTTTTCGCATAAGAGCAATGCAAATTTGGATTTGATTGGATGGATAGCTGATTCTAGAATGAAGGTGAGGTTAAGATACATAGAAGTAGTTATCGGATAATTCTAAAATTTCTCTGGGAGAGTAAAAAACAGTAATCTGGGCCATTTGAAAAGAATAAGGGGGAGAAAATATCATGGCAGTTTATTCATTAATACTGTTTGTAGCAGCAATTATTATTGCATTTTTCAGAAAAAATAATATTGGTGTCCTTGCTATGACGCTTGGCACGATAGGTATTCGTTTCTTTGGAATTTCGGATAAGCAATTTATTGCTGGAATAAATATTGGCTTATTCACGACTCTCGTAGGAATCACACTTTTGTTTGCCATTGTTATCCAGACAGGTGTCTTAGATTTGATTGCAAAGAAGATTGTTGGCCTAGCTGGAAAGAGAATTTGGCTTCTGCCGATTTTAATTGGTCTTACGGGTTTCATCCTTGTTGGGATTGGGCCTGGAGGTGTCCCGGTTCTCGCAATTATTCCTCCGCTAGCGGTTTCCATTGCAAGACAGACTGGATATAATCCGCTCATGATGGCTCTTATCGGAATTATGGCCATGACACCAGGGCGCTTTTCACCGCTGACGCCGGAGGGAGCAATAATTATCAGTGCCCTTGAAAAGAGCGGGCTGAGTCAACTTGCCATTCTGGCGATTATCATAAATACAATTTTGACTTCCCTTGTTGTCTGTCTTGTGCTCTTTGTTCTTTTTGGTGGGCATAAGGTAAAAGCTAAGAAAGATATGGAAATTATGGCTGTAACGGAAAAATTTACTTCTAATCAGTTAAAGGCACTTGGTGCCATTGTCTTGATGCTTGTACTCATTATCTTCGGCAAGGTCAACATTGGACTTGCAGCTCTTTCTTGTGCTGCAATTCTGCTCTTTTTCCGTGTTGCTGATGATGCGTCGTGTATCAAGGCCATGCCCTGGAATACAATTCTGATGGTCCTTTTTGTGGGAGCCTTGCTACGAGTCGTGGATAAGATGGGCGGGATTTCGCTTATGCGTGATGCGCTTGCCAGTATTATGAGTCCTTCCACAGCTGCCTCCCTGACGGGCTTTTCTGCAGGCCTTTTGAGTCTTGTAAGCTCTGCCCTCAGTGTTGTCTATCCAACGATGATGCCTATTTGCGTTGATCTTGCCAATCAGATTGGTGGAACTCATCCAGTTGCTTTGATGAGTGCGGTTGCAGAAGGCGGCGCGCTTGCTGGGACAAGTCCCATGTCAACAGGCGGCGCCTTGATTCTTGCAGCTCTTGGTGGGGAACTCAAAAAAGAGTTTACGAAAGAATACCAAAATAAGGTGTTTGCGCAGTTGCTTCTTGTTTCGGGAATTAATTTGGTCGTCCTGTTGATTTGTGCATTTATTTTCTATGGACCGATTGCCCAGCTTATTTGCCCAATGTAATGAAAAGCAGTACTCGTTTTTAACAGGAGGGAAATCTAATGAAGCCTAATTGTTTAGCAGAACAAGGCGTCACCAATTTTGTCTTCCTTGGTGAGGCGGGTTGCGGGAAAAGTGAAATTTCTCTGAATGTGGCAATTATGCTGGGAAAGGCCCAAGAAAAACCTGTACACTTCTTTGATCTTGATATGACAAAACCCTTGTTTCGTTCAAGGGATGCAGCCAAGGTTCTTGAAAAGGCTGATGTGACAGTCCATTTTGTCGAGCAGTTTATGGATACTCCAGTTACGGTAGGCGGCCTTGATTGCCTACTAAAGGATGATTCCTGTTATGTTGTCATGGATGTGGGCGGAGATGCTGTCGGTGCTAGAGCGATTGGGCCCTATGCCTCAAAACTGCGAAATGATAATGTGGCTGTTTACTATGTTCTTAATCCATACTGTCCCTGGTCTACGACGCTAGAGCATATTGATGGAACCTTGACGGCAATCTTAGGGGTTACCTATCTTGATGTCAAAAAATTAGCGTTTGTTGGCAATCCTAATCTTGGGATTACGACGACAGCGTCGGATTTCCAGAATGGAATAGCTATGCTAAAGGCTCTGATGAGTGGCCTTATTCCTCTGAAAGCTTGTTTTTTGGAAAATCACTTATATAAAAAGATGACTTCAGAATCCGGTTTTGTGAATAAACTGAGTGAAAATCTGGAAGTGATTCCAATTCAATTATATCTGTCCTATGAATGGGCTCAGATATGATCAAATTAATTTATTCTAACTTATTGAAGGGGGAACTAAAATGGCGATGGTAAAAGTAATTAGTGAAAGATGCAAGAGCTGCGGCTACTGCATTAAGTTTTGCCCGAAGCATGTTCTGGAAATGGGCAAAGAGGTCAATTCTAAGGGCTATGAATTTGTACATCCCATTCATGTGGAAGCATGCATTGGATGTGCGATTTGTGGACGGATTTGTCCTGATGGTGCGATTGAAGTTTATAAATGAGGAGATGGAAGAATATGGAAAGAGTATTCATTAAGGGCTGTGAAGCGATTGCTGAAGCGGCGGTACGTGCGGGTTGCCGTTTCTTCGCTGGGTATCCGATTACACCGCAGAATGAGATTCCAGAATATTTTTCACGCAGACTTCCAGAAGTAGGTGGAGTATTTGTTCAAGGAGAATCTGAAGTGGCATCAATCAATATGGTGTATGGTGCTGCCTCTGTTGGAACAAGAGCAATGACTTCTTCTTCAAGTCCGGGAATTGCTCTCAAGAGTGAAGGCATAAGCTACTGCGCCGCAGCTCGTATTCCTATGGTTTATGTTAATGTGGCACGAGGCGGCCCTGGGGTCGGCTCTATTCAACCGGCTCAGATGGACTATTTGCAGGCGACAAAGGCTTCGGGAAATGGTGGGTTCCAAATGCGTGTGTTTGCCCCGGCTACGGTCCAGGAAGCTGTAGATATGGTTTATCAGGCATTTGATTATGCAGATAAGGATCGTAATCCAGTTTTAATCCTTGCCGATGGAGTTATTGGGACCATGATGGAACCGGTCGTTCTTCCAGAAATGAAAAGCACCGAAGAAATCAATACCATTAAGGAAGAAAAGAAAAAATGGGCTTGTGTGGGGCATGCCCTTACAGAAAAGAGATCCTGGATTGAACCGGGCCATTGGAAAACAGTTGATATGCAACGCTGTAATGAAGAAGCGGCGGCACTCTACGAATCTTGGAAAAAAGATGCAGAAGCGGAACTCTATAAAGTAGAGGATGCAGAATACATCATTGCTTCTTATGGAATTTCAGCTCGTATTTCCAAATCTGCCGCAGATATGCTCCGTAAGGAAGGAATCAATGTTGGTGTCGTCCGCCCTATAACGGTTAATCCATTCCCTTATGAAGCATTTGATAAATTTGATTACAGAAAAATCAAGGGGATTCTCGATGTGGAAATGTCAATTCCTGCACAATTTATCAAAGATGTAGAAGTGGCTGTAAAAGAACGGGTTTCGATTAAGACTTGCCTTTGCTCTGGTGGCAATATCATGAGTCGAGATGCTGTTGTCAGTGCTATCAAGGACATGTCGAGGGAGGGAAAATGACAATGGAATTGATTTATTCGAGAACGAAAACTATCCAGAAAGATAAGGTCTCTGGATTTTGCCCAGGATGTATGCATTCCACCATCATTAAGCTCATTGGAGAAGTGCTTGAAGAGATGGATGTCGTTGATAAAGCAGCTGGCGTATTAGGAATTGGGTGCTGTGGTCTTCACATGGACTACATGGCCTATGATAATACGACAGCTCCTCATGGTCGAGCCTGTGCCGTTGCAACTGGAATGAAGCGGTCAAACCCGGATACTCTTGTTTATACTTATCAAGGTGATGGGGATCTTGCCTCCATTGGGCTTGCCGAAACGATGATGGCTGCAAATCGTGGCGAGAACATTACCGTTATCTTTGTAAATAATGGGATTTATGGTATGACTGGAGGCCAGCTTGCTCCTACGACGCTTGTGGGAATGAAGGCTTCTACAGCTCCTAAAGGGCGTAACCCGAAGGAACATGGCTATCCCATGCATATGTGTGAAATCTTGAATGAATTGACTGCACCGCGTTACCTTGTGAGAACAAGCTGCAATAATCCGGGTAATGTCATGAAAACGAAGGATGCTATCAAGAAGGCATTTCAAAATCAGTTGGAAGGAAAAGGTTTTTCCATGGTGGAAATTGTGACGGGATGTCCAACCAACTGGGGAATGACCGCCTTGGAATCCTTGGATTTCATTGAAGACCATATGCTTAAAGAATTCCCGTTGGGTGTTATACGGGATAAATAAGGGGGGACCAAGATGGAAAGAAATTTATGTGTAGCTGGATTTGGCGGGCAGGGGGTCATGACGCTCGGAAAATTTTTGGCACAGGTAGCGTGCGATTCAACGGATAAAAATGTAACCTTTTTCCCCTCTTATGGGGCAGAACAAAGAGGCGGAACGGCTAATTGCTATGTTGTCATTGCTGATGGCACTGTTGGAGCGCCGGTGAGCGATACGATGGATGACCTCATCGTGATGAATGGAGCTTCCTTGAATAAATTTCTGCCACGCCTGAACCATGGAGGAACTCTCTTTATCAATAGTTCCATCGTAAGAAGTGATATTAATCGCAGTGATGTGAAAGTTGTGTCGGCACCGGTGACTGAAATGGCACTTGAAATGGGAAATGCTAAAGTCCTTAATGTAATTATGCTTGGTGTCTACGTAGGCTATACAAAAGTTATTGACCCTGCCATTGTCTGGAAAACCATTAAAAAGAAACTGGCAAAAAAAGTAAAACTTCTTCCCTTGAATCAGGCTGCATTTGAAAAGGGATTGGAATGTGGAAGAAAACAGAGATAAAGGGGATGTGAGGAAATTATGGGACAAAGACTTTTTGAAGGGGTTCGGGTTATTGATTTTACAGACTTTTTGGCAGGCCCCTATTGCGGGATGTATTTTGCTGATAATGGGGCAGAAGTACTGAAGTTTGAAAACCTTGCGACGGGTGGAAACTTCGTTCGTAATGGCGTTCCCAAAGAGCCTAAGGAAGGCGTCAGTATGTATTTCCAAAACCTCAATCGAAATAAACGGGGGATTGCCTTAAATCTTAAGACAGAAGAAGGAAAGAAACTCTTTGCGGAACTTGTTAAATCAGCGGACGTCTTAATTGAGAATAATCGCCCTGGTGTTATGGATCGCTTGGGCTTTGGATGGGAACATTGCCATGAACTCAATCCGCGTCTTATCTATGCTTCCATCTCTGGGTATGGTCAATATGGTGCAAGGGCGAAGCGCCCAGGATATGACTTGATTGCCCAAGCGCTCGGTGGATCCATGTCAATTACGGGATGGCCTGATGATCAGCCAACCCGTGCAGGGATGGCAATTGGTGATTTGCTTGCTGGTATCAACTGTGCTTTTGCTGTAGCAGGATCCCTTTTTAAACGGATTGCGACTGGAGAAGGGCAACGTATTGATGTTGCCTTGGTAGATAGTGTTGTATCTGCTATGGAAGCAAAACTCATGCAGTATATATATACGGGTGTGTGTCCTACTCGCACAGGTAATGAATATCTAACGTCGGCCCCGTATGATTCTTTCAAGGCGAAAGATAATTATTTTGTACTTGCTAGTGGAACGGATGCTCATTTTAAAAAGCTTTGTACCGTTCTGAATCGACCGGATTTGCCGGATAATCCTCTTTATGTGGATACACCAAAACGGAGAGCCAATGCAGCAGGACTTAAGAAAATCATCGAAACATGGGCAGCTGATAAAACGGTTGATGAAGTAGTCAAGCTGATTGATTCAGTAGGTGTTCCTGTTGGTCCCATTTATGATTGCAAGGATATTGCCAACGATAAGGAAATTACGGATGTGCGTCAAATGTTTGTGAAGGTCCCGCATCCCACACTGGGAAATCTTACGGTACTTGGAAACCCCATCAAGATGAGTGAATATCCATGTCAGTATGATACCTGTGCTCCGGAACTGGGAGCCGATAACAAGGATGTCTTTGAAAAACTGGGCTTTAGCGAAGAAGAATTGAAGACATATGAAGCTGCTGGAGCGCTTAACCTGTCCCCTGTTTGCAAGAAATGAGGTTATATCCGTCTGTTTTCCCTTTATTTTGGAAGCGGACGGATTATCCTGTGGAAGGAGCGATTAATTTATGGCATTGCCGAAGGTAATCGAGCTTATGGAAGTTTGCCCCCGCGATGGGTGGCAGAACTACCCCATTCATATATCTAAGGAAAACAAAATTAAATACATCAAGAAAATGATTGATTATGGTGCCAAGCGAATTGATGTAACTTCCTTTGTAAATCCTAAATATGTGCCGCAAATGGATGATAGTGCGGAAGTTGTTGCTGGTACCCTTGAGTATGCAAAAAAACATAGTTGTGTTCTTGATGGACTCACTCTCAATACTAAGGGCGTTGAAAATGCCATCAAGGCAGGCCTTACGGATGTGACATTTGTCCTTTCGGCTAGTGAAGAACACAATCTGAGGAATTCCAGACGTACGATGGAAGAATCCAAAGCGGCCTTCCTGAAACTTCTAGAAAATGCTTCGAATCTTAACGTCACGCTTGCAATGCCATGTATTTTTGGGTCTCCTTTTGGAGATGAAATTGATATGAAACGAATTCGCGGCATCATTGAAGAAGCTTTTGCCTACGGGGTTAAAAAGGTTGGCCTTGCGGATACGGCTGGAATCAGTACACCGGCACACACGCGGGCTGTTCTGAGGGAAATGAAGACCTATTTGGATCCAGACCAAGTGAGTATTCATATTCACGACACCTATGGCTATGGCATGGCAAACGTCTATGTTGCCCTCGAAGAAGGATTTACCAAATTTGATGCGGCGTTATGCGGCATGGGTGGCTGTCCTTTTGCACCAGGCGCCAAGGGTAATGTGGCGACGGAAGATTTGGTCCACATGTGCCATGAAATGGGTGTGGCAACGGGATATGATCTTGAGGCGGTCATGAATGTTGGCGTTGAAATGGCTGAAGAAATTGATGCCGTTCCTACAAGCAGTATGCTGCATGCATGCGGTTATAGAGAAAAATAATTGTCGATAGCTCCCTTATCATAGTATGATGATAACAAGGGGGAGATAACATGAAAATTGAGGGAATTGAATTTTTCCTGACGCTTGCGGAAACTCTGAATTATTCAGATGCGGCAGATCGTCTTTTTATTACTCAGTCTGCGTTGAGCCGTACTATTCAGCAGATGGAACGGGAAATGGGAGTCAAGTTATTTCTCCGCACTCATCGCAGTGTTCGGCTGACGCCAGCAGGACAATCCTTTATTGACGATGCCCGTGATTTGGTTTCTAGATATCATGCGAGTGTTGAGCATGCTCATAATGCCTATCGAGGGGAAGAAGGTCGGCTTACGTTTGGGATTCATAATGCCAGTGTGAGTCCCGTTCTCTTTGATATCTTGAATGCCTGCAGTAAGACTTTTCCAAAGATTGCTATTGATCTTGATAGTTCATCGACTTCAGATATGCTTTCTGCATTGGCTGAAAATACCGTCGATATTATTTTGAGCTCAAGTACGCTTCAAACCTCAGGAATTGAAGAAATCCCCGTTGCAGGCTATGAGGATTGCCTTGTTGTAGCAAGAAACCATCCCTTGTCTACGGAATCCATTGTATCGGTAAAAAAGCTTAGAAATGAGCCTTTTGCGGTTATGAATCGAAAATCATCTGGACGAGGCTATGATATGGTTTATGGAATTGCACGAACGGGTGGTTTTTCACCGCGGGTCGAAATTACAGCTAACAATGTCCCTCACCTAATGGCGCTTGTTGCAACGGGGAATTATGTGACCTTTTTGTCGAATAATTATCAGTATATGGCATTTGATCGCCTGGCTTTCGTCCCTCTGAAAGAACAAAGCTTATCAGATTTATATCTTGAATGGCGAACTGACAATCTTAATCCGTGTATAAAAATTATCACGGATTTTATCCGAACCCATTTTAAAATTAAATGAGATTATCTTCATTGTTCTTTAATTGATATAAAAATTTGGAATAATGGCTGCTTATGAGCAGAGGGATCAAGCTTTCGTTGGGTCCCTCTTTCTTTTTTTCTCAAAATGAGATAGCATGGTGGAAAAGTATGTGGCGAGGAGAGGTCTTTATGGAAACTAAGACACAGCTGATGACAGATCTTTATGAAATCCAAGATGTGGTACAGCGTTATACGGACATTATTTCCATCATTGCCGATGTCGATGTTGAAGTTGTAGATGAGCATTTGGTCAGAATTGCCGGGACGGGGCTTTTTGCGGATGTGGTCAACAAGGATATGTCCGGTGAGGGCTATGTCTATCGAAAGGTTCTTGCGACGGGAGAACGGTCGGTTATTTACCAACCGGGCGAAGAAATTATTTGTCGGGATTGCCCTCATTTTATGAACTGTAAGGAAGAAATCGAAATTGCCATGCCGATTTTTGGCGGGGAGCCGCGGCGGGCCATTGGTGTCATTGGGCTTGTTGGCAGCTCGCGGGAACAAAAGATGACCATTCTTTCGAAGGAGGCGTCCTTCCTTGCTTTTGTGGAGCAGATTGCTGATTTCATTTCCGTAAAGAGTCAGGAAAGAAAGGAAAGTGCACGCCGAGAAGCGCTTTTGGGAACGCTCCATACGACCCTTGAAAATATCCAGCAGGGCACGCTTGTCATTGGAACAGACCATAGCATCACCATGACCAATCGCTCGGCCCAGGAGCAGCTTGAAGATGACAATCTTGTGGGGAAAAAGGTTCTTATTGAGGCGACGGGAGACACGCTGAATCGCTATGCTGAATACCGTGTGACTGTAGGGGAACGGGCATACCATCTCATGGGATCCTATATGAAGATTCCCCAAAAGATCCGCGATTATGAAGGTGTCCTCATTTTTTATCGGAGCCGGGAAATCAAGAACCAATATTTTGAGACGGCTTTTGTACCACATGGCGATAAGGACAGCATCTTGGGGTCAAGCCCTGCAACGCTGCATCTCAAGGAAGAAATCGAACGAGTTGCGCCTTCTTCTTCGACCGTCCTCATTACGGGCGAAAGTGGAACGGGAAAGGAAATGGTAGCAACGTCCATTTGGCGGGAAGGCAGCCGGAAGGAAGGCCGTTTTATCGCTTTGAACTGCGCCGCCATTCCTGAAAATCTTATGGAATCCGAGCTTTTTGGCTATGTCAAAGGGGCCTTTACGGGAGCGGATCCGAATGGGCGCATGGGGAAATTTGAACTTGCAAATGGTGGGGTCATCTTCCTTGATGAAATTGGCGATATGCCCTTATATCTGCAGTCCAAACTGCTGCGCGTCCTGCAGGAACGGCAGATTGTGCGTATCGGGTCAAACCAACTTGTCGATATTGATGTAAGGGTCATTGCTGCGACCAATAAGGACTTGAAGAAGATGGTCGAGGAAAAGCAGTTCCGTGAAGATCTCTACTATCGGCTCAATGTCATTCCCATCCATATCGAGCCGTTGCGCAATCGCAAGGAAGATATTGAAGAACTATCCGTTCATTATATAAGAAGGTTTTCATCGCTGCTTGGCAAATCAGAACCGCGGATTACAGAAGATTTGATGGAGACACTCAAGCGATATCCTTGGCCAGGTAATGTGCGGGAACTCGAAAACGTCATGGAGTATATGGTAAATCTAGCAGTTCCGGGAGGAGATCTTGATGTAGATCTTTTACCAAAGGAAATGCGAAAGACCCCAAATCAGGACGCTCACGTGGCAGCATCCGATTTGGGGATAGAGGCCCCCATTGTGCCCCTTGTAGAACTTGAAGAAGCGGCTATCCGCAGGGCTTTACTCCGTTATGGGCGCAGCGGAGAAGGAAAGCTCAAGGCTGCCCAAGCCTTGGGACTGAGTAAGGCGACGTTGTATCGTAAAATCAAAGAATATGGGGTGTAGTCGGAGCAAAAATCGCTCCGAGCAACAGGCTGGCAAGCTGTCACGAGTCTTTGGCTTTGACTGTCTCGCGGCCAAAGCTGCAGCTTTCGAGCTAAAGGCTTGCTGTGATGCTATATAGCTGAGGATGCCTTCGGCAGCTGGCTGAGGCGGAATGCATAGAAAAAAGAGCCTTCCTTGGCTAAGGCGCTCCGCTTGGCTAAAGGAGTGCAAACACTCCTGGCAAAAAGACCGGACGGGAAAAGACAGCAGCGCCGGACCCAAACCGTCCCTTTTTCGAAGTGTGGGGCCCGAATTAAATTCGCCCTCAAACATGTTTCTCGGACTTTCGCTATTGCTCCAAAAGCGTCTTTCGAAACTCCGGGCGAATATGCCTTTCTATCGCTCGAGAGGAAACGTCGCTGCGCTCCTCATCCACCACCAAAAAGACCTGCCTGCTGCAGCGCAGCATCAAGTGGCTTTTGGGCCCCCGCCTTGGTAAGACGGATCGATGCTGCGCATCGAGTTCTAAGGGAAAAGATCGGACGAAGGACGTTCCAGCAACTGCCATCGTGCTTTCTACGTTTCAAAAGGACCCGCTTCTTACAAAACTCGAATATAAGATAAGAGCCCAAAACCGAACCTATCTCTACGTTTGGTTTTGGACCTTTCTTATGTTCTTTTGCCTTGCAATCTTTTTCCTTATATTCTTTTCTTCCAATTGCTTTTTATGAATTCGGTTCAGATGGGTTCAGATACGAGGAGTCCCCGCTTCCACCGACGACGACAGACCTGAAACGCCAGCAATCCGCTAGCGCAGCGACGCGGGAGCTGTTGCGCGAAGGTTCTCCGAAGCGGCGCCACCAAAAATAAATCGGCGACGCGTGAGTTTCTTTGCGGCCAGAGGCCGGTACGTCTAGGAGGTTGAGGTCGCGGGCGACAAAGTAGATGGGCCCATATGGACTGAAGATTGCAAAAAGCTTCCGCTTTGATAAGCTAGGCGCTGGAAGTGACGACACATGGGTAGGAAAGGAAACGCCCAGGCGTAAGCTATCCCCAAACGTGGGACTGTCCATCGTACGATAGGCCATAAGGCCATTGTTTTCACAAAATCTTTTTTAAGCAATGGCCTCACGTACTCCATCAAATCAGCCCGATTTTTGGGCTGAGTAAAAATATATGCCCGACGTCTCCTTACGAGCCATCCACGATAGCCGCTTATAGGTTGTACCTTAAGATCCGTGATACGAGATAGTGTGGCTCTCGACGAAACCATTAGCCTGTTGGTAACCAATCCACGTATAACAGAATAGGCCAAAGCCGGAGACGGAGACTGTGAACCCCTAGCTCTTGCCATATGCTGCCAGGTACTATCTTTGGGTCAAGTATGAGGGAAAAGATTTTTGGAAACCGTCTTGACAAAGGTCACTTCATAACAGCGGCTAGCGAGGAGCATTTTTCGATGGTTCAAGACCGATAATCGCAAGACACCGTCGAAGCGATTCGGTTGCAGGCCCGTGTTATCGAAAAATTTATTCGGCGCCCTCCGGTCGGAACGCTTTGGCGTCGTGCCGTACGAACTCTCAAAGAATTCTAAGGCGTTTTTAAGGGGAGATACCATAAAGTAAGTTTGCGCCTTCTGGCCCTTCTTTTTTAATCTCAAAATGAGAAAAATCTCAAAATGAGAAGCTATATATTCTCATTTTGAGATTTTTTTGTTTTCGTTCCCAGGTCTTCCTATTTGGCCAATAATCCTGACCACATGCTCCCATGCAATTTTAGGCTCTTTTATTTCACTTTTTCATTTTTGGCACGATAGTTGCTATATATAAAGTGAAAAGAATTTTTGAGAGGAGTTAGCGTCATGACAAAAGACTTTCAAATGGTTCATAAGACTCACGCCGACAAGAAGTGCAGCCTGGACTTTTTAAGCCGTTCTGTTGAGGAAAATGTGCGTGCCTATCATCGCAGTTTTCCTGTCTACAAGGAGACACCCCTCGCCTGTCTCAAGGAAACGGCAAAGGCCCTTGGCGTTTCTTCCATCTATGTAAAAGACGAGTCCTATCGTTTCGGTCTCAATGCGTTCAAGGTCCTAGGCGGGAGCTATGCCATGGGTCACTATCTTGCCGATAAGCTTGGCATCGATATGAAGGAGGTCACCTATGAGAAACTGACAAGCGAAGAAACGCGCAAGGCGCTCGGGGATATTACCTTTGTCACGGCAACCGATGGCAATCATGGCCGCGGCGTTGCTTGGACGGCAAACCAGCTCCGTCAGCATTCCGTGGTCTACATGCCGGAAGGTTCAGCTGAAGAACGACTTATGAATATTCGGGCTGAAGGTGCTGAGGCATCCATTACGGATCTTAACTATGATGATGCTGTTCGTCTTGCTAATCGCAATGCAGAGGAAAAAGGTTGGGTCATGGTCCAGGATACGGCATGGGAAGGCTATGAGGATATTCCTCGTTGGATCATGCAGGGATACGGTACCATGGGTCTTGAGGCCTATGAACAGCTGCCGGAAAAACCAACTCATATCTTCCTGCAGGCTGGGGTCGGATCCCTTGCGGGTGCGATTACGGGGCTATTCTCCTCCTTATATGGAGATGAAAAGCCCATCATCGGCATTGTGGAACCGGATCAGGCCGACTGTCTTTTCCGAACGGCAAAAGCCGACGACGGTAAACTTCACCCTGTAACAGGTCATATGCGGACCATCATGGCTGGTCTTGCCTGCGGTGAACCCTGCAGCATTGGGTGGCAGGTCCTGTCGGATTATGCGGACTTCTTCATTTCCTGTCCGGATTACGCAGCCGCACAAGGCATGCGAATTTTAGGGAATCCAATGGGAAAGGATCAGAAGGTTGTTTCTGGAGAGAGCGGTGCTGCTGCCTTTGGGGCCGTTAGCGAAATCTTGCGCAATCCTGAGCTTAAGGAGCTAAAGGAAGCTCTGAACCTTAATGAAAACTCCAGAATCCTCTTCTTCAGTACGGAAGGGGATACGGATAAAGAGAATTATCGCCGCATCGTTTGGGATGGGCTGTATGCGAAATAAAAATCAACTAAACAGGTAAAAATGAGGAGGCAAATTCAAATGATTAACCAAGAAGTCAAAGATCAAGCTATTGCATTGTGTCAAAAACTTGTTCAACAGCAGAGCTATTCCGGTCATGAAGGTGGCGTTGCCAAAGTACTCGAAGAAACGTATAAGGCCAATGGGTTCGATTCTGTTCACATCGATAAGTACGGCAACATTATTGGATGCATCAAAGGAAAACGGCCGGGTAAGAAGATCCTTTTTGATGGACATATGGATACGGTTCCTGTAACGAATGAAAAGGAATGGATCCATCCTCCTTTTGCGGCTGAAATTCATGATGGCAAGATTTATGGTCGTGGTACGACAGACATGAAGGGTGCCATTGCAGCTTACACGACGGCAGCTATTGCATTTGCAAAAGATACGAATAAAGACTTTGCCGGAGAAATCTATGTTGATGGCGTTGTTCATGAAGAATGCTTTGAAGGTGTTGGTTCCCGCTCTATCAGCGCTTATGTAAAACCTGATATTGTTGTTATCGGTGAAGCTTCTCAGTGCAACCTGAAAGTAGGCCAGCGCGGACGTGCCGAAATCGTTGTGGAAACCTTCGGCAAACCCTGCCACAGCGCCAACCCTGAAAAAGGAATCAACGCTGTATATAAAATGGCTCGTGTTATTGAAGCCATTCGTACGATTGTTCCGCCAGAACATCCCGTTCTCGGGAAGGGTATCTTGGAATTGGTTGACGTGAAATCGGCTCCTTATCCTGGCGCCTCTGTTGTTCCTGAATATTGCCGCGCAACCTATGACCGTCGTTTGCTTGTCGGCGAAACCAAAGAAAGTGTATTGGCTCCGATTGTTGCCCTTATGGATAAACTGATGGCAGATGATCCGGAACTTAAGGTAAAAGTCTCCTATGCTGTAGGTAAGGAAAAATGTTACACCGGAGAAACTATCGAAGGTGAACGTTTCTTCCCTGGCTGGCTCTTTGACAAGGATGCTGAATTTGTTCAAGCAGTCAAAAAAGAACTGAATGAACGCGGTTATGATCCTGAAATCACTCAATACAATTTCTGCACTAACGGCAGCCATTATGCTGGAGAAGCTGGCATTCAGACCTTTGGCCTTGGCCCTTCCCGTGAAAATTTGGCCCATACAGTCAGTGAATATGTTGAAGTGGACAGCTTGGCCAAAGTAACGGATTGCTATTATGGCGTTCTAAAAGCTTTGATGAAATAAGCAAAATAAAGAACGGGTGCTGTCTAGGTTTTCCACTGGGCTTAGACAGCAAATTCCTTATTTTATCCGATAAATAATCTGATAAAAGGGAATAATCGTATAAAAGTGGTGATGAGGAGATGAATAATATGAGTCAAAAGCAAATTACAGCTTTAATTATTATTTTTCTGTATATGATTGCTACAATTGCAATCGGATTAATTGTATCCAAGATGAAATCTAAGAAAAAAGCTTCTCAGAGCAATGAAGATTTTTTGATGGCCGGAAAATCTCTTGGCCCATTAACTTTGGCAGGTACGCTTTTTGCTGCCAATACAGGCGGGGCCAGTACTACAGGTATCGCAACCAATGTTTTCCAATACGGTCTTTCTGCAAGCTGGTACGTTATTGCTGGAGGTATCGGTTTCATCTTAGTATCTTTTATTGCTCCTTATTTTAGACGGGCGGCTGCTTCCACGGTTCCTCAAATCATTGGGAAACGTTACGGAAAACCGTCTCATATGGTAACGGCATTTACATCGATTGCAGCACTTTTTATGGCAACTGGGGCCCAGATCATTGCAACAGCATCCATTATTAACGTCGTAACGGGGATTAGTTTTCAAACAGCCGCTGTCATTACAACCGCTGTTGTTATCCTTTATACAATGGTTGGCGGTTTTGCCTCTGTTGCAGCGGCAAATATGATGCATGTTCTATTCATCACTATTGGTATGGCAGTTGCTATGTTTATTATGGCAGAAAATCCTGCTGTGGGCGGTTTTTCGGCACTATTCGCTAAAGCAGCAGCTATGAAGACGGCAACGGGTGCTGACATGAACATGCTCAGTATGACGAAAATTGGTGTTCCAACGGTTATTGGCTACATTGTTATGTATTGTATGACTTTCCCTACCGCAAAGATTGGTTCTGTTCTTACCGGCATTCTTTCCGCAGTTTATGCAATTGTTCCTGCCATGATCGGTCTTATGGCATACACTTGTATTGATGGATATGCTGTAAGTCAACAGAAAAATGCATTGGCTGATGCAACGATGCAGTTTGCACCGTCTATTATTGCTGGCATTATCCTCGCTGCTGTTGTCGCAGCTACAATGAGTTCTGCTTCCGGTAACATGATTGGTACGGCAACAATGTTCACAAATGACGTATATCGGCCCTATATCCGTGGCGGTGTTCATGATGATAAGAAGGAAATTTTGGTTTCCCGCGTTGTTATGACCATTGTTGGGCTTGTTGGTCTTGGTGTAGCTCTTACTGCCTCGAACATTATCTCTGTTATGATGAGTGCTTTTGCCCTGAGAAGTGCGGGTCCGTTTGCAGCCTTTATTGGGGGGTTATTCTGCAAGAATGTAACGAAAGATGCCGGGTTCCTGTCTATCTTAAGCGGTACGGCTGTTGCGGCCTATTGGACCTATGCTCTTAAATCTCCCTTTGGACTTAGTGCTATGGTTCCTGGCGGCATTGTGGCATTTGCAGTGCTCTTCATTGTTTCTAAGTATCAAATTAGCCGTGGTGTAGAAGCAGCGGCTCCAATCGAACTGGATAAAGAATAACTTAATTAGAATAGAAGGAGGAAATAAAATGAAGACTTTGTTGAAAAATGGTGTCGTTGTCGATGGCTCTGGCTCCAACCGTTATCAAGCGGATGTTCTGATTGATGGCGATAAAATTGTAAAAATCGGTAAGATTGATGCGGCAGACGGCGCTGAAGTCATTGACGTGACTGGTCTCGTTGTTGCCCCTGGATTCATTGATACGCACAGCCACAGTGATCTCCAGATTCTTGTTGATCCTGAAGTTCGTCCTAAGGTCATGCAGGGAATCACGACGGAAATCTTGGGGCAAGATGGAATCTCCATGGCTCCACTGCCGGAAAAATATATCAGTCCTTGGAGAAAGAACCTGGCTGGTCTTGATGGTGACTCCGATCAGGTAAATTATCATTATCGTGATACAGCAGGGTATCTTAAGATGATTGATGATGTAAAACCAGGTCCTAACGAATGCTACCTCGTTCCTCATGGCAATGTCCGTATGGAAGCAATGGGCCTTGATAACCGCCAACCTACGGATGAGGAACTACAGAAGATGAAGGACATTGTCCGTCGGGAAATGGAAAATGGTGCTATCGGGCTTTCCACGGGGCTTATCTATATGCCCTGTGCTTATGGTCAAACCAAGGAAGTTGTTGAAATGTGCAAAGTTGTCGCTGAATATGATGGCCGTTTTGTCATTCATCAGCGCAGCGAAGCAGACACCATTCTTGATTCGATGAAAGAGGTTATCCAAATTGGTAAGGAGTCTGGCGTCAAGATCCATTATTCGCACTTCAAAGTCTGCGGTCGTAAGAACTGGGACAAAATTGATGGAATGATTCAGCTTCTCGAAGAAGCTGAAAAAGAAGGTATCGACGTCTCCTTTGATCAATATCCGTATGTAGCAGGCAGCACGATGCTGGGGGTCATCCTGCCGCCTTGGGTTCATGATGGCGGGACCAATAAGGTCATTGAACGTCTCAACGATCCGGAACTTCGCAAAAAAATGGTCTATGATATCGAACACGGTATCCCTGGATGGGATAACTTTGTTGATTTTGCTGGCCTCGATCAGATCTATGTAACAAGTGTCAAGACGGATAAGAATAAGGATGCTGTTGGTTTGTCACTGACTGAATTAGGTAAGCTAAGAGGGAAAGATCCCTATGATGCAACTTTCGATCTTCTCCGTGACGAAGAAAATGCTGTAGGCATGGTTGACTTCTATGGTACAGAAGACCATGTGAAACTCTTCATGAAACGTCCGGAAATGAACGTCTGCACGGATGGACTTTTGGGCGGGAAACCGCATCCTCGTGTTTATGGTGCTTTTCCGCGTGTTCTTGGTAAATATGTTCGTGAAGATAAGGCCCTAACCCTTGAACAAGCTGTATATAAGATGACAGGTAAACCAGCAGCTACCTTCAATATCAAAAATCGTGGCCAAATTAAGGAAGGAGCCTACGCTGATATTACTGTCTTCAACCCTGATACGGTCATTGACAAAGGCACATTTACAGACCCGACTCAATACCCGGAAGGAATCGAATACGTCATGGTAAATGGTGTATTTGAAGTTGCTGGTGGAAAATATACAGGCAGGAGAAATGGTACTGTTCTCAGAAAAAAAGGAAAAGAGGTTGTAAAATAATGAAAAAGCAAATTATCTCTACGAAAAATGCCCCTTCTGCTGTAGGGCCTTACG
>ENA-ORUV01000460-ORUV01000460.1-human-gut-metagenome-genome-assembly--contig:-NODE-460-length-29821-cov-67.4711_pt1 | contig 29821 bp, 23 predicted proteins | sample MGYA00242089_ERZ509229 | MGnify/ENA primary metagenome ERZ509229 (study PRJEB26280, sample SAMEA2338805) | human gut metagenome | biome: human gut; feature: human-associated habitat; material: faeces...
ATGCCTGCTTCTGACCGAGGAATGTGTAAGCGTAACGTACGGCACGGCGCAAGATACGACGGATGACATAACCTGCCTTGGCATTGCTTGGCAACTGACCATCGGCGATAGAGAAGGCTACGGCACGGAGGTGGTCGGCGCAAACACGCATAGCGATGTCAATCTTTTCCTGCTCATCCTTGCCCTCACCATTTTCACCGGTAGGAGTAGTAAAGCCATACTTCTTGCCGGAGATTGTCTCAATTTCCTTGATGATTGGCTGGAAGATATCTGTATCATAGTTAGAGTGCTTATCCTGCAACATGCGAACCAAGCGCTCAAAGCCCATACCTGTATCGATAACGTGCATTGGGAGTGGTTCGAGAGAACCATCAGCCTTGCGGTTGTACTGCATGAACACGATGTTCCAGATTTCGATGACCTGTGGGTTATCCTTGTTTACCAACTCACGGCCTGGCACCTGAGCCTTCTCCTCTGGAGTACGAGAATCCACGTGAATCTCTGAGCAAGGACCGCAAGGACCTGTATCGCCCATCTCCCAGAAGTTGTCGTGCTTGTTACCGTTGATGATGTGGTCGGCTGGCACGTGCTTAGCCCAGTAACCTGCAGCCTCGTTGTCGCGTTCCAGACCTTCCTCCTTGCTACCCTCGAATACGGTAACGTAGAGGTCGGCAGGGTTGAGTTTCAACACTCCGGTCAGGTATTCCCAAGCCATATCGATGGCACCCTCCTTAAAGTAGTCGCCGAAGCTCCAGTTACCGAGCATCTCGAACATGGTGTGGTGGTAAGTATCGTGACCTACCTCTTCGAGGTCGTTGTGCTTACCGCTTACACGGAGACATTTCTGAGTATCAACACGACGAACATCCTTGCCTGGGTCTTTTGTACCGAGGATGATGTCTTTCCACTGGTTCATACCAGCGTTTGTAAACATCAGCGTTGGGTCATCCTTGATAACCATAGGTGCTGATGGAACAATCTTGTGGCCTTTACCTTCGAAGAATTTCTTGAAGGATTCGCGCACTTCATTAGCTGTCATCATATCTTTTTTATATTTATCTTTAATTTCTTTTTCCTGTTTTGAAGAGGGGATTGAGAGTCCTCTCAGAAAATATTTTTGCCCTTTAGGGCATTTTCTTCCGAAAATCTTTGCAAAGATAAGAAGAATTGTTTAATTTTGCAACTAAATTAATTATTTTTGAAATTTAAGTGGGTAAAATATGGCATTAAATACAGATAAACCGGTGAAATTATACTACTCCATCAAAGAAGTAGCTGAAATGATAGGGGTGAATGAATCTACTCTGCGTTATTGGGAGAAGGAGTTTACCTTTATCAAACCGAAGGTTACTGCCAATAAGGTGCGTCAATATACGGAGAAGGATATTGAGCAGATTAAGGTGATTTATTCGCTGATCAAAGTGAAGGGATTTAAGATTGCTGCTGCCCGAAAATATCTCCAGCAAAACCGTTCCGGTGCTGATAAATCATCGGAAGTTCTGGATACTTTGATTAGCGTGAGAGATCAGTTGAAAGACTTGAAAAAGCAAATCGATATGTTAGTTTAGGACAAACAAAAAAGAAGCTATACTTCATAAGGGAGTGAAGTATAGCTTCTTTGAGCAATGAAGTACTGCTTCAATGGAGGGTGAAGCTTTATTACCAGCAATCTTCTCCGAATGCATCAAGAAGCGTTACTTTGGCAGCTTCTTTCTTGGAGAGTTGCTTGCTCCATTTTACACGATTCTTGGTTGAGGCTCCTTCGCCTTTGTTGCCATATTCTGCATAACGGGCTGTTTCTTCGTTCTTGGCATTATTCCAGTTGTGCCATCCTTCTGGACGGATATGTTTGCCCAGTTCACAATCCATGAAAATGGTGGCTGCAAATGGACGCCAAGGACGGCCTAAATATACTTTATCCACATCCTTGTCGGCTGTCAGTCTGCACTTGTAGAAGACATAGCCGTACTTCTGACCTGCTGGGGTAGAGGCTGCTGTGATATAGCTGTTTGCCTTGCTGTGGATTTCGCAATTCTGGAACCAGGCAATACTTGAACCGAAGATGAAATCAGTTGTTCCCTCGATATAGCAGTCGTAGAAAGCTACTCTTGTGCCACCTACGCCAGTATAGACTGTATCCTGATTGCCCAATAAGCGGCAATTTTGTACCAGGATATGGTCGCCTTCTGTATGCAGGGCTACTGCCTGTCCTAACTTGGCTGCATTATTTTCAATGGTGATATCCTTGAGCGTGATGTAACTTCCCTGAACCTTGAGGGTATAGGTGCGGAAGGTGCCCATCGGTTTACCTTTTACGGCTGCTTCTGAATCCAGACCGCCTACTGGCATCTTGATGTTGGCATGGTCATCCCACGTAATGATGGTGTTGTCACGGTCTTCACCACAGATGGTGATGTTGGTGAGCCACGATGGGATGATGAGCTTTTCCTTATACACTCCTTTTTTTACATAGATGACCTTGGTATAGTCCATGAAGGCTCTGCAGACTTCGATGGCTTCGTCGATGGTGCGGAATTCACCTGTTCCATCTCGGGATACTACCAGGGTATCCGGGTTGTCATACTTGTTGGCGGCAAGCACTGGCCCTGCCGCCAAGAATAGCATCATTGCTAATAATACCTTTTTCATTGTTTATAGTAGATTTATATAGAATTATAATATTCTCTGCACATCCTGCAAGTCCTCGATATTCTTGAGCATATCGGTAATCTTCTTAACCTCATCTCTATCGTGGACACGAAGTTCGATGGTACCGTCGAAGATACCATTGTCGCTGCTGATGGTAAGTTTGTGGATATTGACACCCAACTGGTCGCTGATAACCTTGCTTACATCAAGCAACATGCCCTTGCGGTCGATGCCCTGTATCTCGATGGTCGCATCAAAGAGCAGCTGCTTGTGCATGTCCCATTTGGCATCTACGATGCGGTTGCCATAGCTGGATTTCAACTTGGCTGCTACCTGGCAGGCACGCTTGTGTATCTCTATGCGGTTCTTGTTGTCGATGAATCCCATGATGTCATCTCCAGGGATAGCATGGCAACAGGTAGGGAAGATAAACTGGTTGATGTTTTCTTCTGTGATGATCAGCGGTTTCTTCTTATTGAAATCCTTACCCACAATGAAGAGTTCTTCCTTTTTCTCTGTGCCGGTTTCCGGCTTCTTCTCCTTACTCTTACTGCCGAGGAATGGGATATAGCTGCGCCAACTGCTGGATTGTTTTTCCTTCTTGTTCTTACCCTGCAGTTCGTCGAGATCCTTTTCTCCTAAGATGATAGTGTGGTTGCCTAAAGCCAGGAAGAAGTTCTCATGCTTCTGGATGTTATGGAAGTCGCAAAGTTTATCTACGATAGACGTTGTTGTCTCCATTGCATTCTTCTGGAGCCACTCGCTGAGTACTTCCTCACCTTTCTTCTGTATCTCACGGTTGTCTCGTCTCAGAATGGCCTGTATCTTGCTCTTTGCCTTGGCTGTGCTGACAAAGTTGATCCATGCTGGTTGTACATGCTGGCTCTTACTGGTCAGGATTTCCACCTGGTCGCCACTTTGCAACTTATGGCTGAGCGGAACCAGTTTATGATTGACCTTAGCACCGATACAATGGCTTCCCAAGAAGGTATGGATCTGGAAAGCGAAGTCGAGTGCAGTACAGTCGGCTGGCATGGTCTTGATTTCTCCCTTAGGCGTGAAGACGAAAATTTCTGATGCAAAGAGGTTGAGTTTGATGGCATCCAAAAAGTCCATAGCATCCGGTTGTGGATCATCCAATATTTCCTTGATGGTGCCGAGCCAGTCATTCAACTCGTTTTCATCCTCTGTATATTCGTTTTCACCCTCTTTGTATTTCCAGTGTGCGGCAAATCCCTGTTCTGCCACTTCGTCCATGCGGTCTGAGCGAATCTGTACTTCTATCCAGCGTCCCTGCTTACTCATCAGGGTGACGTGGAGCGCCTGATAGCCATTGGCTTTCGGATGGTTGAGCCAGTCGCGCAGACGGTCTGGATGACTCTTGTATATCTTGCTGATGGCTACATAGATATTGAAGCATTCGTTCACCTCGTTTGCCCTTACTTTAGGGGTAAAGATGATGCGGACTGCCAGAATATCGTAGATTTCGTCGAACGAGACATGCTTGTTCTGCATCTTGTTCCAGATGGAATAAGGGCTCTTTACACGGGCTTTGATCTTGTATTCTACGCCCAACTTATCGAGTTCTTCACGGATAGGGGCGGTAAACTGTGCAAAGAGATTGTCACGCTGTGCTTCTGTGTCTGCAAGTTTATGCTCTATGTTGGCATATTCCTGCGGGTGGTCGTATTTGAAACTGAGATTCTCCAACTCCGTCTTAATCTTGTTCAGTCCCAGGCGGTTAGCTAATGGAGCATAGATGTAGAGCGTTTCTCCGGCAATCTTGTATTGTTTGTTGGCCGGTTGGGAAGCGAGGGTACGCATGTTGTGCAGACGGTCGCAGATCTTGATGAGGATGACACGGATATCATCGCTCATGGTGAGCAGGAGTTTCTTGAAGTTTTCTGCCTGCGCAGAAGCCTTATCTCCAAAGATACCACCGCTAATCTTGGTCAGTCCATCTACAATCTGTGCTATTTTAGCACCGAAGATATTGGTGATGTCTTCTACTGTATAGTCAGTATCTTCCACCACGTCATGGAGCAGGGCTGCACAGATACTGGTAGAGCCTAATCCCATTTCTTCGCAGGCGATTTGAGCCACGGCGATAGGGTGCATGATATATGGCTCACCAGAGAGTCGTCGTACTCCTTTGTGAGCTTGTCGTGCAAAGTTGAAAGCTTTCGTTACGATATCTACTTTCTTGCGGTGGCGTGAAGCCACGTATGTGTCTATCAAATGCTGGAAAGCATCATTGATGAGCTTGTTGTCAGCCTGCTCTCTTTCCAGTTCCTTCAAGTTCTGATCGTTCATGGTTTTACCCTCCTGCTGAAATTTTTAGTTGATGAATCAGTATGTGTTGTCTGTCGGCAAATCAAGGTGTTTTACTTCACCTTGATCTTCTTGCCGGCACGTATTGTGTTACCAGAAATACCATTCAGTTTGCGAAGTTTCTTCACGGTCGTGTGATTGCGTGCTGCTATTTCTGATAAGGTGTCGCCATTCTTGATGGTTACACTCTTGCTGCGAGTTGTCTTTTTCTTTTTTGATTTCTTGCTCTTTCTGCTGTAAGAGCTTCTGCTTCTTGAACTGTAAGAAGATCTGCTGCGGCTATAACTGTAGTGGCGGCCTACAGATGGTGTATCTTCCTTGACATCCACTACATCGCGCTTCAACAACAGTTCATCGGTCTTGAAGTTGTAGATAGAGTCTTCATTGTCGATGAATGCTCCCACGAGAGATTCTGGCAGACGTACGGTCATAGGCTTGTTGAGTCCGTTGACGATGTCGCGGCGGTATTCTGGGTTGAGGTTGCGCAGATGTTCGATATTGATATTCAATACCTGTGCAATCTGCTCTAAGTGAAGATCTCTGTTTACTACTACGGTGTCGGTCTTGGCTGGCAACTCTGTGACCATCGGACAGATATTATGCTCGCAGTAGTAGTTCATGATATAGTTGGCTGCGATGAATGCTGGTACATATCCACGGGTCTCCTTTGGGAGGTATGGATAGATGTTCCAGTAGTCAGCAGAACCCTTGGCACGGTGGATGGCCTGGTTTACCTTGCTTGGACCGCAGTTGTAGGCAGCGATTACCAATCCCCAGTCATCGAAGATCTTATAGAGATCACTCAGGTAGTGGGCTGCAGCATAAGATGCTTTCACCGGGTCGCGGCGCTCATCTACCAATGAGTTTACTTCCAGTCCATAGCGCTTTCCTGTGGCCAGCATAAACTGCCAGAGACCTGTGGCACCTACTCTTGAAACAGCCTTCGGATTGAGCGCTGATTCAATGACTGGCAGATATTTCAATTCCAAAGGCAGGTTGTATGCCTCCAAAGCCTCCTCGAAGATAGGCATGTAGAAATTGCTGGCTCCCAACATAAAGCTGACAGAGCGGCGTAACTTGCCGCTATAGCGGTCGATGAATTTCTGTACCACCTCATTGTATGGCATCTCTATGATGGTAGGGAGTCTCTTCAGACGGTCGATATATACCTCTTTAGGGTATGTTCGGTTTTCATCCTTGTAGTTGCATGCTGTATCCGGCATCATATATGTCTGAGCATTGTAGAGATGGAGCAGGCTGTCGAGATTGTCCTCCAAACCTGTAGGAATTTCGATTTCTTCTGCTTTTCCATCTTTGTCTGTTACGGTGATCACATCATCGTTGTCACCGTTTTCGGTTTGCGCTTGCATTCCGGTAGAACAGCTAAGCAATATAGCTGCAAATATGATTACTTTCTTCATTCTGATATAATGGTCTATTTTGCTTTTTCGATTTTCTTATATATATATATAATAATGTATATAGTTTCTTCCCGTAATGTCTTTCCCTTTTCCGGAATGGGTATTTCCATTTTCCTGAAGAGGCAGGAAGGTTTTCTTTAGAATGTGAGAGAACATTGCAGGCCAAGCGTAGAAGAACGCAATGGGTTGCTGGTTCTCTGGTTGTTGTTGATTACCGTAGGCTCTACTCTGAGCGACAGGTCGTCTGAGATGTCAAATTCAGAGAGGGAAGCATCCACGTATGCATCAATGACGGAGAAGGCATATACGCCTATCATCACAAACATACTCATGTCTCTCCATCTGCGATAGCGGTCTTTGCGTTTGCGGAAGATTTCCTTATATCGCTCTATGTTGCTGGCATCTATTTGGGCTCCCAAGTGCAAGAACTGGTTGTAGCTCTGTGTGTTGGGGTCATCGTCCATGATGTCCAGATATGCCTGTGAGTAGTCATGATACATCTGGTTGTTCCAGCTCATGGCATAGGCACATCCCACGAAGCCGCCGTAGATGATAGGCAGCTTCCAGTATTTTCTGTTGTAAATCTGTCCTGCACCCGGCAAAACGAGAGCAAGCCACATGGCACGCTTGGTGTCTGGCCTCCAGGTGGCCCAGTTGCGCTTCTTTCTCAGCGCTTTAGGGGCGAGGGCTTTGCTCAGGGAGGCACTGTCGATGGTAATCGAATCCTCCAGGTTCAGGCTTTCTACGGCGAGTGAGTCCTTTTGTGCCATCGCCTGTGTTGTGCCCAGCCATAGCAGTGCCATGATGCAGATATGTGATAACTTGAAATTCACTTTCTTAATTTTTGTTTTGGTTTAATTGGTCGAAAACGCTCATGATGCGCTCCAATTCTTCCTCGTTGGCGAAAGGAATGCTGATTTTTCCTTTGCCCTTTGGTGAACAGGTGAACTGTACTTTGGTGTTGAGGAATTTAGAAAGACGGTCTTTCAGCATTGTAAACTCCTCTGGTACCTGTGACTTGGATGTGATCGTCTTCTTGCCACTCTCGATGTCCTCACCGTTTTTCAGGTGCTGCACCATTTCTTCTACCTTTCTAACTGAGTAACCGTTTTTCTGGATTTCCTTGAAGAGTTTGATTTGTAGCGACGGACTGTCAAGTGCAAGCAGTGCACGGCAGTGTCCCATGTCGATTTCCTTCTTCTGCAATGCCATCTGTACCTGGGCAGGCAGTTTCAGCAGGCGGAGGTAGTTGGCAATGGCTGCTCTACTCTTGCCCACGCGCTCGGAAATCTTCTCTTGTGTCATTCCCTCGTTTTCCAGGAGATGCTCATAGGCAAGGGCGATTTCTATGGCGTTGAGGTCCTGGCGCTGGATATTCTCCACCAAAGCCATTTCCATCACGTTCTCATCGCTGATGGTGCGGATGTAGGCAGGGATAGCCAGGAGACCAGCCAGTTGGGAAGCTCTCCATCGGCGCTCACCGGCGATAATCTGGAATCTGTTTTCCGATACCTGTCTCAGGGTGATGGGCTGGATGATACCGATAGCCTTGATGCTTTCAGCCAGTTCGTGCAAGGCTTCCTCGTCAAACTCGCGACGAGGCTGGTTGGGGTTCGCTTCTATCTGGTCGAGCGCTATCTCATTGATGGTGCTGCTGCCCTGGGTGCGAACGCCTTCTGTTGATATTAATGCATCGAGTCCACGACCCAAGGCATTGCTTTTCGTTCCGTTATTGTATTTCTTATGTACTGCCATTATGTTGTTTTTAAGTGAAGAGTGAAGAATTCTCTTGTCTTTACTTGTTAACTATTCTTGTTGATGATCTCTTTTGCCAGTGCCAGATGGTTCTTGGCACCGTTTGACTCTGCATCGTAGAGAATGACAGGGAGACCGTGACTTGGACTTTCGCTCAACTTCACGTTGCGCTGGATGACAGTCTTGAACACCAGTTCCTGGAAGTGTCGTTTTACCTCGTCATAGATCTGGTTGGCAAGGCGGAGACGGCTGTCATACATGGTGAGCAGGAATCCTTCGATTTCCAGTTTCGGATTCAGCTTGCTCTTGATAATCTTGATGGTGTTGAGCAGTTTGCTGATACCTTCAAGAGCGAAATATTCACACTGCACAGGGATGATGACGCTGTCGGCTGCGGTAAGCGAGTTGACAGTGATGAGTCCCAGTGAAGGAGAACAGTCGATGAGGATATAATCATAATCATCGCGGATAGGTTCCAGCAAGGTCTTGATTACTTTCTCACGGTTCTTAAGGTTGAGCATTTCTATTTCAGCACCCACCAGGTCGATATGGCTTGGGATAATGTCCAAACCGTCAATATCGGTGGTATATATCGCATCGCGGACATCGGCATGGTCGATGATACATTCGTAGAGCGAGCAGTCCACCTCCTTGATATCGACACCCAAACCGCTGGAGGCGTTTGCCTGAGGGTCAGCGTCAACAACGAGGACAGTCTTCTCCAATGTGGCCAGCGATGCAGCCAGATTGATAGTAGTTGTAGTCTTTCCTACACCACCTTTTTGATTAGCTAATGCGATAATTTTTCCCATTTTCTATATGTTATAATAGTGAAAATCGATGCAAAGATACATATTTTATGCGAGAAATACGTTACTTTATAGTTTTTTTATTACTTTTGCACCCAAAAGAAAGGAAATTTTATGGAAAATAAGAAACCTTTAGTTTTAATTTCGAATGATGATGGCTATCATGCCAATGGTATCAAAACGCTCGTCGGCTTCCTCAAAGGCTGGTGTGACGTGCTGGTTGTGGCTCCTGAAAGTGCCCGGTCGGGATATGCCTGTGCCTTTTCTGCCACAGAACCATTGCGACTGAAACACCGCAAGAATATGGGAGAGGATGTGGAAGTATGGTCATGCAGCGGTACGCCTGTTGACTGTGTGAAGTTGGCATTAGATCAATTGCTCCCTGGGCGTACTCCAGACTTGATTCTGAGTGGCATCAACCATGGTGATAATTCCAGTGTCAACAATCATTATTCTGGTACGATGGGTGTTGCCAAGGAGGGGTGCATGAAGCGTATTCCTTCTGTGGCCTTCAGTAGTTGCAATTACGATGAGAATGCCGATCTTATTCCGTTGAAGGATGGGGTTGTCGCTATTGTGAAGAAAGTGCTTGCGGAAGGTTTGCCTATAGATACCTGTCTGAATGTGAATTTCCCTGCGAATCCGCCTTTCAAGGGCTTTAAGATGTGTCGCATGACTCGTGGTTCCTGGATTCATGAGGTGGAAAAGCGTCATCATCCGCGTGGCTACGATTACTATTGGATGGTGGGAGAATATCGCAATGATGAGCCGGAGGCTACTGATACCGACCAGTGGGCTCTGAATCATGGATATATCTCCATCACACCTACCAAGATAGATGTGACAGACTATGATTTACTGAATAGTTTCAAGATTTAAACCTTCACTCAAGGATTTTATAAACTTCTCACGCTAAGATATGAAGTATTATTTGATAGTAGGCGAGGCAAGTGGTGATTTGCATGCCAGCAGATTGATGCGCTCGTTGAAAAAAGTGGATGAATTGGCAGAGTTTCGGTTCTTCGGTGGTGACTTGATGGCTGCTGAAGGTGGAACCCGTGTCAAGCATTATAAGGAACTGGCATATATGGGTTTTGTGCCGGTTCTCCTGCATCTGCGTACCATCTTTGCCAATATGAAAAAATGCAAGCAGGATATTGTGGAATGGAAACCTGATGTGGTGATTCTTGTAGATTATCCGGGTTTTAATCTGAATATTGCTAAGTTTCTGAAAAAGAACACTTTGATACCTGCTTACTATTATATATCTCCTAAGATATGGGCATGGAAGGAATGGCGTATCCGCAGTATCAAGAGGGATATAGCCGAACTCTTTTCCATCTTGCCTTTTGAGGTTGATTTCTTTGAGAAAAAACACAAGTATCCGATTCATTATGTAGGCAATCCTACGGCACAGGAGGTGAATGAGTTCAGAGCGGATTATCATCAGACATACGCTGAGTTCTGTGTTGAGAATAATCTGGACACAAGGAAGCCTATTATAGCTCTGTTGGCTGGTAGTCGTCTGCAGGAAATCAAGGATAATTTGCCAGCCATGATAGAGGTGGCTGAGCGTTTTGAGGATTATCAGATGGTCCTGGCTGGTGCTCCTTCTGTTGATGATGAATATTATCAGAAATTCATTGAGGGAACTCCTGTCAGGTTGGTCAAGAATAAGACTTATCCGCTTTTGGCTCAAAGTAAGGTGGCATTAGTGACCAGTGGTACTGCCACGTTAGAGACGGCTCTTTTCGATGTTCCGCAGGTTGTCTGCTACGAGACACCGCTTCCTAAACTGATACGTTGGGCTTTCAATCATATCCTCAAGGTGAAGTATATCTCATTGGTCAATTTAGTGGCCAATAAGGGAATCGTGAAGGAGATGTTTGCCGACCGCTTTACGGTGGATGGTATTGCTGACCAGCTCTTCCAGATTCTTCCTGGAATGCCTGGCAGAGAAAAAATGTTAGCAGGTTATCAGGAGGTTCGTGAGAAATTGGGCAATCGCATAGCTCCAGATCAGGCTGCTACCATCATGTATGACCTGATCAAGAAGCATCGAGAGGAATTGATTCGTCTGGCAAAGGAAAGGGCTGAGGCTGAGGCTAAAGCGGCTGCCGAGGCTGCTGAGCGTGCGAGAATCAAGGCAGAACAGGAGGCTGAACGTGCAAGGATTAAAGCCCAAGAAGAAGCAGAGCGTGCCCGTATGAAGGCAGAGGAACAGTTGCGAATAGCAGAAGAACAAATGAGGAAGGCGCAGGAAATGAGTGAGGAAAATTCCCATCAGAATCCTCCAGTCTCAGAATAGGTCTGACCAGTTTTTATCATATTTTATATCCTAACGGAAGTGGGGTAAGAGGTGTTTTTCAAAACATTCCCCTTACCCCACTTTTATTTTTCCCTGCCCAGGCAAGAATTTTTGCTTGCCCACGCAGAAAATCATCCCTGCCTATGCTGCTGTTTTTGCTTGCCTGGACGGGAATCGGTAGTGTGATATCTTTTTACTTGTATGAAACAAAAAGGACGTACTTCTTTGCGAAGCACGTCCTGATAGTATAAAATGTTTCTTGTTTGCTGAACTTATAGGATTGACTTATCCGAACAGTTGGAGGGTGTAGAGATAAATCACTGCGGCAGGAATTGCCATAAGTGAAGAATCGAAACGGTCGAGCATACCTCCGTGTCCCGGAAGAATATTGCCACTGTCTTTCACGCCGATGGTGCGTTTGAATAGGCTCTCTACCAAGTCGCCCCATGTGCCAAATACTGCGACTACCAAACCTAATCCCATCCACTCAGGGATGTTCAAGGTATGCAGGGTTTCTCCTGAATTGGCAAAGTAACCGACGATGGCTGCAGCAATCAGTACGAAGATACCTCCACCGATGCTTCCTTCCCAACTCTTGGCAGGACTGATGCGAGGGAAGAGCTTGTGCTTTCCGAAGAGAGAGCCACTGCAATAGGCACCTGTATCATTGGTCCAGAGGAAGATGAATATGCTCAGCGGTAAGAACATATCGTAATGTATCTGTCCGTCTTCTGCTGATACTTCAAATGCCAATACGTTGATGAGCGAGAATGGGAGAGCGATGTACATCTGTGAAAGCATCGTGTAAGCCCAGTCGCCAACAGCATTCTTATTGCCTGTATATAACTCATAGATGAAGAGATATACAATCGTGAAGATGTATGGGATGAAGACTACGAAGTTGTAGCCCGTAACACCCGTACGGAATCCCGCTACGGCAAGGAAGAAATATACACCTGCTACGGTAGAGATGAAGCGGTTGACGCAAACGTCTTCTATCTCATTGTTGACTAACCCGCAGTATTCCCAGATACTCAGGCCAGTGATCAGAGCGAAGAGGAGTACCATTGCTCTCGGTTGCAGGAAACATGAGACCATACAGCCGACGAAGAGTACGCCGGTGATGGTTCTGATGATAAGGTTCTTTTGTTTGTCTGTCATGACTTTTGGTATTAATTATTATCGTCCTGCTTGTCTTCGGCATGACTTTCGTCCTGCTTGTCTTCAGCATTCTTGTTGTTTTCCTCATGCTCCTTGATAGCAGCCTGTACCTCTGGAAGTTCCTTGACGGTGTCGTCGATCTTAGGCTGCTCGTCCTCCATGATTTCCTGAGAACGGCTCATCCAAGGGCGTTTGCCGAAAATCTTCTCCACGTCTTCTGCCATGATAACCTCTTTCTGTATCAGGAGTTCAGCCAGCGCATTGTGACCTTCCTTGTGTTCCATCAGGATGTTCTTGGCACGGGTATATTGCTCGTTCACCATCTTGAGTACTTCCTCGTCGATTTCTCTTGCCGTTGTCTCAGAGTATGGGCGCTGGAAAGAGTATTCGCTCTGGTTGTAATAGCAGATGTTAGGCAAAGTCTTACTCATACCGAGGTAAGCCACCATGCCGTATGCACTCTTGGTAGCACGCTCCAGATCGTTCATCGCACCAGAAGAGATATGTCCTGTAAACAGTTCCTCTGCTGCACGTCCACCCATCAGCGAGCACATCTCGTCGAGCATCTGCTCCTTGGTGGTGATTTGTCTCTCCTCAGGTAAGTACCATGCAGCACCCAAAGCCTGTCCGCGAGGTACGATGGTAACCTTGATGAGCGGGTTGGCATACTGGCAGAACCATGAGATTGTAGCATGACCAGCCTCATGCAATGCGATGCTGCGCTTTTCATCTGCAGTCATCACCTTGGTCTTTTTCTCCAGTCCACCTACGATACGATCGACAGCATCAAGGAAGTCCTGCTTGCACACAGCCTTCTTGTCGTGGCGTGCAGCGATGAGGGCAGCCTCATTACAAACATTGGCGATATCTGCACCCGAGAATCCCGGAGTCTGACGAGCCAGGAGGTCGATATCTACTGTATCGTCTATCTTGATTGGTTTCAGATGAACCTGGAAGATGGCCTTACGCTCGTTCAAGCCAGGCAGATCAACGTGGATTTCACGGTCGAAACGACCGGCACGGAGCAGGGCACTATCCAGCATATCAACACGGTTGGTAGCTGCAAGGATGATGACACCACTGTTGGTACCGAAGCCGTCCATCTCTGTAAGGAGGGCATTCAGGGTATTCTCACGTTCATCGTTACCGCCCATGGCAGGGTTCTTGCTGCGGGCACGACCCACGGCATCAATCTCATCGATGAAGATAATGCTTGGCGCCTTTTCCTTAGCCTGTCTGAAGAGGTCGCGAACACGGGATGCACCGACACCCACAAACATTTCAACGAAGTCGGAACCGCTCATAGAGAAGAATGGTACGCCTGCTTCACCGGCTACAGCCTTTGCCAGGAGTGTCTTACCAGTTCCCGGAGGACCCACGAGGAGTGCTCCCTTAGGAATCTTACCACCCAGGTCGGTATATTTCTGTGGGTTTTTGAGGAACTCCACGATTTCCTCCACTTCTTGTTTGGCACCTTCCTGTCCGGCCACATCCTTGAAGGTAATACCTAATGTATTTCCCTTTTCATACATGCGTGCTTTGCTCTTGCCGACATTGAAGATACCGCCGCCAGAGCCGCCCATGCCACCGCCCATTCTTCCAGATACCCACCAGATGAGGAGGAAGAAGATGATGAGTGGGGCGAAGTTGATCAGGAGGCTGATGAAGTCGTTACCTTTCTCGTTGACATAGTTGTAAGACTTGATTTTTTTAGCCTTCACCATGTTGTCGAGATATTTGTCAACTTCGTCTATCGAACCATACTGCACTTCAACATAAGGAGCAGGTCCTACGTTCTTCGCACTGGTATGATATACATCTCTGATATGATTTGGGGCAACGTACACTTTCAGGTTGCCGTCGTTCTTATTGGCAGTAACGCTCAGTACGTATCCCTTTTCGATGTATTCCTTGAATTCTGTGTAAGTAGCCTTTTTGCTTGCACTTCCACCTAATGCATCACCACCACCATTCAGAAAGACGACTATCAAACTGATGAGGATGATGACGTAAAGCCAGCTCATATTGAACCGAGGCATCTTTGGCGGTTTTCCGCCGCCATGATTGTTCATTCTGTTTCCTTGTTCCATATCTTCTGAAATTATATGAATCCTATATCGTGTATAAAACTATACTATGGTAGTCTTACACCTTATTATATTTATACCTTAATTATATATATACCAACTCCGGATAAAGGAAGTTGTTCTGCTGATTAGTCGAGGTCAGGAATTTCAGTCAGGTTGGCGTCTTCCCAGAGGTGCTCCAGATCATAGAACTGTCTAACTTCTGGTTGGAAGATATGCACAAGTACATCCACGAAGTCGATAGCAACCCACTGGTCATTTCCTAATCCCGCAACATTTGCAGGTTTTTCTCCCAGATTTTTTCTGCAGAAATCGCCTACAGATTCAGCGATAGCTTCCACCTGTGATGGAGAGTTGCCCTGACAGATGACGAAGTACTTTGCGATAGTACCATCGATGTGCGTCAGGTCGGCAATCACAATTTTACTACCTTTTTTTTCCTGTATTCCTTCTTTAATTGTCTCTACTAATTGTTTTGTTGTATTCATTGATGATTATCTATTAATTGTCTCGTTTATGTTTTTTCTTTATAAAAGCCTTGCAAAGATACGCTAAATACATGGAAAAACCCCGAAAAACGATAAAAATTGAGATTTTTTAGAAAAAAGACGCTGATTTTTTTGGTAATTCAGAAAAAAGTAGTACCTTTGCACTCGCAATTGTGATTAATGCTTATAATGATTGCTAAGATATTGGGATATGGTGTAATGGTAACACTACAGATTCTGGTCCTGTCATTCCTGGTTCGAATCCGGGTATCCCAACTTCTTCATCATTGTCATCAATCATCAACCTGCACATTGGGATATGGTGTAATGGTAACACTACAGATTCTGGTCCTGTCATTCCTGGTTCGAGTCCGGGTATCCCAACTAAATTGTTAAACTGAATGGCATCTTCATTATGAAGGTGCTTTTTTTTATACATTCATACGAGAAAAAATAAATCCCTTAGTGTTTCAGCAAGAAGAACACTAAGGGATTCTTTTTTTTCAGGATTTTTCCTTGTATGATATAATGCACCATACTTTTTCCTATTTCAGGTTTGTCAGAAGTCTGCTTTCCGTTCTATGAATATTTCCTTTCCTGATAAAGGATGTGTAAACCTGATAGATTCGGCATGGAGGTAGAGGCGGGGTGCCTTCTCGCAGCCATAGAGAGGGTCGCCAAGGATAGGGGCATTCAGTCCTTCCCGGTGGGCACAATGTACACGGAGCTGGTGGGTACGTCCCGTGTGAGGATAGAGAGCGAGGCGGAGATGCTGGTTGTTTCCTGCGTTTTCTTTGTTACCAAAAGCATCGTTTTCTTCGTTTCCAAGAACTTTGTATTCCGTAATCGCTTCCTTTCCCTGTTCATGATTTACAATCTGGCGTGGACGGTCGAGATAGTCGGGCATCAGAGGGAGAGAGATGATGCCTTCTGGCTGGATGCTTCCTTCTTTCGCACATACGATGGCTACGTATTTCTTCTGTATCTGATGACTTGCGAATTGTTCCTGCAGCCGATGGTAGGCAAACTCAGTTTTGGCAATCACCATGAGTCCGCTTGTAGCCATGTCCAGCCGGTGTACAATCAAAGGCCCCGTAGCCTCCGGGTATTTTCTTCGCATGATGGAATAGACGGAAGTGACGCCTGGTTCTTTTCCTGGTACGGAGAGCATTCCGGCAGGTTTGCAGATAACGGCAAGTTCCCGGTCTTCATAGAGTGTCTCCAGGGTAAGTGGTTGAGATGCATGATTGAGCATCGTGTTGACTTCCGGTAGCATCCAGCGGAGTATCGGTTTGCACTTACCATTGCAGGCTGGATAGAACTGCAGGTGGTGTCTGATTTCCTCTTTCGGACTTTCGCCCCACCAGAACATCGCCATCTGCAGGGGTTTCAGATGATGTCTGAAAGCATACTGGAGCAGTTTGGGTTCGCAGCATTCTCCGCTTCCGGCAGGAGGAACCATCTTCAGTGCAGCTCTTTTGGAGAGGAGTGACAGGTTCGGCTGGTCTTCCAATGCAGTATCTCTGAATATTTCCAACAGATCTTTTTCTTCTCCTTCGGCATTGAGCATTCTGAATTGTGCAAATAGCCATTGCTGCAGGGCATCAGAGAGTTGCTTGCGCAGTTGCTTAAGTCTGGAAATATTGTTCTGATAGTCTTCGTATTCCGTCTCTAATGTTGTCTTCTCGGCAAGTGATTTCTTGAGTCGGCGCAGTTCGGCCTTCATGAATTGGCTTTCTTTGGTCATCGCCTGTTCCTCTTCGGCAGAGAGATTGCCCTGTTTTCGTCGGAGATCCCTTTGGGCCTTCTTTTCTTTCATCTTTTCTTGAAAACTGGCTATGGCTTGTTGGCGCTGGGCGAGCAGGTCTGCGATGAGTGTCTGGGCCTTCTGCATCCGTTCATCCTTTTCCAGTCGCAGGATACTTTCGTTGATGTGGGTAATTTCCGCCTCATGAGTCTTGAAATATCCATCAGGCTGTAGGTAGTCGAAAACGGCAGGTACGAAGTCATCCCAGTCGCTTCTGCCTCCTATCTGACCGCTATAGGCAGCCAAGTATCCGCCTTCAACGATGAGTATGCCGAACATTTTTCCCCGGTCGATTTCCTCGCGCCATTCCTTCTTGTTCTCAAGATAGGTCTGCAACTCCTTGCATATCTGTATGCAAAGAGGGTGCGGTTCGTAGTCGAAAGGATTGTTCATCTTTTCGGGAAAGTCAGTTCCTGTAGAGGATATATGGAAAGGATGTAGTATCATCATTTGTTATTTTAGGTGCAAAAGTACATATAATTATTTGTTCCTCCAAAATAAATATTTGAAAAAATTTGTGTACTTCATCGAAAAGCCTTACTTTTGCAGTCATAAAAAATGAACTGTCACAGAAGAACTGTCGCAAAAAGGGATAGACGTATAAGTGTACAGATATAAAAATGTGCGGCAAAAGAAAGAATAGATGTAAGTATGAATAGAAACAGCAACCTCTTTTATCATCTCGTAGCATTCCTCACCGTAGCAATATGGGGAACCACTTTTGTATCAACCAAGGTGCTGATGCTGAACGGACTTTCTCCAGCCCAGATTTTTACCATGCGCTTTTCCATCGCATACGTTCTGATGCTGGCATTCAACCACCGTCGCATCTTTGCCGACTCTTGGAAGGACGAAGCGAAGATGATGTTATTAGGCATCACGGGAGGATCACTTTATTTCTTCAGTGAAAATGAAGCGATGAATTTCACCACCACCACCAATACATCCCTTATCGTATGTTCCTGTCCGCTTTTTGCTACCCTGCTGGTAAGGTTGGTATATCGGGATTCCGCCCGCATCAACCTGATACAGATACTCGGTTCGCTTTTGGCTTTTATGGGTATGATCATCGTGGTTTTGAATGGTCGCTTTGTGCTTCATCTCTCCCCCGTAGGCGATGCCCTGGCGTTTACGGCATGTATGTGCTGGGCTATCTATTCCCTGATGATGAAATCGGTGACGGGAAAGTATAGTGCCGCCTTTATCACCCGCAAGGTATTCTTCTATGGAGTATTGACGATATTGCCTTATTATCTGATTATACCGGGATTCCCTTCTTGCGAGGTCTTTGCCAAACCTCAGGTGATAGGCAACCTGTTGTTTTTAGGTTGCTTGGCTTCCATGATCTGTTTTCTCACATGGAACTGGTGTCTTTCCAAGTTGGGTACGGTAAAGGCCACCAACTGGGTATATTTCAATCCGATCACTACCATGATCTTTGCTTCATGGATATTGGATGAGAAAATCACTCCTTATTTTCTGATAGGTGCCACTTGTATCCTGATAGGCATGTATGTGGCAGACAAAAAAACGGTAGCATAAACTCCAGGAGTTATACTACCGATTTCTTTTACTTAGCAGCCAGAACCTCTACTTCAACGAGTGCGCCCTTTGGCAACTTCTCTACTGCTACAGCAGAACGTGCTGGGTATGGCTGGCTGAAGAACTCTGCATAAACCTCGTTCATGGCAGCGAAATCATCCATGCTGTTCAGATAAACTGTAGTCTTTACTACATGAGAGAGGTCAGTACCGGCAGCCTTCAGGATGTTCTGGGCATTGGTAAGACTCTGACGGGTCTGCTCCTTGATGCCACCCTCTACGAAATTGCCTGTTGCAGGGTCGATAGGAATCTGACCGGATGCAAATACGAAACCGTTTACTTCGATAGCCTGGCTATATGGACCGATAGCTGCAGGCGCATTGTCTGTGTGAATTGCGTTCATAATCTGATAAGTTTTAAACAATATATAAATGGAATCCCTTAGTTTCAAGGGCTCCCTTGATTTCTTTTACATGTTCCTCGTCGCGAGTCTCCATGGTGAGGCGGAGCACGCAGGCATTCACCTTGTTGCGGTTGGCAGAACGGTCGTGGTGAACACCGGTGATATTACCGCCCAATCCGGCGATGACAGAGCATACCTCTACCAATTCTCCCGGTTTGTCATCCAGCTCCATCTCGATGGTACAGAGACGGCCGCTCTTGGCAAGACCACGGGTGATGACACGGTTCAGTATGGTTACGTCGATATTACCGCCGCTTACCACGCAGATGGTTTTCTTGCCCTTCACCGGAACCTTGTTGTACATCACGGCAGCCACGCTGGCTGCACCGGCACCTTCGGCTACCATCTTCTCACTCTCTATGAGTTTCAGGATGGCTGCACAAATCTCATCCTCGCTCACGGTTACGATTTCGTCAACATAGTTGGAGCAGGTTTCAAAAGTAATCTTGCCCGGTTCCTTTACGGCAATACCATCGGCTACGGTCGCTACAGAAGGCAACTTCTCCTGTTTGTGATCGTGCAGACTCTGGACCATACTTGCTGCTCCTTCTGCCTGAACGCCATATACCTTGACGTTAGGATTCAGCGACTTGATGGCAAAGGCTACACCAGAGATAAGTCCGCCGCCACCTACAGGAACGACGACAGCTTCTACATCTGGCAACTGGTCGAGAATCTCCAGACCGATGGTGCCCTGCCCGGCGATGACATTCTCATCATCGAAAGGATGAACGAAGGTGTAGCCATGCTCATCTCTCAGTTCCAGCGCCTTCTGGTAGGCATCATCGTAAACGCCAGGTACCAGACAGACTTCAGCACCCAGTCGCTTGGTTGCTTCTACCTTAGAGATAGGAGCACCCTCTGGCAGACAGATAAGACTCTTCACTCCCATGGCGGTGGCACCGAGAGCTACACCCTGTGCATGGTTGCCCGCAGAACAGGCTATCACACCCTTCGCCTTTTCTTCATCGGTGAGTTGTGAAATCTTATAGTAAGCACCACGAATCTTGAACGAACCCGTCTTCTGGAGGCACTCGGGCTTCAGATAGACATCACTCTCTGGGTTGATTCTTGGAGTGTGAACCAGCTCAGTCTTTCTGATAACTTTGCTCAGCACGAAGCGAGCCTTATAGAAATTGTCTAATTGTAACATAACTGCTGATATGCTTTTATTTGTTATGTGTGCAAAGGTACACATAATTCTATAAATAACAAGAATAATTATATCTTTTTTATTTTATAAACAAAAATAAAACGCTTCTTTTCTCTTGTATTTGAGGAAAATGTTGTATTTTTGCCACCAATTATTTGAAACGAGATGAATGAACCTATATGAAAAGTGAGGTTTTCTGCGTGTTCTGCATCTCATTTTAATGTACTTTTTGATAATAAATAGCTAAAAACAAAATGAAGAAGAAACAAACATTTTGTTCTGCCATTGTACTTTCTGCTGGTGTAGCTATGGCTGCATCTACGGGAGTCATCGCTCCTGAAATGGGAAATACTGAGGGACAGACTACTGAGATTTCTACTGCTTTCAAGAAAAAGGTGAAATCGGTAAGTGCTAACTCCAATGAGATGAAAGAGGTGACCAGTCCTATAGAAGGGGTAATCAACAATCAGTTTGTGGATGAGGCTACCATGAAGGGTGACCTGATGAATATGTTGGCTAAATTCTCCAAGTATCTGAAAAATGACTTTCAGGATTGTGTTGCGCCAAATTCTGTGAATGAAGTATGTGGTGCCTTCAAGTGTAATAGTACCATGCAGAATAATGAGGACGGTGTTCGCTCCAATGCCGACCTCTCCATGATTTCTGCTTTCCTCGTAAAATATGGTAAGGACAAGGTGACTCTGCCTGAGGGTGTTACTTGGGATGACCTGGAAAAGATGGCGATGAAGAGTCTGGTTTTCGCTTACTCTACCCATAAGGCAAATAAGTTGAAAACCTGTTCTGGTAATAACTACTGGGGTTCTATTTCCGGTAGCGATTATGTTTGGGAAAGTTCACTTTGGGCGATGTCCGTAGCTTATTCCGCTTATTTCCAGTGGGATAAACTCTCCGACAAACAGAAGGGATATATCGAGAAACTCCTGAAGGCTGAATGCAATTATGAGTTGAATCGCACGATACCTACCGGTTATAACGGGGATACGAAAGCTGAAGAGAATGGTTGGGAGGCTGATGTGCTGGCTGCTACATTGGGTCTGTTCCCTAACGATAAGATGGCTCCTAAGTGGTTTGAGCGTCTCCGTGAGTTTGCCATCAACAGTTATTCTCATAAGGATGATGCCCATAATACGACAGTTATCGATCCGCATTATGACAAGAAGACCGTGGCTGACCTCTATAAGGGACAGAATCTTTTTGACGACTATACGCTCCAGAACCACAACTTCTTCCATACAAGTTATCAGAACGTAGTGATACAGGAGTTGGGCGAGGCAGCTCTGGCGCTGAAACTCTTCCAGCAGAAGACCATCGGTGAGGAGAAGTGGAAGACCAATTCGCTCATGCACAATAATGACAAGGTGATGAAGGAGGTGCTCAACTGGCTGGCTCTGGCAGATGGCGAACTGGCTATGCCTAATGGTAATGACTGGAGCCTCTTCCTTTTCGACCAAATCACTTCTTACACTACCAATGCCTGTTTCCTGAACGATCCGGATGCGCTGATGCTTGAGAACTTGGCTTACAAGAATATCAAGGCACGCCAGACTACAACGTCTGACGGATCCTGGTTGTTGCGCTCAGATATCGGTGCACGCCGTATGGGTGTAGAGGCTCACCGTGTGATGATGACCTGGCTGATGCATGAGGCAATATCTACAGCAGATGTAACCCCTACAGATTGGGATGCGTTCAACCAGCGTTATGCTGCCGCCCGGATATTCCCTTGCCAGAATATCGTCCGTGCTTCTACAGACGACCGTTTCACCTGTTTCTCATGGAGTGCAGGTAAGGGCAGTTATACTGGATACATTGCAGCCAACAGTGCGGATAAGAACAAGATGATCGTACCTTACCGTGAGAACAATACCGGTAACTTCCTCGGTAGTTATCAGGTAAGTGGTAAGAGTACAAACGCCACACCGGTAGTCAGCGGCATCTATCATCTCCGTGGCAACAGTTATACGATGAACGGAGAACTGAATATGAACGACGGAACCCTCAACAATCGTTTCGCCATCTATTCTACTCCAGGTAATGCTGTCATCTATACCGATTATGTGCGTGCCAATGCAGCTGCCACCATCACCAAGGATCAGGGAGGTCTGATGGCCATCAGTACCGACGAAATGACGCGAACCAAGCGTACGCTCTATTTCGACAATGCCAAGAATCAGGAGACGGGTATGACCCACAAGCAGAGTGATGGTTCTCAATTCCTCACCATGAATACCAACTGGGTGAATATCGATAATGCTCTGGGTGTTGTCAACGTAGATGGTAAGACCATGGGCTTTGGAAACCGTGCCAACAACAATTCTGTGAATACTTCCAAACTCTATGCTTCTTATAGCAACGAAAGTAAGAATGTGAAGGCTGGCGACATTGTAGATAAGCGCAATATCATCTATTATAGTAATGTGAATGCAGAGAGTACCCGCAAGCTGATGCAGAAGACTATCAGTTTGAAGGAGATGGTAGCTGAGGGATGGAATGGTGTTATCGCCACAGACCCTGATGGTGCTTCCTACATGCTTTTGTCTAACTTCTGTGGTGATACCCGATGCCAGTTGAAGAATGTGCAACTCAATGGTGCTGCGCCTGTATTTACGGTAGAAACCCATATTGTGGATTCCAAGTCAGATGCCACCTTCCTCTTGGATACCAATCATTCCAAGGGGGAAATCTTAGGCTTCACGGTCAAGGGTTCCGGTTTGCAGGCTATTCAGGATGCAGAGGATTCCACCAAGGTTTATCTCAAGAACCTGCAGGCATCAAGTATTCAGGTGACTTTGAACTATAAGGCTAAGAATGTAGAGAAGTCCATCACTCTTACTTTAAAAGCCAACCAGGTGATAGTCGTTTATTATAATGATAAGACCGGTCTCATTTCCAGAAATGGTTCAGCGCAGCAGCCACACCATCTTCTTCATTGGAAAGAGTAACGTAGTCAGCTTCCGCTCTTACTTCAGGAGCAGCATTAGCCATAGCCACACCGACACCGGCAAATTTGAGCATACTGAGGTCATTATATCCATCACCGAAGGCTATCATGTCTGCAGGAGTGAGATTGATTTTACCCAATAATCTCTGCAAAGACTGTGCTTTGTCGATGCCGTTAGGAACCAGTTCCAGGAAGAAAGGAGCCGAGCGGAAAACAGACATTTTATCGCCTACAATGTCAGAGAGTTCTTCTTCAGCCTTCAGTATGTCGGTAGGGTCGCCAGTCATCAGGAGTTTGGTAGGATGAGGCTCCAGGGCATCAAGCAGATTCTCTACTTTTCTGACGTTCATCTTGTTGATGCGGGATTCTTCCTTCACATACTGGTCGTCTGGCATTTCGGTGATGATCTCATTGCCGGCATATCCTAAGAGCGCATAGTTCTTTTCCTTGGCATACTGATATAATAAAGGTATCACGCTATCTGGCAGATATTGTGAGAAATATTCCTCACCGGTCTTGGCATCCACAATCTTTCCGCCATTATAGGAAAGAATGAATCCGCCTCGTTTTTCCAGTTCAAGACATTCTGCTACTGGTTTAATACCGTATGTAGGGCGCCCGGAAGCTAAAATGATGATGGCACCATTGTCTTGAGCTTTCAGGAGAGCCTGACGGGTGCGAGGTGTCACCACTTTCTCGTGATTGGTCAGCGTGCCGTCGAGGTCGAGAGCGATGGCACGATAAGGAATCTTCTGTTCTTTTTCCATTATGTATTTTCTTTTGTGATTTTATATTCAATAGAGTCTGCAAAGTTAAGATAAAAAAAGGAGTTTGGGAAACTTTTTTGTGTAAATCTATTCATTTCTCATTAAATAGTTGTACTTTTGCAGCAACTTTTCTATTTTTTTATTTAGATAATCATGACATCAATATTTATATTACAGTTGATTTGCTGCATCATTACCGGCATGTTGGGCTTGCATATAGCAATGGCTTCTCTGCAGGTGAGATGGAAGGTAAGACGCTACGAGACCTCTCGGTGGTTGCTCTGTGGATCAATGGCCGTATTTTGCATACATTACTTCTTGCAGATGACTCAGGGATTTCGTGCCCAAGGTGCTGATGTGGGGGCAGTCGTTAATATCATGTTCTACACTCCCGTGGTTTTTGCCATCACCCTATCAATCATCAATATGGAGAGCACAAGAAGCGTCATGCGTCGCTATTGTTTGCGTAGTGCGGCTGCCTATGCGCTGATTGTCGCCATCTTCATCTTTGGCGTTTTCAGCAACAAAAGTCTCCATCTGGGCGGTTTGTTATACGTGATGCTCGCATTCTTTGTGGGAAGTATGGCATACTTCATCTATGCCAGCTATTCTGAGGTACTGAAGCGCAAGAAAAAACTGTTGGAGGAGTCGGCTGGCGATCTTTTGCCACACGTTCGATATGCACGATCCAGTCTTATGATGGTATGCGTCGCAGCAGCTTTTCTGCCTATAGCCATTCTCTTCAATACTTTGTTGTTGCTGGTAGGACCGCTGATGTTGCTCGTCCTCATGTTCTTTGTTCATAGTTTCATCTCGTTGGGCTATTATATTACACCAGTAGAGAATATGTTGGAAGAACAGGAGGATCAGGAAGAACAGGAGGAATCAGATACATCGACAGATCAGCTTGCCTATGGAGATCAGCAGGATGCCGTGGCTGATGGACAGGCAGATTTGAGTTTCTTCTCCCAAAAACGGATGAAAGAGATAGGAGCAGCATTGGAAAAATGGTGTGATGACAGAATGTATAAAGACTGCAATGTCACCATATATTCGCTTGCTACCAACTTGGGTTGCAAGAAGAATGAACTTACCGAATATTTCAATCTTTCTCAGCATACCAATTTCCGTACATGGCTCAGCGATATCCGCTTTAATGAGGCAGTTCGCATGATGAAGGAAAGACCGGATTTTAGCAATGATGCCATATCTACTGAGTGCGGATTCTCATCCCATACACAGTTATACCGCATTTTCAAGCAAAAGACAGGGCTGTCGCCTAGTCAATGGCGCGAACAGATGATATAGCTTTAATGGTTAATAAATGTTTAAAAAGGTGTTGCATTCCTACGAATGCAACACCTTTTTTGGTAGGAATGCAACAACAACCATAGGAATGCAACACCTCTGTTTGGATTTTTACCACTACCTTTGCATTAAAACTTAACAAGCGAAAGATAAAGATTATGATACAGGACCAACAAAATTCTCTTTTTTCTGTCTCCTATGTCATCGTGGTCATCGGAGTCATGGCGGTGGTGTTTTCTATATCCATCGTTTTTATGATGGCATACGACTATCACATCTATCTTGCTGGAAATAGAAGAAGGAAATTCAGTTTCGCTGATTTCATCAAGCGTGAGCAGTATTATCTCTATATCCTTGTATTCTTCCTGCTAATTATAATAGGTGAATTGTTGAGGAATAACCTCAGGTAATACCTTTGTCTGAATATTATGATGCAGAAGAAAATTTTCTTCATGAACGCTTGTTAGTTTACATATTATTTAGTATCTTTGCAGCCGTAATTCAATAAATGTAGTTTTGACACTATAAGTAACTCTTTTATGCTTGGGCTTGTAAGGATTGAGCTTATTGAAAAAATAAGTATATGGAGTTCTTGATGTGTATTATGACATAAACAACAAAAACAATAATAACACTAACTTAAGGGAAAATCATGAAGATGAAGATTACATTCAGTTCTTTATTGCTGGCAGCGTTGGCATGGGGAACACCTCTCCAGGTTTCTGCCGCAAAGAAGGCTGCACCTAACAACAAGTTCGCAGGTTATCTCTTCGCTTATTTCGAGGGAAGTGGCAATAAGCAGGAACACCTGCGCTTTGCTATCAGTGAGGATGCCAAGAACTGGTATGCGCTCAATGACAACCAGCCTGTCATCGCCAGCGACTCTATCAGTACCAGTGGCGGTATTCGCGACCCTCATATCCTTCGTGGTGAGGATGGCTGCTATTACATCGTGGCTACAGATATGAACACGGTGAAGAATGGATGGAAGGACAATCCGGGCATCGTATTGATGAAGTCTAAGGACTTGGTGAACTGGACGCACTCTAAAATCGTGTTGAAGGAAGATTACAAGGAACATTTCAGCGATGCCTATTGGGTGTGGGCTCCTCAGACCATCTACGACAAGAAGGCAAAGAAGTATATGATCTACTTCACCCTTCAGCGTACTGGCGATGGCAGAAAGAGCATGATAACTTACTATGCTTATGCAAATAAGGATTTTACTGGCTTTGAAAGTGAGCCTAAGGTTCTTTTTAAGGCTAAATACAATTGTCTCGACAACGATATCATCGAGCGCAACGGCGTTTATCACATGTTCTATAAGGGAAACATCAAGAATGCCGAAGGCAAGGAGATACAGAATGGTATCCAGCAGGCTACTGCCAAAAAACTGAAGGGACCTTGGAAGGAGGACTTCAAGTTTATCGATGCTTACGCAGATAGCAAGATCGGTGTGGAAGGTTCCGGTGTATTCAAACTTAATGACAAGAATGAGTATGTGCTGATGTACGACCTTTATGGTTCAGGCCGTTATGAGTATCAGACTTCCAAGGATCTGAATACTTTCTCTACCAAGCCCGAGTCTTTCCGCAAGGACTTTTTCCCCCGCCATGGAACGGTTTGTTCTGTAACCAAGGACGAGATGGAGAGATTGCAGCAGAAGTGGGGCTACGTTCTCAATCGTTCTTATACGGGACAAGGCAACCCAATCCTGCCAGGTTTCCATGCAGACCCTGAAATTCTGTATTCCAACAAGACGGGTAAGTATTACATCTATTCTACCACTGATGGAAAACCGGGATGGGGTGGATACAAGTACTATGTATATTCTTCTGCCGACCTGAAGGAGTGGAAGAATGAAGGCGTGGCACTGGATGCGAAGAGCGACCAGATTGCCTGGGCGAATGGCAATCTCTGGGCACCAGCTGCCATCGAGGTGAAACAGAAGAACGGCAGCTACAAGTACTATCTCTATTTCAGTGCCAACCCTAATGACAACGGCAGAAAGCAGATGGGCGTAGCGGTTTCTGATTCTCCTACAGGTCCTTTTGTGGATTTAGGTCAGCCTCTCTTGGCAAAGAACCATCCGGGTTGCAATGGGCAACTCATCGATGTGGATGTTTTCATGGATCCTGTTTCCAAGAAGCCTTACCTCTATTGGGGCAACAGTTTTATGGCAGGTGCAGAATTGGAGTCAAACATGACCAAGATTAAGGATGAAACCGTGACAGTGATGACTCCAAAGGGCGGAAGCCTGCGAGACTATGCTTATCGCGAGGCTCCATACGTGTTCTATCGCAACGGACTCTACTACTTCATGTGGTCGGTGGATGATACGGGTGCAGCCAACTATCATGTGGCTTACGGAACATCCAAGTCTCCGCTCGGTCCTATTGAGGTAGCGAAGGATCCTATCGTCCTGATTCAGGACCCTCAGCATGAGATTTATGGTACTGCCCATAACTCAGTAATCCAGAAGCCAGGCACAGATGAGTGGTATATTGTCTATCATCGCATCAACAAGGATTATATCCATTTCCAGCCAGGTGTTCACCGTGAGGTTTGTATCGACAAGTTGGAATTCAATGCAGATGGTACTATCAAGCGAGTTGTGCCTACACATGGAGGAATCCAATAAAAACATATAAACAGAATTTTATACAATTCCTTTCTTACAATCCCTTGCAGAAATCCTGATAGGAAATCCTGCAGGGGATTGTTTTGCCATATATTCCGCAGAATTGTATATTTAGGTTAAAAAATGACAAGAAAGTTTGGTGGTTTGAAAGGAAAAATGTATTTTTGCGAAAGAAAAGAGGATTTTTAAAGTAGAAGATAAATCAACGTTTAAACAAAAAATAACACTATACTGGCAAAATAGGGTTACCCCGACAACATGATGGAATTATATTTTCGTTTGATACAGTTTTCCTTAGGACTTTACGAAGGTAAGGAGTTCTTGGATGGAACAGCATTGAAAGACTTCGACTGGAAGGCTTTCTTCGATTTCGTCAAGAAACAAACCTTGGTGGGAATTGCGATGGATGGAATCCAGAAGTTGCCTAAGGGAGTAGCTCCTAACGAGAACTTGTTGTTGATCTGGTTCGGACTGAGCCACAAGCTCATGATGCGCAATAGTATCCTGAATAAAGCCACAGTGTATGTATATAAGAAAATAAGAGAGGCAGGTTATCCTTGTTGTATTCTGAAGGGCCAGGGCAATGCCATGCTTTATCCTCGTCCTGTTTCGAGAACTCCAGGTGATGTGGATGTGTGGGTAGATGCGTCCCGCGAAGAGATTCGTTCCTTGGCTTGTTCCCTGGCAAAAGAAAAGGGGTATGTAAGCGATGAGAGTCTCAATCATGTGGGACTTTTCATCAAGGATATAGCCGTTGAACTTCATTCGACTCCTGCCATCATGGCCAATTTCTTCTATAATCGCCGTTTGCAGAAATGGCTGAACGAGGAGAAGGGAAGACAGTGCAGCCATCTGGTAATTTTAGGTGGCGGTCCGGTTTCATCTGGTAGCGATGCACAGAAGGGGCTGGCTGAGATGAAGGTTGCCGTTCCTACGGCTTCGTTTAATGCAGTCTATCAGTTGTATCATCTCTATCATCACTATTTCTATGAAGGAGTAGGGTTGCGTCAGGTGCTTGATTATTATTTCGTAGTGACGGGGTTGATGAATGAATTGGAAAAGCAGCAGACGGGTTCTGCTATTTCAGATTCGGAAAATCATTCTTCTCTGACTGAAATCCAGCAGACGCTGAAGCAGTTAGGGTTATGGCATTTTGCAGGAGCGATGATGTATGTCTTGCGTGAAGTGTTAGGACTTTCGGAGGACAAGATGTTGGTTCCAGTAGATATCCGACGAGGCGAGATGTTGCTTCATGAAATACTTGCTGGTGGAAATTTCGGCAGGTATGACAGTCGCAATGGTCTTGGGGATGGTTTTATTGGTCATAATTTGCAGCGTTTATGTCGCGACTTGCGATTCCTGCGCTATTATCCAGCTGAGGCTCTGAGCGAACCTCTGTTCCGCATCTGGCATTATGGCTGGCGACATTTCCTGCCAAAAAAAATGACAAAGACGATAAAATGAGAAATGAGAAATTAGAAATGAGAAGGGAGGAAAAGAGAGTTTATTCGGAAATTGGCGATTAGATAAGTAAAGGTTTTAGTAAATATATAGTTTTAATTTTTTTTCTTTAATTTAATGTGCTTATGAAAAAAATCTACATGACTTTCCTGCTGCTCATGATAGCTATCGTGAGTTTTGCAGAGGACGAGGTGGTTAAGAACGGTGTCCGTTACAATCTTTTAGGCAAGGAAGTTTATGCTACGCTTGTTAATAAGGAACTTACGGATATTGTTGTAGAGCCTGAGATTTCTATTGAAGGTCAGGTTTATCCTGTTACCTATGTGTCTGAAAATTCCTATTCAGATGTATTTCCGAATGCTAAGACGATTAGTGTTCCTTCTAAATGTAGCTTGGGATTTAGTACTTCTGCAGAATATTTTCCAGTATTTGAAGAATGGAAAATCTCAGGAACTACGGTTGAAAATGGAATGTTTGTACTGGACAAATGTTTGTATTTCCTAAATAGGGGGAATGAATGGAGCGTATCTGTTCCTAACCAATTTAAAGGAAAACTGAATATCTCGGACAAGCTGACTGATTTAGACTTGGGTTCTGAGCAGTATTCGGGTGTAACGTCCTTACATTTAGGCAAGTCGTTAAGTAACATAGATTTCTGAGCCCACTTTAAAAAGTAAGGCCTGTTTAAAATGTTTATATTTCACGATA
>ENA-ORUV01000479-ORUV01000479.1-human-gut-metagenome-genome-assembly--contig:-NODE-479-length-28896-cov-3.95215_pt1 | contig 28896 bp, 13 predicted proteins | sample MGYA00242089_ERZ509229 | MGnify/ENA primary metagenome ERZ509229 (study PRJEB26280, sample SAMEA2338805) | human gut metagenome | biome: human gut; feature: human-associated habitat; material: faeces...
CTACACGACGCCGAAATGGGCTGGATTTGACGCCACGGTGCAGTACTCCTTCGGTTCCGACACGAAAAGCTACGGCGATAACGGCGTCGAAGGGAAGTCGAGCGTTGAACGCATGCTGAGCGCTGCCGTGCGTTATCAAAATGAAGCCCTGATGGTCGCTGCCGGCATTGAAAGCATCAACCATGCCCAGCCTGCAGCCGATGAAGCTCAGCTTGACGACGCGTTCTCCTATAACCTCGGCGCGAACTACAACGCCGGCTGGGCAAAATTCTTTGTCTACGGACAGATTTTCGAAAACTACGCGAATGCTTCGAAGACGACGACCTTCCATCAGGATTCGGGCGTTGACGGTTTCGGCGTCAACATCGGCGCAGATGTGCCGCTCTTTGGCGGTACGTTCAAGGCCTCTTTCGGGTACGGTGATTTCGAAGCGAGCCGCGACAGCGCTCTCTCGATGAAAACCTGCCAGACTGCCGTCGGCTATACGTATTCGCTCAGCCGCCGCACGACGCTTTATACGGCTGCCGGCTGGATCCATTCGAACAATTCGAGCGCCTATGAGGCTCAGAAGCCCGCTGCTGCCGAGGATATTTATCAGTTCACTGCGGGCATCGTGCATAAGTTCTGATGGATAAGCCTTCAGGGCTTCATTTCCGAGCATTGATCTCGAAAGCGGTCTGCCCTTGGGGGCTGAGACCGCTTTTTTTTTCGAACTGCGTTTTTCTGAGGCGCCGCCTTCTTTTCCAGGGAGCCCCGAGCGAGAAGCTAAGCATCTCTATGCCGCAGGACTTGAAAATCAAGCGGCCGTCCCCATATAGCCCGTATTGATCGGGCTTTTCAGTGACGTTAATACCTGAGAAGCCCGCCCAAAAGCATTTTTCGGAGATACAAGAAGAAAATGGCTGCAGAAGTTCATGCTTTTCAAACCAAGGTGAGCAAGCTCCTTAAGCTCCTCGCCAACTCGCTCTACTCCAACAAAGAGGTGTTTCTGCGCGAGCTTGTCTCGAACGCGTCTGACGCCATTGACAAGCTGCGGTTTGAATCCATTTCGCACCCTGAACTCCTTCAGGGCGATCCTGCTTTCGCCGTCCGAATCCGTGCTGACAAAGAGGCCGGCACGCTCACCATTTCCGACAACGGCATCGGCATGACGCTCGAACAGGCCAACCAGCACCTCGGCACGATTGCGCAGTCCGGCACGGAAGATTTTCTCGAGCACCTTTCGGCTGATCAGGCCAAGGATGCGCAGCAGATCGGACAGTTCGGCGTGGGCTTTTACTCGGCCTTTATCGTGGCCGACAAAGTCACCGTCGTGTCTCGTGCTGCCGGTGCGGCCGAAAACGAAGCGGTGAAGTGGGAGTCTGACGGTTCGGGCACCTTCACGAGCGAACTCACCACCCGTGCTGAACGCGGCACCGACGTCATTCTTCACATGAAGAAAGACGAAGAGACATTCCTCATGCCTTGGACGCTTCGCGAAACGATCACGAAGTACTCTGACCATATTTCGGTCCCCGTCTACCTCTTTGAAACGAAGCCCGCTGAAAAAGAGGGCGAACCCGAAACGACGGAATGGGTTCAGGTGAACGACGCCAAGGCGCTTTGGACGCTCCCGCCCAAAGATGTGACCGATGATCAATATAAAGAATTCTATAAGCACCTCACCCACGACTGGCAGGATCCGCTCTGCTGGGCGCACAACCGCGTGGAAGGCGACCTCGAATATACGTCGCTCCTCTTCTGCCCGTCGACGGCGCCCTATGATCTATATAACCGCGATGTGCAAAAGGGGCTGAAGCTCTTCGTCGAGCGCGTCTTCATCATGGACCGCGCTGAAGCGTTCCTCCCCAATTACCTGCGTTTCGTCAAGGGCCTTGTTGATACGAACGATCTGCCGCTCAACGTTTCCCGCGAGCTCCTTCAGGAAAGCCGCACGGCTGCCAAACTGAAGAAAGCACTGACCAAGCGCTGCCTCTCGATGTTTGAAAAACTCGAGGGAGAGAAAGAGACCACGTTCTGGACGCAGTTCGGACGCGTGTTGAAGGAAGGCGTCGTTGAAGATCCGGACAACCGCGAAGCTGTGCTTAAGCTCCTGCGCTTCGCGTCAACTGCCTCGGACGGCAGCGAAAACGTCACGCTCAAACAGTACCTTGAGCGCATGCCCGAAGGTCAGAAAGCGATCTACTACCTGATCGCGGGCAGCCGCGAAGCGGCGATGGGGTCGCCCTATCTTGAGGGGCTCAAGAAAAAGAACGTTGAGGTGCTCCTCCTTTGGGACCGCATTGATGAGTGGATGATGGGTTCACTCACCGAATTCGAAGGAAAGAAATTCATCTCCGCGACGGCCGCTGACCTCGAGCTCGGCGACATCAAAGCGAAGGACGGCGAACCTGAACAGGCCGTTGAAACCTCGAAAGCGGACGAAGACGCTGCGGTGGCGCGCTTTAAGGCCGCGCTCGGCGACCGTGTTGCCGACGTGAAGGCCTCTGCCCGCCTGGTGGATTCGGCTACATGCGTGGTGGGCGCTCATGATCAGATGCTTACGCAGCAGATGCGCCGCATGCTCGAAGCCGCGGGTCAGACGGTGCCCGAAGAAAAGTACACGCTCGAAGTCAACGTGGAAAATCCGCTGGTACAGAAGGCCCTCAAGGAAACGGATCCGGCGAAGTTCAGCGAATGGGCTGCGGTGCTGCTCGACCAAGCGCTCCTTGCTGAAGAAGGGTCGCTCAAAGACCCGTCAGGGTTCCTCAAGCGCCTGAACGCTTTGCTGCTGAGCTGATCGCCGGCACAGTTCGATAAGAGAATCAGCACGGATTAGGGTTTCACTCTCATTCGTGCTTATTCAAACAAACCTCCGCAGACTCCTTTCTGCGGAGGTTTTTGCGCTTTGGAACGTGAACTCTGTGCATTGCGGTCCCTGGGTAGGACGGCCTCAGTATTGCGGCCGATGCTGCTGTGTGACCTGCGTCAATCGGTCCTCCTCCGCCGGAATGAGGCAAAAGCGCGCAGAAACGCCGATAATGATGCGCTTAAGTTTGGGATGCTGAAAGCTTGGGGTCCGGTGCTTGACCCGAGCCGCTTTTAGTATTTGCTGTCACTCACCGCTAGTTTCTTCGAAGCGCCTGCGGGCGCTCACTGTCGTCATCATGGATCCGAGTTTTTATAAGGTCGTTGCCTTTATCTCCTTCATTACGCTCGGTTGGTGTCTGCGAAAATTCAACGTCTTAAAGCCAGAGGCTTTTCAGGCAATCAGCGGCTTGGTGATGTTTGTGACGCTGCCCTGCACAACCATTACGGGACTAAACGGTACAACGATCGGCGGCGAAATGGCCTTGATTGCGCTCCTTGGTTTTCTCGCCAACATTGCCTTTCTCATTGTGGCCTTTCTTTGGACGATGCGTGCTGCGGACAAAGATGAACGGGATTTTCGCCGGCTCAATACTTGCGGCCTCTCGATCGGACCTTTTGCAGTGCCCTATGTTCAGGCCTTTCTCCCGACGAGCGGACTGGTGACGACCTTAATGGCCGACGTCGGCAACGCAGTGATGGCCGCGGGCGGCACCTACGCAATCATTGAAAGCATGCGTTCGAAAACGTCCTGGCTTTCAATGGCGAAGCGCATTTGCTACAACCTCCTCCACTCCGGACCGATCGTCGCTTTCCTCTTTATGGTGGTGCTTTGCCTCTTGGAGATCAAACTGCCCGAAGTGGTCACCACCGTCACCGGATTCGGCGCCGCTGCCAACACGTTCCTCTGCATGATCATGATCGGCGAATCGATCAATTTGTCGGTGACATTCAAGGATCTTCTCTACATTCTGAAGATCCTCGCCGTGCGTCTGGTGATTCAGGTGGGGCTAGCACTCTTTTTCTGGTACTGCCTGCCTTGGGATTACGACGTTCGCCGGGCCTTGGTGCTCCTCGCTTTTGCGCCGGTACCGGCCATGAACCTGATTTACACCGCAGCCCTCGAGGGAGATCTCGGCAAAGCGGCCAATTTGAATTCGCTCTCCGTTGCGATGGCAATCATCTGCATGTCGACCGCGATTTACCTGATGTAATCCGATCAGAAGCTTCCTGATTCTAAAAAAAACTGGGGCGGCTCGAAGGCATCCTTCGGGGCGCCCCAATTTCATTTTGAGTCCCTGCAGTTGTCCGAATGGCGCTTGATTTAGCCGGCAGCACCCGCTGCGAGATGAAGTTCAAACGTTCGAGCGCCTAATTGATCGACCTCATTTTGATGCGCAATGACAAAAAAGTGCGTGGCGGGGAGTTCACTTTGAAGCACCCGCAAAAGTGCCTCTGCTGAGCGTGAGTCGAGCTGACCGGTCGGTTCGTCGAGAAAAACCATTTTGGGCCGGCACAAAAGCACCCGCGAAGCGGACACTCTTTGTGTTTCGCCGCCGGAAAGCCGTTTGGCCCAATCCATGGTTTTATCGAGTTCGCTCTCGAGCTGAGGGAGACCGACCAGCCTTAAAACGCGCTTGAGCTCAGCGTCGTTCTGCACCCTTGGGTTCGGGTAACTCAGAACGGACCTCAGCGTGCCTTTAGGCAGGTAGGGTTTCTGTGGGACAAAAAAGGCGCCGCGCGAGAGCGTGATTTTCCCGGTACGCCAAGGCCACAGTCCGGCAATGCTTCGCAAAAGCGTCGTTTTGCCGGTACCGCTCGGTCCGCTGATCCGCACCCAGCCGGGGCGGCGGAATTCACCTTGAATGCCGGCGGCGAGGACGCCCGCATTCGGCCTCATGAGCGTGACATTTTCAAGCTTCAGCACGGCGTCATCCACGCGTTCGCTTTCGGGCGCCTCCGGCAATTTATCCATAGCGTTCTGGAACCCGGCCAGACGATCCACAACGGCGGCCAGCAGAATCAGATTGCGGTAGGAGTTGATGAACCAATCGAATCCGTCGACCACATTTGAAAATGCCGTCTGAGCCTGCATCATGCCGCCGAGCGTGATGCTTTTCTGCAGGTAGAGCGGCAGGGTTGCAGCGATGGGAATGAACCACGTCAGCCGCATTTGCAGCGCCGTAAAAGTTTCGACCTTCACTTCCCGATTAATCAGCGCGCGCCAATTCTTTCGAATGTGCAGGAACGCGTCCCGCAGCCTCATGCGGTCCGTCTCTTCTCCGTTCATAAAGGCGATCTCGGCAGCATTTTCTCGAATGAGCAGCAATGCAGAACGGTAGTCCGCTTCCGTATGCTGACGCGTCACATTAAGCGCCCGCAAGGGATTGCCGACCCAGTGCATCAGCAAAGTGGAGACCACGGAAAAACCGAGAGCGCACCAGACGAGATAACCGGAAATTTCTATTTCCACTCCGCCGATGACGGCTTTCTGTACGCCTGAGGCAGCCCACAGCAGTCCGATAAACGAAATGAGACGCGCCATGGTCTGACAGAAACTTTTGACGAGATTGAGTGTCAGCTCAGAGAGCAGCCACAAGTCCTCGGCAATTCGCTGATCGGGATTGTCCGGTTCTCCAGAGAGCTGCAGACGATACTGACGATGTTCAGAGAGCCAGCGGCATTCGAACGCAACGGTCATGTGCTCACGCCAGGCAAACTTGAGCCGCTTGAGAATCCAGTTGCCAATGACAATGAGCGCCGTCATTGCCGCGAGGTAAAGGAGATATTCAAGGAGCAGCTGAGGGATTTCCTTGGCGCCGAAATTGGACAGGGCATCGAAAAAGGCCTTCTGCCATCGCGCCACCAGGACGACGACCTGAACAAATAAGAGCGAGCATGCAATTGCGGATCCCAAAGCCAGCCAGGCTTTCCAGCTTTGACGCGTGAGCCAGAACGGTGCGGCGAGTCGGTAAAAGTTGCGCAGCAGATTCATAAACGAAGGGCGGGTGACGGTTGCTGGGAACACGCTGAGCCCGCAATCCTTTTGGGATCACGGGCTCTGGTCCCCTAAGCAGGCGGGTTCATCAGTATTCGGCCGAGATACGCAGCAGGAAATTGCGCGGATCGCCGTAATAGCTGTTCATATTGAGGGCGCGGTTGTTCACGTTGAGAAAACACCGACGGTCAAAGATATTGTTGACGATGAAGCTTGCTTTGATCTTGTCGGTGATTTTGTAGTGGACCGAAGCGTCATAAACAACAAAGCCGCCCTGCTCCAGCGTGTAGGGGTATTTGTTAATCGTGTTTTTGGTGCGGCTCTGAACCTGCGCGCCGGCCCCGACCGTCCAGCGGTAGGCCGGACCGGGGAGGTTAAAGGTCGTATAAGCCCTCAGAATGTGTTTGGCCGTATAGGGACTGTAGGTGTCGCCTTCTTTAGACGGATCATGTTCGTATGATGAGGTGTTGAAGGTGTATCCGGCAAAAACATTCCAGCCGGGCAGAATTTCCCCGCTGGCTTCAAGCTCTATGCCGCGGCTCACGACTTCACCAAGCGCAATGGCAATGTCGCTCTTCGGATCCGGGTAATACGCGCGGTTTTTCTGCGATAAATGAAAGAGCGCAATCGAGGTGTTGAGCTTGCGGTCAAACCACTCGGACTTCAGCCCGAGTTCATAGTTTTCGCCGACCAAAGGATCGAGGAAATTCCCTGCAGCATCGCGAGCTGACTGAGGCTTGAAGATTTCGGTGTAGCTGAAATACAGACTCGAGGATTTGGCGAAATCCCATGTGACACCGCCGTACGGCGTCAGGTGGGTTGTGGTTTGTTCGGAAGTTGTTGTGCCGTCGGAATCCGGCTTGCCATTCCAAATCTGCCAGTATGTGTGCCCGCGCGACTTGAATTTGGCATAACGGGCGCCGGCAATAATGTGCCAGTCGTCCGTCAGGTTGTAGCGGGTGCCGAGCAACAGACCCAGATCGGTCCGATCTGCGTCGTAGCTCGTACGATTCTTGAGAATGGAATCGTTGCCCCAATCGGGTTCGGCAATTTCGCTGCCGGTGAAATCCGTGATGTCAAAGGCGGTGCTGTCCAAGACTCGGCGCCACGTTGAATCGCTGTGTTCTCGATTCAGGTTGGCGGTGAGAAACACATCATGTTTGCGCCCGAGAAGCGGATAGACGCCGTTCACATTGAGGACCCCGGCTGCCTGCCATCCGGAATTGTCATAACTTTGATGATTATTCATTTGGCCCACAGGATGGTCGGGATCGCAGCCTGCAGCAGGTCCGACAAGCGCCCCGAGGACGGTGTCAGAGTCATAGCGCAGATAATTTGCTTTGGCGACAATGCGCCACTCGTCATTGAAGTAGTGCTCCAATTCGGCGAACAAATTGGTTTTGTTGTAGTGGCTCTTTGTCCAGTCCAGCCCCAGAAACGTTTCCTTCGGAAGGTTGAGTGAATTCCCGTTAACGTCGAGCGGAAGCCCGAAAAAATCAGGTGTTTCGGATTTTTTCTGATAAATGGCGCCGAAGGTCACCAAGGTGTTTTCATCAATGTCGGCTTCAAGAATGCCGTACGCCGTGCCGGACTGCTCACCCACATCATCCTTGAAGGAGCCTTTTTTGCTGAGGACGCCGACAAAGCGGCCGCGAAGCGTCTGAGCCTCATTGAGACTGCCGGAGATGTCGCCCACGGTACGATAGGTATCCCAGCTTCCGGCTTCAGCGCTCGCCGAAGCCTGAAAATCTGCTGTCGGTCGTTTGCGGACCGCATTGATGGTGCCGCCGGGTTCGCCGTTTGACTGCGTCAGTCCCGTCGGTCCGCGGACCACTTCAATATGGTCATAAATCGCCAGATCGGTGAGCGACTGGGCATCGCGGTAAGGGTTCCCGCTGGCGCCGCCGCTCACTGTGGAGGAAACGCCGTCTTCCTGAATCTGGTCGACATAAAAGCCGCGCGAGAGAAAGCGGGTCGTACCGGAATTCTGAATGACGGTGATGCCGGTGGTTTTGCGCATGGCTTCACTCATGTCCGTAATCCCCTCATCTTCGATTCGGGTCATCGTGACGTTGGAAACCGACTGCGGTGTTTCCCGAGGCGAGAGCGCCAGCCCAGTCGTCGTACTCATGGCAGAGGACTTATAGGTCGAGTTGCGTTCGGTTCGGGTACTGATGTCAGTGGCGGTGATCGTTACGGCGCCGAGGTTGACAGGATCTTCCTCAGCCAATGCGGGAAAAGAAACACAGGCAGCTGCAACTGCTGCGGCGAGAGCAGATTTGGAGAGTGTCTGATAACGGACAGGCATGATGTTGTAGTTTGCTGACAGTTCGAGAGATTTCATTCGGGACCGCAAATGCATACAATCCCGAATACAAACGTAACTGAATGTTACTATCCCCAATGCGAATCGTTCTCAGCCCATTTATTAATATTTGTTACATTATGTAATTCTCTCTTGCAGTCCATCCATTATTAGTAGAAACCGATTTGAGGCTTCTTGCGGCCCTCCTCCTTCATCTCAACTTCGCCCTCGAGCCGAGTCACAAAATCGGCCGTGTTCTTCAAAGGATTAAACCGCCCGCCGCGGCGAACCGCGGCAAAATCACCCGGCGTCAGGCCGTCGAGCCGCTCGAGCCGGGCAAGATCTGCGGCACTGAGCTCACCGAGAGCAAGCTTTCCCGCGCAGCATTTCGCAAATTCAACCGTCTGCTTCGTCGTCATGGGACGAAATTCGGCCTTCAGATCAAAGCGGCGCAGCGAAGCACGGTCGATCTCTTTGAAGAGATTCGTCGTGGCGCAGAAGATGCCGGGGAAACTTTCCATTTGGGTGAGGAGCTCATTGACCTGAGACACTTCCCAGGAAGCCCGAGCATTTGCTCGATCCTGAAGGAACGAGTCGGCTTCGTCAATGAGGAGCACCGCCCCCTGCTGCCGAGCACTGTGAAAGGCGCCGGCAATGAGCTTTTCCGTCATGCCGACATAGGGCGACAAGAGGTCGCTCGCGCGCTTAATCACGAGCGGCATATCCAGACGGGCTGCCAGCCACCGCACATACTCGGACTTGCCGGTCCCCGGTGCACCGTAGAGGCAAAGCCGCCCCGAACGGGTGCGTTTGAGTCCCTCTGCGATGGCGTCAAGATCAGCGTCCGTATTGACAAACGCAGTGCTGTACATGTCTGACACATTGTTTAAGGCTGCGGGGAGCTCTTTGCCAAACTGCGCCATGAGGGTAGCGTTAATGAGTTTTTCAGCGGTTTCATCCGCATCCACCTCGCCCGACAAAGTCTTCACTACGCCGGCCGTTCTGGCGGCAACGCCGGGTGAAAGTTCTTCGCAGGCCGCGCAGCGGTCAATGAAGTGTTCTGACACGGCGCCGTCAAACGCCTTGCGGCAGATGCGCCGGCGCACGCTTTCGGGCGGAATCGGAATTTCGAGCACCACATCGAATCGGCGCATCAGAGCGGGATCCATAGACTGAGTGGAATTGCACGCCCAAATCGTAGGCACCGGCGCCGTCTCAAGCGTCTTATTGAGCTCAGCTTTATTGGTGCGTGCTGTCGCAGCCATGCCGAAGATGGAAATCAGTCCTTCATTGAAAACGTCATCAGCCTCATCGAGCAGAAGCATCGTCTGAGACGTGTTGGCAAAGAGTCGTTCGCCGCAGTGCCACCGCGTCAGGCGATTGCTTTTGTCGCTGCGAAATCCGCTCTCTGACCCGCTTTTGGGACTCACTTCAAAGAGCGCCGATCCCGTTTCTTTGGCCAGCAGGCGAGCGAGCTCCGTTTTGCCCGTTCCCGGGGGACCGTAAAGGAGCACGTTGACGCCCTGCCGATGCTCTGCCAAAGCTTTTTTAAGGTATGGCAGCAGGTAGGATTCAATTTCCGGCTGGTGGCTGAAGTCCTTAAGCGTCAAGATGGTCTGAGGCGCCGCGATGACGGCATGGGCGAACATCTCCTCGAGCGTCTGCGGAATCGTAAAAATGGTGTCGAGCAAATCCCCGTCATCGAGAAAGTTAATCTGATCTTCAAAATCCGGGGTCCTGCTGTTAATGCCGCTGATCAGTCCGGTATTCCACAACGTTTTCGATTTTGAAAAAACAGTTTTGCTGACTTTGCGGCCGAACGCGGCCGAAAGCACTTCAACCACCAAGTCAAGTCCGCGGCGCTCATAGTCATAGGCATTGCAAATAGAACGCAGTCCGGCAAAATGTCTTACGACCGCCAGAAAGGCCAGCGTTTCAAGCTCATCACGGGTCAGATCAAAAGCTTCGGCAATGAGACGGATGTTCCGGCCGAAAGTGGAAGGCAACCCGGCAACCATGTCCTCCGCAGACGCCTCCGCCGTTGAGATATCGCCATTGCCGAAGACCAATTTTCGGCAGAATTCGAGCGCCCGGGGCACCGTGCGTTTAAAGCCCAGCTGCTTCAAGCGCTGCGGGATATCTTTTCCGAGCGAACCAAAATCGTCATCCTCCCAGACGCACGTCACCGCTTCCCTGGCGACTTCAAAATCGGCAAAGCGCTTATCGAGATCCTTTTCAGCAGCGGCGATGGCCCGGGCCGTGAGCGGACGAAGCTTGGGTTTGTCATCGTCGTCATCGTCATCATCAACGCTGAAAGCATCACTATCGATGGTTCGGGCCTTGGTGAGCTCCGCCAGCCATTGGAGTTCGATATTGAGGAGCCCCTCAATACGCGTGCCGTGAATCGTCCGCATTCCATCGGCATCGAGCCGCATCCATGCTTTGGTGCAGGCCATGAGGCGCACAACCCAACGCTCAATGGTGACCGAATCAGCCAATTTGACATTGCCGTCGGTCACGTACTCAAATCGCTTGTCATTGCTGCCCAGATAAATAGTGGTACACGTTCTTCTGCGTTTGCGCATTGCTTTTTTCCTTCCGGATGTCGGGTGAGACGGCTGCTCTGAGCGTCTCTCCTTACTTCGTGTTTTGATTTATTTCCTTCTGACAAGATCATTATCCGCACACCTGCGTCGACATTAGACGCATAGAGACTATCCAAGCATGAAGGCCAATGCGGCCGATTCAAAGCACTGAGCGGCCCCAAGCACAGGCGGCTGGTTTAAAATTGCACTCTTTGCTTCGGATTGAGCAGCCGGGCAGTGCGTTGAAACGCCGATTGCGCCTGAGCAAAAAAGTAAATACAAAACCAAGGCATAGGACGACGCGCATGGCGACCTTCACGAGCGGCATCAGTTGGGAAACGGATGAATGGTTCCGCACGTTTTCGGAATCCTTTCCCCAGTACACCCAGCCGGGCATCTGGATAGCAGCTGAGGAGCGCTTTGCCTCGCTTCGGGGAGCCAAGCTCGAATGGGAAGCCACTACCCGAACCGTGCGCCTGAAACTCAAAAATTCACGCGGACAGCCTTACACGCTCGCCATGCATTTCTATCCGGGCGCCGTGCATGCTGCCGCCCCGATCGTTGAAGCCGCGGCCAAGATTCCAGGCCTTCTGGAGTGCCTTCGGGCGGGCGACCTGCCTGCGCCGCTCCTTGAAGCCATTAATGCTTCTGGGCTCGATATTTTTATGCGCCGCCCGGGCTCCATTCAGTTTGATCCCGGCATGATGTCGAGCGAATGCGCGCTCTTGATTGCCGCTTTCATGCATGATTTGGAGCTCGATCCGGGGCGCTGGTTCAAATTTATCGGCATCGACTTTCAAAAGAGCGCCGATGAAGCACTTTCAGCCGAGGGTGTTAACCATGAGGCTCCTCAGTCTCCTGATGGTCCCGCTGCTGAAACGCTCTCCGAAGCCCAAGCGAACGCGGCGTCGGCCGTCCATGCTCAAGAGCCGCTTTTTGCTGCGGGCGAAGCGCTCACAGGCACCTTCCCCTTTGCCGACCTTGAGGACGATGCGCTTCGGCTGAGCGCAGACATTGCGCCAGCCGATATTCCGGACTTGGGCGCGGAGGCTAATCTCACGCGTCTGCGGCTTTGGCAGGCTCCGGGCGTGCCGATGCTCTCGCCCACGATCGTTTCCGCACTGCCGTCCTCTGGGCTCTCTGCTGTTCAGGCCAAGCGTTCCTGGTGCGCGTTCGGCGACATTGAGGCGCGGACCTTCATGCAGAACCTCCTCTCGGCAGCATCGCTCACTGCGGACGAAGCCCTGAAGATGCTCGCCCGCCGCGAGGCTCGTCAGGAGCGGCTCGGCACCGCTTCTCCCAACAGCAAATGGAATCGGTTTCTCTTGAGCACCATCGAGAAGGAGCCGTCCGCTGAGCTCCCCTCCTTGAAGCTCCTCTGCGGGCACCACCCCTGGGACCGCATTGTGTTTGCCCTGCAGACGGAAGACCAGTCGATCCATTGGGCTGAAGAAAGCGGCGACATGATCATGGCGCTTCTCATCCCGACCCGCCGTGATCTGGCGGGGGCGGATGCCTCGTTTGTCGTCTGGCGAGCACTCGCTGAAGCAGCCGCGCAGATTTTGGCAGCTCGCGCTGTGCTGCCGCTCCCTGCCCCGGCGCATTACGAATCCGACGCTGCGGATCAGTCCGCCGACGGCATGTGTGTCTATTGGCATCCGGCATTGAATGCGCCGGGCGTAAAGCACCTCCTCAAGCAGGTGAGTGCTTTAATCGGGCCGCTCCTCCCCCTGCAGCCGCTCGCGCCGCAGTGCCGAGCCTTTGCCGGCTTAAGCACTCATCCCGACGCGCCCTATGCGGGCGTTTATCTTGCGCTCACGCTCCTCATTACTTCGCTCATGCGGCATACGTCCAAGCGAAACCGGGAGATCGCACGGCACCTCGTCGGGCGCCGCGTGCGCAGTACGCTCACCGGCGAAGGGTTTGCCCCCAATGCCGCCTCGCTGCCGGACCTGAAAAACGTTCTGGCGGGCTTTTTCTCACTCCCCATCGCCGGCGCGGCGCTTCCGGCCAAGCTCCTCTTGACGGGCGTACTCGAAAACGGCGCGCTGAAGCTCACGCTCAGTCTCCCCCCGCGGCAAGGCCCGCGCAAGGGTGAGCCGCTCACGCTCGCCGACTGGGATGGCCCCGAAGGGAATACGGCCGGCCCCAACAGCATCGTGCGCGAAGCCCTGCAGCTTCTCGCGGCGGATTACCCGCTTTTTGCTGAATTTGGTCCAAATTTCGATCAGCCGAGCCAAATTGAGCGCAGCCGCTGGGAATACTTCCTCTTTACCGAGCTCCCGGAGCTTTCTGCCTGCGGCGTCGGCGCGGTGCTGCCCGAGAGCATGCGGCGGATTGAAAAACCCGAAATCGTCCTCACGGCGGCGGCGCCTGGCAATGCCAGAATGCAAAAGCGTCTGGCCACTCAGGGCATGCTTAATGCCGCTGCGCTCGCTGACTTCCGCTGGGAAATCGCGGTGGGCGACGAACGCATGACGCTCGCTGAGCTTCGCGCACGCATCAATCAGGAAGGCGAGCTCCTCACCTCAGGGAGCGCGCTCTTTCACCTCACCAAGGAAGATCTGGGCCGCTTGGTCGCTGAATGGGCCGAAGCTCAGAAAAAGGAACTTTCCAACTGGGACAAGCTCCGCGCTCTGCTTTCGGGGTCCTCAAACGGCCGACGGGTAGAAGCCGCCGAGGCGCTCCTTGAGCGCATTCGCGAATCGGCTGCTGTCAAGGAACTGCCGCCCCCAGTGGAACTCAATGCGGTTCTTCGCCCCTATCAGATCCGCGGCTTCTCGTGGCTCGTTCAGAATGCCATGCTTGGCCTCGGATCCCTTTTAGCCGACGACATGGGTCTAGGCAAAACCGTGCAGGTCATTGCCTGCGTTGCAGAACTTAAAGCCCGCGGAGAGCTTGACCGCGGCAAAGTTTTAATCGCCGCGCCCGCGTCTCTTCTCGTCAACTGGGAGCGTGAGATTGAGCGCTTTGCGCCCAGCCTCACGGCGCAGATCTATCACGGCAAGGACCGCACGATCTTTGCGCTCGACCAGAGCCGCCCGGACGTCATCATTACGTCTTACGGTATTTTGAAGCGCGAACTCCCGCAGCTCTCGCAGATGCAGTTCCGTCTCTTGGTGCTCGACGAAGCCCAGGCGGTAAAGAACGCCAAAACCGGTCAGGCGAAGGCTGCACAGGACTTCCCTGCCGAATCGGTCATCGCGCTCACGGGTACGCCCGTTGAAAACCGGCTCGCAGAGTACTGGTCCATCTTTTCTATTGTGGAGCCCGGCCTCTTGGGGTCGCCCGCACAGTTCCGACGTGATTTTGTCATGCCGATTGAAGAGCACCGCGACCGCGCAGCGATTGACCGGTTCCGCCGGATTACGTCGCCCTTTCTCCTTCGCCGCGTGAAGACGGACCCGGGCATTCTCGATGAACTCCCCGAAAAGAATGTGGTCGACTACTTCACGACGCTTACGCCCAAGCAGGTGGCGCTCTATGAAGAATGCCTCAAGGCCAATCTGGAGTCGCTCGAAACCCTTGACCGCGAATCCCGCGAGCAGGAAGCCGCGGGCGACAGGCTCCATGCGGCGCAGGCGCGGCTCTCACGCCGCGGACAGATTCTGCGCATGATTCTTAACCTTAAGCAGATCTCCAATTCGCCCTCGCAGTTCCAAAAGGAATTTGTCGATAAACCCGACTCCGGCAAGGCTGAAGCGCTCCTTGAGCTCCTTCGCCGCTGCCGCCAGTCCGGCCGCAAGGCCCTCGTCTTTACGCAGTTCCGTGAAATGGGGGAACGCCTGGTTCGATGGATTGAAGATGCTACGGGCCGCAAGCCCGAATTTCTCCATGGCGGCGTGCCTGCGGCCAAGCGCATGGAAATGGTGGACGCCTTCCAGAACAACCCGGACTCGGAAGTCTTCATTTTGTCGCTCAAGGCGGGCGGCACGGGTCTGAACCTTACAGCCGCCTCGGCCGTCATTCACTATGACCTTTGGTGGAATCCGGCTGTAGAAGATCAGGCCTCGGACCGCGCATGGCGAATCGGTCAGCGCCGGGATGTGGTGGTTTATCGCTTCATCACGGCCGGCACCTTTGAAGAAAAGGTGAACGAAATGCTGAAGAAAAAGCGTGAGCTGGCGGACCTTGCCGTCGGTGTCGGCGAATCCTGGATCGGCGACCTGACGGACGACGAAATTAAGTCCATCTTTTCACTTTCGTCGTCCGGCATTTAAGGCTCTAAACTGAACCATCGAATTGGACCCCGAGAGCCATGGACAAGAGCATCGCGCTATATCTCTTCGTTTCTTTCGTTGCCTGCGTCACGCCGGGATCCGGCGTGCTCTATACGATTGCAAGCGGATTCCGCGGCGGCATGAAGTGCGTTTTGGCGTCTCCGCTCGGCACGTGTTTGGGGTGTTCATTAATGTCAGCGCTTTCCGCTACGGGGCTTGGCGCCCTGATCGCCAATTCTCCGGCGGCTTACAGCGTGCTTCAGGTGGTCTCCGCACTGGTATTGGTCTGGTTCGGCCTTCAGAGCTGGCGCTCGGGCGCGCTTGACCTCTCCGCCGCCGGTGATCCCGCCGCGGGTGAGGAACTGCGCTCCGGCCAGGAGCGCTTCACATTCCGGAAGATTTTTTGGGGCGCCGTGGTTCTGCAGGCCTCCAACATCATGCTGATTGTGTTCCTCCTTTCACTGATGCCGCCATTTATCCGCACGGATCAGCCGTACCTCCCGCAGGCGGTCATGCTTTCGGCGCTTTTTGTGCTCGTCTGCTTCGTCGTGCATTTGGGCTACAGCTGGATCGCCGCGGCGGGCGCCAAGCGTCTGGCCGGCCCAAAGTTCTCTTTCTGGCTCAACCGCATCAGCGCCGTTCTTTTCTGGCTCCTTGCGGTGAGCGTTATCTGGAACGCCTTTTTCAAGAGCTGAAAATTCGCGTTGGCATCGTGCGGTCTGCCTCAGATCCAAGCCTTCCAGCATTACAGCCCTCCTCACTGACGGCGCGATTTGGCGGGCCATCTGGCGCATCCGCTGATGCCGCTCCCTCCATTCGAAAAATACGGACTTCCTGAAAGGCCGGAAAAAAGCGGCATCGAGATACGAAAATTCCAGCGTTTTTATCGCCAAAATAACTAGGCCGAAATATCTATTTTCGGCTTTTTTTGCATTTTCATAAAAGAAATAAGCTCTAACGTCATTGACTTTAAACGCCGGGCTCTTTTAGGCTCTGTAAACCCTATAAGAGCCCCCCGAAGCGGCTGCAGACACATCGAAGTCCGACCTTTAAGAGGATCCGTTCCCAATTACTTGGATGTCTGCTCTGCCGCCCAAAGACCCCATAAAAAGGCTGCTTTCTTTGCGGCTCAGCCGGAGTATTGAATGAAGCGAAACCGAGTCGGCATTGCCCTTTCCGCCGTAGGCATCCATGCGTCCATCGGCAGCGTCTATGCCTGGAGCGTACTGACGAAGCCCGTAATGGCAGAGATGGGCATCTCGCTCTCGAGCACGACCTGGGCGTTTTCCATCGCCATTTTGTTTCTTGGGCTCTCTGCAGCGTTCCTCGGCAAGTTTGTTGAACGCATCGGCCCCCGCGCTTCGGGCCTCCTTTCCATGCTCTTTTTCTGCTCCGGTCTGATCGGCACTTCGCTCGCCGTTTCGATGAAGAGCGTCGCGCTCCTCTATTTCTTTTACGGTGCCATCGGTGGCATCGGGCTCGGCATCGGCTATATCACGCCGGTTTCAACTTTAGTCAAATGGTTCCCCGCTCGCCGCGGATTTGCAACCGGCCTGGCCATTATGGGGTTCGGCTTTGCTTCGCTCATCGGCGGGCCGCTCATGCAAAAGCTCACGGCCCTCTATGGTCTTTCAGCGAACTTCCTCATCATGGGAGGGGCTTACGCGGTTGTCATGACGCTCTCGTCGCTCTATTTAATGCCGCCAAAAGCCGGTGAAACGGTAGATCTCACCAAGCTTTCCGACGATGCATCGGAAAAACTCAAAAAAGCCGCTGCCGCCCAAACCGGCAGACAGTACACGCGCCGCGAAGCCGTCCAGACCTGGGAATTTTGGTCGCTTTGGTGGCTTTTCTTCACCAACATCACCTGCGGCATCGGACTCCTCGCCGTAGCGTCTCCAATGGCCCAGGAAGCCGTCGGCATGAATGCTGCCGGAGCTGCCGCGCTCGTGGGCGCCATCGGCATCGTCAATGGTCTTGGCCGGCTTGCCTGGTCAACGCTTTCTGATTGGATGGGACGTGCCGCGACCTACGTGCTTTTCTTTGTGATTGAAACAGCAGCCTTCTTTGCGCTCGCCCAGACCCCGTCGGAAGCCCTTTTTTATATCCTCGTTCTCACGATCATCAGCTGCTACGGCGGCGGGTTTTCCTGCATGCCGGCCTTCCTTTCGGATTTGTTCGGTGTTCGCCAGCTCTCCTCCATTCACGGCATCATGCTGACGGCTTGGGCCCTGGCCGGCATTGCCGGGCCGATGCTCTTATCTGTCATTAAGGAAACGACCGGGAGCTACCACCAAACGATGCTGGTTTTTGCCGGTTTGATGTCGGCTGCCCTCGTTCTGTCCGTCATCTTGAAAGTGAAGAGCAGTAAACACTGAGTATCGAGTTATTGGCCAAACGCGCTCTTTTTATTCGAATGGTCGTTTTAATAGAGAAATAATCTTGAGGAGAAATGCATTCTGCACAGAAAATGAAGCCGTCAATACCAGCTTGATTCAAATAGGGATGAGCTCAAAAGACGGCTTCAGCGGTACCGCAGGCGTCAGCCTTGTCCAGTACGGGCGGAATGATTTCAGCCATCGTCAGACTGCCCAACAATCGGCTCCTGCAATCCGCATGGGCCGCAACAAAAGTGCTCCAGAAGCTTTCCGAAAGGTCGAGAAAGACCGGCTCGTCGTCCTAGCGGCAGCCTTTGACCGCTTTATGCATCAATGCTTTTTGGAGAGACCGTTTAGATGCTTAGCAGCGCCGTCATTCTTACGGCTTGCCGCCCGTTTTGTCCGCGCATAGGCCGCTACGCCTGGAGCTGCGGCTTATTGGTTAATGCCGCCGTCCTCCTGAGTTCTGGAACTGAACACCGATCCCTGCAGACCTTTTTTGGCGACATAGGCTTCTACCCACCGCTTCACGCTTGTCTGTGATGCGCCGGTCATTTGTGACACTTCTTTGAGGGTATGGCCGGTCAGCCGCAAACGGACAGCCTTCTCTTTGATGTAGCGGTTATAGCGAAAGAGCGACGGCGAAATATCCGTTTTGAAAGTGCCCTTCTTCCAAGCGTTGGACCAGTCCTTAACGGTATTGGCCGGAATATTGAGCATCCTTGCCGCCCGCACGTAGCCGAATCCGGCTTCAAATAGCTTAACGGCGCTGCCGCGGAGCTCGGCGGGATTGCAGTACTTCGGACGCAGCCGGTTGCGTACGGACGGTTCGGGCGGAGATGAAGGAGCTGAGAACGGCATTTGAACCTCGCAATCCGAATTCAAGGTAAAAAAAGCCCGTCCCCCGCACAGGCGGCAGACGGGCGCGAGATAAGAGGCGGGATTGAACTGCCGTGCAGTCCGTCTCGCTTCTGTTCATTGGTTGTTCACCCGCCTCCGCCGACCCTTGGAGTACGGCCGACGGAGGCTTGGAGCTCACGACTGAGGAATAATGTCCTCAATTCGATGCGCGTTCTTTAGAACGTGTAGCGAGCGTTAGCGTTGAACGAATTGTTCAGACGATCGTCGGAACCGGCCGTGAGGCCATAGTTCACGCCGAACGTCCAGGCACCCGTCTGGGCTTCAACACCGAGCGTGGCGCGGATCGGGTTGGAGTCAACAACGCGGACAACGTCCTTGACGCCGCCGAAGTACTTCGCTTCAGCATCCTTGTCGCCGAAGGTCGGGACAACCGAGAGATCAACCATCGGAGCAACCTTCCAGCCGTTCGTGTCGAACGTGCCCGAGAAGGCGACGCCGAGCGGCATCTGGTAGACGGTCATCGTTTCGTATTCGGCGCCGTACTTCGAGTCATCAAGATCGATGCGGGTCATGCGGATACCGGCATGCGGAACGACGTTGAGAGCGCCGGCCTTCACGAGGTATTCCGTTCCGACACCGAAGGTGATGACGTCAGCGTCCTGGGATTCCTTCCAGGTCTTCGTAACGCCATTCATCTTCAGATCATTCTTAACCTGGGTGTAGCCCAAGTCAGCCTTGACGTTGAAGTCGCCGAACGTCTGAGCCGCGTAGAGGCTCACGCCGTAGAAGTCGGCATCGTTTTCGACCTTGGCAGAACCAATACCGACGGAGTTGCCGTCAGCCTGACCGACGTTGAAGGCGAGACCGAGCACGCCGCCGCAGGCAGCGGTGTAGTCAAAGCCCAAAACAGCACCGTAGATGTCGGCTTCATAGCCGGCACCTTCGCCGTAAATACGCTTGGCTTCGTTCTTCGTGCCGAACACGTCAACCCACGGCGTAAAGCCTTCGGTGCGCGGAGCGTTCAGATTGGCGAGCGAAGTACGACGATCGAGGGCAGCAGTCACCTGATCGTTGATATCAAGCGTCGTGCCGAATACGCCGCCCGCGATCGCAAGTTCAGAAGCGATGTCGAGCTGATCCAGGTATGTATCCATCATGCCGTCCAGATAGTCCTGAGCGAGAGATGTGTACTTACCGGCATCTGCATTGTCAGCATCTTGTTGGACAAGCGCCTTATAGGTATCGCTGTCCTTCAAGACCTTTGCATACGCCACCGTGCCGAAACCGATAGCATCAACGATTTCGTTCTGTCCCCAGACAACATCATCAGCTGCCTGAATGGCTGCCTGACCAAGATTCATATCCTGAACCTGGTCTACAACCCATTCATTCGGCTTAAAGGTGATCTGACCACTTGCCGCATTGAAGGCAGTTTCGTTGATGCCGTCATATTGGTCAGAATAAGTTCCATAGAACCAATTGCCGAAATCGACATCGACATTGGCCGTGGATCCGCTGGAATTCTGCTTTGAGAACTGCAGCACCTTCTCGCCGGATTTACCGGAGAGCGCCGCGGCATCCAGATTGATGAGTTTGATGGACGTAACGCTCGAACCAAGCTCGTTGTTCATCACACCGTCTTCGGCGCTGAAGTGCTCAGTAGCAGCAACCTTGCCGAGGTCGACGAGGTAGTCGGTAGCAGTAGCCGGAACAGCCGTGAATTCAACCTGCTTGGTAAGATAAACAACTTTCTTGCCGTCGAGATTGTCATAGTTGGCGGCAACGTCCGCAGCAGCAGTCGCCGCGTCAACGCCGACAGCGAAGATGCCGTCAGATTCGGTGGGCTCAACCGGCGTCAGCGCAAGCGTCGTCGTGCCAGTGGTACCAAAAGTCACCGTACCGACTTTCACAGCCCCTTCGAAGGGCGTCGGCTCTTCTTCAGCACCCTCTTCGCCAGCAGCAGCCGTTGCGGTTGTAACAGGCTTGTTGCCGAGAACGGCAGCGACGCCGCCATTAACGTTGATTGTGCCTTCTGCAGACGCATAGTTCGTGGTGAAGCCGCCGTCCTCAACATCAACAGTGCCCTTGCCTGCAAGGCCGCCGACAGCAAATGTGCCCGCCTCGACCGTGACAGTCGAGTTCTGGTCAATATCGACTTCACCGACGATTTCACCAGTCTTGGCTGCGAACTGTTCGTGACCAAGGACGAGACCGCCGTTCGTAACCTTAACGGTCTTCACATCTTCGCCGAAGAGCACGCCGTCATTGCCGGCAAGCTGAAGGGTACCCTGACCGTTAACGTTGACGGTTTCATAGTTAGCTTCAACATTGGAGACAACAACAGACTTGTAATTCTCCACTGCAACATCAACAGATTTGGCTCCCGACGCAGAAGCTTCAGCAACTACCGTCGTGGAAGGGCTGTTGAGACCATTCGTAGCAACATCCGAGAACTTCAGATCTTCACCGGCCGTATTGGACGTGACGACAGTGTTGAGCATCGTCAGCTTGCCCATAGCCGTGGTAATCAGGTTGTATTCCTTAAGGGTAAGGGTACGGTCTGCAGATTCGTAGACGTTGCCGTCATCACCGTTAAGAATCGAACCGAAAGCCGTGATTGCAGCTGCACTGATCTTGCCGTCAGCAGACGTCAAAGTCACAACGTTGTCAATATTGGTATAGACCGTGCCGTTATTAACGAACACGGCATCTTGCATGTCAGATACAGCAAGACCCTTCGGAGTCGTAACGTCACCGGTTACGACAACGGTGCCGTCGTTCGTAATGCTTGTAACTGCCTTCTGGTTATCAGAATCTTTGTTAGCCGTCAGGTACAGGTCATTAACGGTAAGAGTAGCGTCTTTAGCAACATTGACAGTACCCTTTGTGCCGAATGCCAGGTCAGCAATGGCAAAGTCACTATTGACATTGACCGTAGCTGCTGTGGAACCAGAACCTACCTTCATCTTCTGAAGGGCTTCGCCATTTGCAAGCAAGGCGCCGCCATTGAGATTCAGGATGCCGTAAACCAGGAACTGATCTTTAGCGTAATCGTCTTGTGTTTTACCCTCTTCAGGTCCACCATTTAGAGAGATAAACTGATTCGAATTAAGGGCCGTCAAATTGAGCGTGCCGTTCTTTTCGAGCGAAGTCGTAGCAACAGCATATTTGGCGCCGGCAACCGTGTTCACGGTACCGCCTTGAATCGCCAAAGTATCAGCTGTCAAAGTACCGGTATTGTCCACCGTACCGCTCTTGATGGTGACCGTTTTGGCAGACATGGTGCCGGCATTCGTAACAGCCGCACCATCAACCGTCAGCTTGGCGATGATGTTAGTTTTACCCGTTTCAGCCGTGTTGAAGGTCGTACCCTGACCGAGGGTAATGGCAGAGTCGGCTTCTTGAGCAGATGAAAGGCTTTCAGAAACTTTCTGATCGAACTGCTCGTTCTGGCTGTTCTTACCATTCGAGAATGCAATGTTGAGAGTGCCTGCATTCGTGATCGTGCTGTTCTCAACAGTCAAATCGGGCGTGAAGATGGTGCCAAACTGATCCTTAGCAACTGTGACGGTAGATCCAGTGATCTGCATCGGTTTGCCAGTACCGGTATAAAGAATGCCGGACTGATCAAGCGACTTGCCGCTGAGCTCCACTTTGGAGTTTTTGATAATGAGCGGAGAGTCCTTTGAGTATTTAGAGTCTTCAGCACCGCCCCAAAGCATGCCGTTGTTGATCTTAACGGTGGCGTTGGAAATCAATGTGCTGCGGTTGCCGTCATTATCCTTATAGGCATACCCGCCGACATTAGTTGTACTGCGCCAGGCACCGCCAGCGGCTTCGCCGCCGTCAATCGTCAGCGTGCCGCCAGTAAGGGCCATGTTTTTGAAGTTGTTGGAAGTGCCAGCTTCGACAACAACGTCACCGCCGGATACCAGAAGATAGGCGCCGTATTCTTTTTGTTGGTCGTCAGTGGAGTTATTAACGTTGTTAAGCGTAATCTTGCCGCCGCTGACAGTGATGGTGACCTCGTTCTTAGAAGCGGTCTCCGTATTTTTCGTAACGACAACTTCTTGATCCGCTTTGACTTCAATGTTTTCACCGTTAAGAGTGACATCAGTAGCGGCAGCAAAGGCGCCAGTAGCGATCAAAGCCACAGCGGCACCAACGACGGTCTTCACGGCCTTGCCCTGATAGGAAGAAGCCTTTTCGCTCGTCACGACGACGCCGCGTGTGAGCGACTTGGCAACTTTGAATGTACGATTCATTATTCAATTACTCCAAGAGTGTTCTTACATCTCGTCAGCCCGACTTTTGCGGGCTGCGAGGCAGTGCAAACAGCACTCCAAGCAGTCTATGAAGTCGTATGAATACGTATGGTGGGGGGGTAACCCTATGTTTCGCACTCATTTACATGGATAATTTCCGACATGTCTAACGATTAAACGTTCGTGGTAGAAACCCTATACATCCGCTTTGTTGTAAATTCACGACGCAGATAAACGCCGCCCGAAAACAAAACCAAGAACCGCAGGCCCAAATGTCTTCAGTATCCCAACACATCGGGCAGTACGTAAACAGAATGGTGTTTTCGAAAATGGCTCCCCTATCCTCAGCATTATTCAGCGGCACCCCGGCGCATAGTCGAATTCTCGATAAGGTGATGCATCCCGCAGGCCAATCTGATGCTGACCTCGTATTCGCCAAGATCTGGTCTTGACAAGATGAGTTCACTGCGTTTCCCGGTGACCGGGCATAAACGCAGGCCATTACTGCACGGCCGACGATGAAGCGACGGACGACATCGATTGCTTATTAGCGCTTCCCTTTCAAGCCGTCATAAAACGGGGAGACTTGACAACTCAGCTGATCGCTTTAGCCAGCCGCGAATCGTACTGCCCACGAAAAGGTCCGCCAGCCCTGCGGCCGCTTGCAGCCTGCCAAGGGACAGTCATTCAAAGGAAGGAACAGTCCCAGCAATTGGCTTCAGCGGCAGAGCTTTAGCTTCGCACGGTCTGAGTTTCCGGCACGCCCTTGGCATCCACCTGCGCGGTCATCTGAGTACGCAGCGAGAGCTTCCACTCTGCAACTTTCCAGCCGTTTTTGCGGGCAGCGGATTCGAGCACTGCGTCCGGATTAACGCAAACGGTATAGCCCGCGCGTTCAGCGAGCGGCAGGTCATTTCTGCTGTCGGTAAAGAAAAGCACATCTTCAAAACCGATGCCGGCTTCGGCGAGCCGTTCAGAAAGTCTCTCGACCTTCCCTTCCTGAAAAGTCGGAATGCCGACAATTTCGCCGGTACAGAATCCGTCTTTAAACGCGAGCTCAATCCCCATCGCATCGGTGAGCCCAAAGAGCTTGGCAATGGGCTTCACAATGAAGGCTGCTGAGGCCGAGAGCACACAGGCTGGAATATTGGCCTGCAGTGCGTTCTTCGCCCATTTTTTGCCGTCAGGGAAAATAAGCGGCGCAATTTTCTTTTTGGCAAACTCCTGAGCCAGTGCATGGAGTTTTTCCTCCGGAATGCTGCGGAAAGCTCCGGCATGTTTTCTGCAGAAATCGCGGATGTCCAGTACGCCTTTGGCGTAGCTTTTCACCATATCGCGGTCGTACTGACGCCAGATAGGATCAGTGACGATCTTTTTTTCATAAAGAAATTCCGTCCATAGGATCGTTGCGTCGCACGCGATCAGCGTGTGGTCCAGATCAAAGACCACGAGCTTCGGGGGCCGGGACGTACCCGGAAGCATCAGCGGAAAAGCGGCCATGGCAGTTATTTCAGTTTAAAAGACTTCTAAAGCGGACGGATGAGGGATCGATAGTGAGAGTCATTGTGCAGAATTCATGCCCAATCAGCAAAGCCAATTTTGCCAATCGATCCCAGTGAAGTTGATGCAGGTCTATCAGAAGGCAGAATTCATCCTTTTGAAACACGCTTCATGGCTGGTGACGGGCAATGAAAACGGGACGCAGCAGCCCGAAAGCCATTGCGTCCCATTTTTTCTGAGGTCGACTGACGCTTTTTAAGCATCAGGGAGATCAAGCTCAATTGAGCGAAATGCACTCAGCACCAACGCCGGAAATTACTGATCACCCCAGACTTCGTCGGCGATTTCACGCACCAGGCGAACCTTCGCCCACTGCTCATCTTCGGTCATGATATTGCCTTCTTCCGTGGAGGAGAAGCCGCACTGGGGCGAGAGGCAAAGCTGATTGAGCGGCACATATTTCGTCGCTTCTTCAATGCGGGCTTTGACGGCGTCCTTGTCTTCGAGTTCAGGGAACTTGCTGGTGATGAGCCCGAGCACAACGGTCTGGTTCTTAATGAAGCGCAGCGGCTCGAACGAACCCGAACGGTCGCTGTCGTACTCGAGGAAGAACCCGTCGACATTGCAGTGCGAGAAGAGAATATCGGCCACAGGTTCATAGCCGCCCGACGAGAACCAGGTCGAGCGGAAGTTGCCGCGGCAAATATGCATCGTGACGGTGAGATCTGCGGGCTTATTGGCCAGGATCTTGTTGATCACTTCAACGTAGCGCTTGGCCACCCAATCGACGTCAATGCCGCGTGCGGCGTAGGCGCCTCGCTTTTCGACCGAGCAGAATTCACCCCAGCTCGTGTCGTCAAACTGCAGATACCGGCAGCCGCGTTCATAAAGCGCGAGCATGGCGTCCGTCCACGTCTGGGCAAGATCGTCAAAAAGCGCATCGGGGTGCTCGGCATAAAACGGGATGGGCTTATAGGTCTCACAGCGCACCGCACAGATGAGGTGGAGCATCGAGGGCGACGGGATCGTGTACTTGATGGGGGTGTCGCCGGCAATTGCCTTCAGGCGGTCATAGGCTTCCAAGAACGGATGATCCTTGGGGAAACGGATGCGGTCTTCGATCACCACCGTTTCAGCCTTGGGCTGGAAGCCTTCAAAATGCACCGACCAGTGATCGGCCTTCACATGATGCAGACCGGAAAGACCCGCGAGAAAGTCCAGATGCCAGAAGGAGCGGCGGAATTCGCCGTCGGTCACGGCCTTGAGGCCGTTCTTCACTTCCTTTTCAACGAGATCCTTGATGAGGCGGTCTTCAAGCGCGGTGAGAGAGGCACGATCGAGCTTCCCGGCCTGAAAAGCGTGACGCGCGTCGAGCAGTTCCTTGGGGCGCAGAAAGCTGCCGACAACATCAGCACGATACGGGGGATTGACTTGGGACATTTTTCTTCTCCGGCATTGGGACGGATCCGCACTCAGCAAAGCACCCTGCTTCGCGGCATGGGGCGGACATCCTGTTGAAAATTTAGTGAATGAATTATGGCCCGCCTGTATTCGTTTCGGTCATCCTAAACGCGTCTCTCGGACGTAATACCGCAAGCTTAGGCGCAATTGCCGGGTCTCCTTTTCACCGAGGGAGGCGATGCCACCGCGCAGTCATATGCCTCATGGCCAAGCCAAATAGCACCGGGATGACCCAAAAGCACCACTCGGCAACGACCGTCGGGAGCAGTGCCGCGACAGAGCTCGCAATGATTAGTCCGCCCGGCACAAACCCAAGACCCGCAAAGAGACTCGGCCGCCCGCCCGTCATGCGGTGGTGCGCAATTCTGCGCTCGAGCATGCCGTCAGCAAAGAGCGCAATAAGAAAGACTCCCGAAAGGAGAAAGTAGACCGCTATTCTGGCCGTCCGGCGGATGGCGAGCAGCCCCATGAGCCGAAGATTTTCGATATAGGGCGACGCAGCCGCTCTCGATAAGCTCGTTCGAATCGGATCCGCCTCACGTCTCGAATCGTTGCCTGACCACCCGCGTATGGGCTCCCTTGCCGAGCGTCGTCGGAAATAAGCCTTGAGTTCCGGATGCCCATACGGCGCGCAGCGCATCCTCTGTCCATTGAGCGGCGAGAGACGCCCTCCCGTCCAAAACCTGCGCGGCGCCATACGCATCGGCATAAATAACCCGAATGAGCCGCTCGGGCGAAGTCCCGGCGGCGCCAAACCCGGCGGTGAGTAGCATAACGGCTGTCCATAATCCTAAAAAAACTCTCATTTCAGGCTCTCTCCTTTTTCACCATTGGAGTGACGTCTGAATACCGCCGACCGTTCGCTTTTGAGGCACTTCACGCGAGCCTCAAGGAACGCTCGCAAACGCCCGATGGGCGCAGGGACTTTCGGCACCGGCGCATACAGATGGAGGCCTTCGAGCGCGGGATCGAGAATCGGCATTCTCCCCTTCCAAAGCCGGCCGCCAGAGAGCGACGCAAAAAATTCCAAGTTAGGCAGCTGGCCGAGGGCTTCGAGCGGCACGACGGAATCGCGTCGGCCGCTTAGACTTGATGATGCGGCCGCACGGAAGGCGGGGAGCGCACTTGCGCCAGCCGTTGTCGTCACCGAGGCTGCTGTCTCCCAAATCGTCGTCCGGCCGAAAGCTTCAGCAATAAACTTTTGCGTTGCTTCATCCTTCGTGCGCAGCGCAATGAGATTATTCAAATTGCCAAGCGCCATGCGTGCCTGCGCCGCAGAACCTAAGCGCGCTTCCAGATCGCTGATGGTCTGCATGGCGCAGACGCACTGAAAGCCCGCCTCCATGCCTTTATTCAGGATTTCAATCAGCGGCGGATTGATGACGTTTGCGGTTTCATCCACAAAGAGACTCGTCCGCACAGCCTCCTGACCGCTGTCTTCCGTGTTGTAGCGCCGCCCGGCTGCGCCCGAAAGGTCTGAAAGCAAGAGCGCTCCTAAGGCCGAAGCCGTTTCGGCGTCGGGCAGCGCATCGAGCCCCAGATAGAGAACGCCCTGCATACTGATCACGTCTTCGAGCGAAACGATGGGCCGCGGATCGTCGGTTTTGCCCGTGAGATCAAATTCCGGCGAGAGACTTTCGCCCAAAGCGCCGGCAGTCAGCATGGAAAGTGCCGGCAGGAGCGACGCGGTGATCTTCGCATAATGCTCGCGGCTGTGGCGATAAACCGAGAGAAGCCCTTCGACCGCCGCTTCGGGCGTCTCGGGGCAGTATTTCGATCCTGGGGAGCCCGCGGTGCGCTCCCAAAGCGCCGCCATGGCAGCGAGCTCCAGCCCGCCGCCCGCACCCATCGGCACCCGGATCTCGCGCGACTGATGCAGGAGAAGAGCCTCGAGGCGCTCTTCCCAAAAGGGGACGCGCTTAGATAAATCCTTGCGGAGCGCCGCCTCGAGGAGCTCCTCAATGCCGCGCTCGAGTGCGGCGCGAAAGCGCCGCAAGGTGGGCGGCTGCCCCACAAAGAGCATGCCTTCGGTCATGACAAAGACCGCTCGCCAGGCAAATGCGGTAAAAGCGCCGTCCCCGCGGGGGAGCACTGCGCAGATGCGGCTCGCGATTTCAGTGCTTCGGGTGTAGCTTCCCAGAGGATTAAGACGCACGCCGCGCTTGGGGAATGCCGGATGAAATTCGAGCGGCTCGGGCCGCCCGGCGGCACGGCAAGCCCCGATAACGGCGCTTCGGAGGCGTTTGCTCGATTTGGGATCAATGACAATAACCGCGTCGCCGCGCAGAATTGCTTGGCTCACGAGATTCGTGAGCACGACGCCTTTGCCCGTTTGCGTTGTGCCGACGAGAAGCGTTCCGCCCCCTAAGCTCGAGAGCGGCCGAATAATGCCGGGCTCTTCTTCTTTGCGTCCGCGCTGCCAGAGCGGACAGACCGACGACGGCCCGACACCGTGCAGTACGGGAATGCCCGGCGATGCGTCTGGGAGCCCGGGATGCTGAGTAAACCAATGCCGCCACCTTTCCGGCAGAAGCATGCTTTTCCAGTCAATGCGTGTTAATTCATAAACCCGCTGCGCGTCGACCGGTGTCCAGCGAAAGCCGAGTCCAAACCATACCGACTGAACGGGCGCTTCGGCCGGCGCATGAAAGAGCGTCCCCGGATCTGCTCCTATCAGACGAATCGCTGCCGCCCTCGTGAGCCCCGTCTGACGAATGGCCGACCGGGGTTCATCGGGCGAGAGCCTAGGCGTCTCGAAGCTCCTCATCACGAGCGCCAAATCAGCAAAGCTCATGAAGGCCGGCGCATGCCCCGAGAGCCGCGAGCGTTCTTTCCAAATCCGCTTCGCCTCCGTGATCCGCTTGAGCGCCAGTCCTGCCGGAATGCCGCCCAATGCCAGTGCGGGAAAGCCCGAGAGCACTCCTCCGCTCCAAAGTCCCAAGGCAAAGGCCGAAGCGGTCACGTGCCACAGAAGGGGACCGACTTCCCAAGCGGGCCGCCAGAGCGCCAAACAGTCCGCGGATGCTTCCGACGCAGGCCTGAAAGACTGGGCGAGCAGCCCTCTTCTTTTGAGTAATTCCTTAACCTTAGTCATCGCTCACATTCCAATCCACAGCGCCTCGACGCCCTGCGCCGTGAGGCGCCGGCGCGAGTCGCCCTCGATCCGGTCACTCCCGCCGGCAGAATGCCGGCGAATCAGCGTGAGTGCGGCGGGGTTCAAAAGAAGGCCGGCCTCCACTAAGCCCTCCTTGTCCGCGCGGTGCCAAATCCAAGGGGCAAGCCCCGCATTCGCACCGGTGCGGCGCACTAAAAGCGTCGAAGCCGAGAGGAACGCCCTCAGGCGTTCAAAAGAATCTTCAAAAGCGCTTTCCGGGAGAAACACGCCGGAGGGATTGATCGTCGTGATTTCGGAAGTGAGCACACCCGTGTCTTTCAGGTGTTCCAACGCAGCCGAAACTGCATCGCCCGCCAAACCT
>ENA-ORUV01000512-ORUV01000512.1-human-gut-metagenome-genome-assembly--contig:-NODE-512-length-27337-cov-75.0598_pt1 | contig 27337 bp, 20 predicted proteins | sample MGYA00242089_ERZ509229 | MGnify/ENA primary metagenome ERZ509229 (study PRJEB26280, sample SAMEA2338805) | human gut metagenome | biome: human gut; feature: human-associated habitat; material: faeces...
TGCTTGGTCATACGATAGAGTATATTCCGCCAAGAGTAAAGATAGAGATTAGTTGCTTGTCTATGAACGAACCTACGGAAGACCGTTTGATTTCATCATATATTGAGCAGACTTTCCCTGGAGAAGATGAGGCGGCTACAGCTACTATAAAGACAGTTGTGCCTACACGAACATTTCTGGAGAAAGCATTCTTGCTATGTGAGGAGTTTCAGAAACAGACTCCTCGTTATGTCCGAATGTCAAGACATCTTTATGATCTTGAACGCTTGATGGATACAGAATTTGGCAAACAAGCCCTGCAGGATATGGACTTGTATGAGCGTATTGTTAAGCATCGTTCCATATACTATGCTGTAGGGTATGTAGATTATTCTAAGTTGATGCCGAGTGAGATTGATTTCGTTCCTCGTCAAGGGTTGATGAAGGATTGGGAGGGTGATTATGCAGAGATGTGTAACCACTTTATCTATGGTCAGACTTTATCTTTCGAAAAACTTTTAGAGCGAATCAAGGAGTTGCAAGATAGGTTTAGAAAAGCCTTTTAGCGACTTTTACTCCTTAATAAAATGTTCAATATAAAAGTTGGAAGACAATAAGTGCTTGGTATTCAGCCCTAATATTCCTCTGGAATGATGATGAGTATTAAGTGATGATAGGGCTGCTCTTATGGATAAGGGCAGCCTTTTTCATTTTATTTTTTATCTCTATTCTCAATTCATACAATATTTTGAGAAAAAATCCGTTATAGTATCGTGTATAAAAGAATTAAAATAGCGACTTTGTTGATGATACTGGGTATAACCACCTGTTATGCTCAGTACGATCCTTCTTTTAGTCATTATTTTGATATGGAACCTTCCTTCAATCCTGGTGCGGTAGGTAAACAAGCCAAGATAAATGTGAATATTGATTATGCATTAGACATGGCTGGTTTTGAGCATAATCCCCGGACTATGTATGCTGGAGCCGATTTGCCTTTCTATGCCTTGAAGAATTATCATGGTGTCGGTGTGCAATTCATGAACGACCAGATAGGTTTGTTCACCCATCAGAAGTTGGCTTTGCAATATGCTTTCAAGAAACGGCTTTTTAAGGGTATGCTCAGTGCTGGTATTCAAGCTGGTTTTCTAAGTGAAAGTTTTGATGGCAGCAAAGTGGATTTAGGAGAATCTAATGACCCTGCTTTCTCCACCTCTCAGATTGATGGTAACGGACTGGATCTTTGCTTTGGTCTTTATTATTCGCATGGTGCCTGGTATGTGGGAATTTCCGGACAGCATCTGAATGCCCCTAAGATTGAAATGGGCGAAACGAATGAAATGCAGATAGATGCAACTTATTATTTGACTGGCGGATACAATATTAAGTTAAGAAATCCGTTTTTATCTATAAAGCCTTCTACTCTTGTCAGATACGATGGCGTGACCTGGAGAGGAGATGTAAGTTGCAGGATGGTCTATACGCATGAGAAGAAAATGATGTATGGCGGTGTGTCTTATAGTCCTACCAATTCCGTTACGTTCCTTGTTGGTGGAATGTTCCACGGAGTGGTGTTAGGTTACAGTTATGAAATGTACACGTCGACTATCAGTCCTGGCAATGGAAGTCATGAGCTGTTTGTCGGTTATCAGACTGACATCAATCTCGTAAAAAAAGGAAGAAATAAACATAAAAGTGTAAGAATACTATAGTATAAGAATAATATGAATATGAAGAAAGGTATCATGTGGCTTTGCTCAGCCTTTGTGCTGGTGGCATTGACTGGATGTTTCGGTGCCAAATCTACCTCGATGGCAGGTCGTGGTGGTGAAGTCGTGGGCGTATCTGGCAGGGGATTTACCGAGCCAGCTCCTTACGGCATGGTGAAGGTGAACCGTGGCTTCCTGAAGATGGGCTTGGAAAAGCAAGACTCTCTTTGGGGTGGAAAAACGCCTGTGAAGGAAATCTCTGTGGATGGTTTCTGGATGGACGATACTGAAATTACCAACTCTGAATATAAGCAATTTGTTGCTTACGTGAGAGATTCTATCTTGCGTACCCGTCTTGCTGATCCTTCTTATGGAGGCGATGAAACTTATATGATTACGGAAGATAAGAATGGTGAACCTGTGCCTCCGCGTGTCAACTGGAAGAAGAATCTTCCTAAGAAACCTAATGAGGACGAACTGCGTGCCATTGAGAGTCTTTATACGACCAATCCTGTGACGGGAGAGAAGTTGATAGATTGTAGTCAGCTCAACTATAAGTATGAAATCTATGATTATACTGCCGCTGCCTTGCGTCGCAACCGTCTCAATGCTTCTGAGCGTAACCTCAATACTGACATCGAGGTGGATCCGAACGAGGTGGTCATGATTTCCAAGGATACAGCCTATGTGGATGATGAGGGTAGAATCGTGAGACAGACCATCAACCGACAGTTGAGTGGACCTTGGGATTTTCTCAATACCTATATCGTGAATGTTTATCCGGATACTACCTGTTGGGTGAATGACTTCAAGAATTCTGATAATGAAACTTATCTCAGAAGTTATTTCAGCAATCCTGCCTATAATGATTATCCTGTGGTAGGCGTAACTTGGGAACAGGCGAATGCATTCTGTGCCTGGCGTACGGACTATCTGTTGAAAGGCTTGGGCCCTGAGGCACGTTTCATACAGAGATATCGTCTGCCTACTGAGGCTGAGTGGGAGTATGCTGCCCGCGGTAAGGAGCAGAATGAATTCCCTTGGGAAAACAAGGATGTAAAGAATGGGGATGGATGTTTCTATGCCAATTTCAAACCAGACCGTGGTAATTATACCAAGGACGGAAATCTGATAACAAGCCGGGTGGGCATCTATTCTCCTAATTCTAACGGACTGTATGATATGGCAGGTAATGTGGCTGAATGGACCAGTACGATTTATACGGAAGCGGGTGTTGATGCCATGAACGATCTGAATCCAACGCTTGTTTATAATGCAGCCAAGGAAGATCCTTACCGCTTGAAGAAGAAAAGTGTGAGAGGTGGTTCATGGAAGGACCCTGAGTCTTTCATACGTTCGGCATGGCGCTCTTGGGAATATCAGAACCAGCCTCGTTCGTATATCGGATTCAGATGTGTGAGAAGTCTCGCAACAACATCAAGTGCAAAACAGAAACCTACAAAATCAAAGAATAGGAGATAATAAAAATGGGCGATTACAGTAAGTTTAATATCGTTTACCGTCTGCAAAAGTGGATGGATAGCGTGCCTGGACAAACATTCCTGAACTATGCATATAGTTGGGGTGCATCTATCGTTATCTTGGGTACACTCTTTAAGTTGACTCACTTGCCGGGAGCCAATCTGATGTTGTTCTTGGGTATGGGTACTGAGGTATTGGTATTCTTCCTGTCAGCTTTCGACCGTCCTTTTGATAAGACTGCCGATGGTCGTGATATTCCTACACATATTACTGAAGAATATCTGGAGACGGGCAAGGTCACTTATGATACAAATAATTCTGTAGCTGGTTCTCAACCGGTTTCGGGTTCTCATCCTGTTTCCGGAGATGCTGTGGTTGTGGGACAGCCGATTGTCTTTGCTCCTGGTGCTACTGCTTCTCAGGGCATTGCTTCTGCAGCAACTTCTGAAGGCACAGCTTCATCTCCAGTTTCTGCAGCAGCTTCTTCTGTCTCTGCATCATCTTCAGATGATAAGGATGCCGATGTTGCTGTTCAGCAGCCTCAGTCAGCAGCCGTTCAGCAGCCTGTAGCTGGTTCTACTGCATGGGTTGGTGGTCAGCAGCAGATAACTCCAGAAATGGAGGAAGCACAGAATAACTATGTGGAAGAGTTGAAGAAGCTGGTAGAAACTCTCGAAAAGGTAAATGAACAGAGCAGCCGCCTGACCCGTGATAGCGAGGAAATGGAAAATCTGAACCGTACGCTTACCGGTATCAGCAAGGTATATGAAATGCAGCTGAAGGGTGCCAGTCAGCAGATTGGTACTATCGACCAAATCAATGAGCAGAGCAGAAAGATGGCTCAGCAGATAGAGCAACTCAACAAGATTTATACTCGCATGATCGAGGCAATGACTGTCAATATGAGAGCTGCTGCCCCACATGTAAGTGAAGAGTAAAGCATTCAATCGAATTTTTCAGTTATAAATAAATGGCAATAAAGAAAAGACCCGTTTCACCGCGCCAGAAGATGATCAACTTGATGTATGTCGTCCTCATGGCCATGCTTGCATTGAACATCTCTACCGAGGTGCTCAACGGATTCTCTATTGTGGAGGAGAGCTTGAACCGTACCACGGCCAATTCTTCTGCAGAGAATGCTGCTATCTATGGGGATTTCAGCGAGCAGATGAGGAAGAATCCTGCCAAGGTGAAAGAATGGTTTGAGAAGGCTACTCAGGTGAAGGAAATGAGTGACTCGCTCTACAACTTCGCACAGCAGTTGAAAGAAGCCATCGTCAGAGAGGCTGATGGAAAGGATGGCGATGTGAAAAACATCGAGAACAAGGATAATCTGGAAGCTGCGGGCATCGTGATGCTGGCTCCTGGTACGGGGAAAGGCAAGAAACTCTATGATGCCATCAACCGTTATCGTGAGCGTATCCTCACCATGGTGACTGACGAGCATCAGAAGAAAATCATTCAGAGCAACCTCGCTACAGTTGTGCCAAAGAATTCAAGGACTTTGGGAAAAAACTGGCAGGAATATATGTTTGAGAATATGCCTGTGGCTGCTGCTATCACTTTGCTCTCCAAACTGCAGAGTGATGTGCGCTATGCGGAAGGAGAGGTGCTCCATACCCTCGTATCTAATATAGATATGAAGGATATTCGCGTCAACAAACTTGATGCCTTTGTGATTCCGGAGAAGACTACGCTTTATCCTGGCGAGCGCTTCAATGCCAACATCGTGATGGCGGCTGTGGATACTACCCAGCAACCGGAAATCTATGTGAATGGTATGCGCGTGAATACGGCTCATGGGCAGTATTCCTTTACTGCTGGAGGCGTAGGCGAACACCAGTTCAGCGGATATATTCTGATGCACAATGCCAAGGGAGATGTCTTGCGACGCAATTTCCTGCAGAAGTACAGTGTGATTCCGGCTCCTAATACTGCTACTGTGGCAGCCGACATGATGAATGTGCTCTATGCCGGTTTCCACAATCCAATCAGTATCAGCGTACCGGGAGTTCCTGCCAATGCGATTTCTGCCAGCATGAGTGGCGGTTCCTTCATCTCCAAGGGAAATGGACATTTCGTGGCAGTTCCATCTGCTGTAGGCAAGGATGTGACGATTACAGTTACGGCTCGTGACAAGGGGCAGACCCGTACAATGCCACCGTTTGTTTTCCATGTCAGAAAACTTCCAGACCCAACTGCTTATCTGGCTTTGGGTACCAACAGATATAGAGGCGGTGCTCTGTCAAAGGCTTCTCTGATGGGAGCAAAAGGCATTCATGCCGCGATTGATGACGGATTGCTCGATATTCCGTTCAAGGTGCTGAGTTTCGAGACTGTATTCTTCGACAATATGGGAAATGCGGTTCCTCTTGCTTCAGCAGGTGCCAATTTCTCAGAGCGTCAGCGCGAGGAATTCCGCCACTTGTCCAGAAACCGTCGCTTCTACATTTCTCATATCAAGGCAGTTGGTCCTGATGGCATTACCCGCAATCTCTCCGCTGCAATGGAAGTGATTGTGAGGTAAGAGAGAGTCTGGAATAGAAAAAAGGCGAATCTGGACAGGATATTCATTCCGGGTGGAATGGAAAACTTGCCAGAATGCATAACATAATGATCAAAGTAAATAAAATCAATGTGATGAAAAAGATATTTATGCTTTTGATGCTTGCAGGTGTTACGCTGGGAATCAGCGCTCAACCTGAAGCGCGCCGCCAGGCACAGCAGAAGGCTCATCAGAAGTCGAATGCCAACAATATGACGACCCGTGCACAAATCATGTTTCCTACTACTGCTTCCATGGATGAGGATGTGGTATGGAAACGTGACATCTATCGTGAGTTGAATCTCAACGATGATGCCAATGCGCCTTTGTATTATCCTGTGGAACCATTGGGCAACCAGGTGAACCTGTTCACCTATATGTTTAAGTTGATACTCTCCGGTCGCATCAAGGCTTACCAGTATAAGTTGGACGGCAACGAGAGTTTCAGTGATGCTGACTTGGTGAAGCCAAAGGCATTCCTGGATAATTACCATATTTATTATGAGAAGGATGCAAACGGAAGAATGCGTCTTGACAACAGTGATATTCCTTCCCGCGAAGTGAAATCTTACTATGTCAAGGAATCTTCTTATTTTGACCAGCGTACTTCCACCTTCCATACTCAGGTGTTGGCACTCTGTCCTATCATGACCCGTGAGGATGATTTCGGAGATGGTGGCAATAAATATCCTTTGTTCTGGGTGAAGTACAGCGACCTGGCTCCTTACTTGTCTAAACAGCAGATTATGACCAGTAATCTGAACAATGCTGCGACGATGAGTGTGGATGATTACTTTGTAAGAAATCAGTATAAAGGAAAGATTTACAAGACCAATAATATGTTGGGCAAGACTTTGGCCCAATACTGTCCTTCTGATTCGGCTATGAGCAAGGAGCAGAAGAGGATTGAGGCTGAATTGGCTGCCTTTGAGAAGAATATTTGGGGCAATCAGGAGAGAAAGGATTCTCTGGATAGTATTTCCAATGCCGGTAAGAAGGATGCAAAGACTGTCAAGAAGAACCGCAGAAGTTCTTCTAAGTCTTCTGGTTCTTCTTCGAGTGTAAGAAGACGTCGCCAGCGCAGTTCTGGTTCTTCTACCTCCAGTGCAGCCCGCGTTTCTGTCAGAAGAGAGCGCCATTAATTGGTTTGGTTCTGATTGTTGGAAATAATAACTGTCGGAAATATCAATCATTGGGATCATAATGATTTGAACAACAATTATTAGAAATAAAAATAGAGAAATAGGTATGAAAAAAGTATTGACTTTTATGGTGTTGTTGGCATCATTGCTGTTCGTGCAGCAGGCTAACGCACAGGTTAAGTTTGGTTTGAAAGGTGGTTTGAACGTTACCAATATGTCTTTTAGCAAAGATGTCTTCGATGCTTCTAATAAGACAGGTTTCTTCGTAGGTCCTATGGTAAAGATCACCTTGCCTGTAGTAGGTTTGAGTTTCGATGCTGCTGCTCTCTATGATCAGAAAGAGGCTGACGTGAAGTATCAGGGAACTGATAATTCATATTTCAAGGAGAATGTAAAGCAGAAGTCTCTCAACATTCCTGTGAATGTACGCTATGGTTGGGGATTGAGCAGCGTGGCAAATATCTTTCTCTTTGCGGGTCCTCAGTGGGGAATCAACGTAGGTGATAAGAATTTCAAGTGGGATACTGGTAGCAGTTATTCTTTGAAGAAGTCTAATTTCAGCGTCAACGTGGGTGCTGGTGTTACTTTGTTGAGCCACGTACAGCTTTCTGCTAACTACAATATTGCTTGTGGAAAGACTGCTGATGCCTCTCTCGAAAAGGTGGGCGAAACAGTTTTGGGTAGTGATAGAAGCCGCAACAATTCATGGCAGATTGCGCTTGGCTACTGGTTCTAAAAAACGGGTCCAGTTCAGTCTGGCTTTCTTAAAATATATAAAAGCAGATATCCTTTATTGGGTATCTGCTTTTTTATTGTTATCTTTGCACAACGATATAATTCTCAAGATGACTTTTCTGTATGAAATACGTAGATGTGATACTTCCTTTGCCGCTTCCAGGCTTGTTTACTTATTCTGTTCCTGATGGAATGGAAGGGAGGGTTGTGTTTGGCAAGCGCCTGCTCGTACCCTTAGGAAGGAGCAAGAAGTATATCGGTATGGCGGTGAAAACGCATGATGAGAAGCCTGCTTTTGAGGTGAAGCCGATAGAGCAGGTGCTGGATGAAAACCCTGTGCTTCTGGAAAGGCAATACCGGCTCTGGTCGTGGATCAGCGATTATTACATGTCTCCATTGGGTGATGTCTATAATGCTGCTTTCCCGGCTGGACTGAAATCTACAGAGAAGTTTAAACCCAAAATGGAGCTATATGTCGGTTTGTCGAGTGCTTATCGCAATCCTCAGACGCTCCGTGTGGCGCTTCAGATGATGGGGAGGGCTGTCAAGCAAATGAAGGCTTTTACCACCTTCCTCCAACTGTCTCATTGGGATATTCTTCTCGAAAACGAAGTAGATGAAAATGGACTGCTGCGGGAGGAATTCTATGAATTGAGAAATATGCAGTCTCCTGATATTCCTTCTTCAAATGGAAACCAGCCTTCTGATATTCCTTCTTTTATAGAAAAAGTAACAAAGGAGGAACTAATGAACGAGAGTCATTCCACTTCTGCCATTATCAAAAGTCTGATAGATAAGGGATTTCTTTTTACATACGAGATAGAAGTAGGGCGTCTGAATACATCTGGCGAATCTCATTTCGAGTTGATCAAACCGCTCTCGATGCCCCAGCAGGATGCTTACAACCAGATTCTGATGCAGATGATGAAGAAGAATGTGGTGCTCTTGCATGGCGTAACTTCCAGCGGTAAGACGGAGGTCTATATCCACCTCATCAAACAGGCGCTCGATGAGCATAAGCAGGTACTTTATCTCTTGCCAGAAATTGCGCTTACGGTGCAGATTATGGAACGTCTTCACCGGGTTTTTGGAGACCGACTTGGTATCTATCACTCGAAATATAGCGATGCAGAGCGTGTAGAAATCTGGCAGAAACAGATGTCTGATCATCCTTATGATGTCATCTTAGGAGCCAGAAGTGCAGTCTTCCTGCCTTTTCAGCAACTCGGACTTGTGATAGTGGATGAGGAGCATGAAACCAGTTTCAAGCAGCAGGATCCCGCTCCTCGCTATCATGCCCGCAGCGCAGCCATCGTTTTGGCAAGTATGTATCCCGAAGCCAAAGTGCTCTTGGGTACGGCTACTCCTTCTATGGAAAGTTATTACAATGCCCAGCAGGGAAAGTATGGTTTGGTGAAGATGAAAACGCGATATAAAGGCATCCAGATGCCGGAAATACAGGTGGTGGATGTGAAGGATTTGCGCCATCGCAAGATCATGAAGGGGGCATATTCGCCACAACTCTTGGCTGCTGTAAGAGAGGCCTTGCAGCGTGGCGAACAGGCTATTCTCTTTCAGAACAGACGCGGTTTTGCGCCGATGATTGAGTGTAAGGTCTGTGGATGGGTTCCGAAATGCAAAAACTGTGATGTGTCGCTCACATTGCATAAGAATATCAATCTGCTTACCTGCCATTATTGTGGCTACACGTATCCTGTTCCTACGGAATGTCCTAACTGTGGAAGTACCGAACTGACGGGGCGTGGTATCGGAACAGAGAAGGTGGAAGACCAGTTGACAGAAATCTTCCCTGAGGCGCGTATTGCCCGTATGGATCTTGATACGACCCGCACCCGCAATGCCTATGAACGCCTGATAGATGATTTTTCTTCGGGAAAGACCAACCTGCTTATCGGTACGCAGATGATTTCCAAGGGACTGGATTTTGACAAGGTGAGCGTTGTGGGTATTCTCAATGCCGACTCGATGCTCAATTATCCTGACTTCCGGGCCTATGAACATGCCTTTATGATGATGGCGCAGGTGAGTGGAAGGGCTGGCAGAAAGGGCAAGCGAGGACTCGTGATTCTACAGACGAAATCTCCGGAATTGCCTGTTATCTCGCAGGTGGTTCACAATGATTATGCCACTTTCTACCGCGACTTGCTGGAAGAACGTAGAGCCTTTCATTATCCGCCTTTCTATCATCTCATCAACGTCTATCTGAAGCACAAGCATGAGAAAGTCTGTCAGCAGGCAAGTATGGAGCTGGGACAGACCTTGCGAGGATGGTTTGGGGAGAGAATCTTAGGACCTGACAAGCCTGCAGTGGCTCGTGTGAAGACAATGAATATCCGTAAGATAGTCATCAAGTTGGAGAATTCTCTCGACTATAGGAAAGTGAGGGAATTCCTGTTGTTTGCTCAAGAAAAAATGTCGAAAGATCCTCGATATGGGGCTTTGGTCATTTATTATGATGTGGATCCGATGTAAGAGAGAATATTATAATTTAATTGGATCGCTACGGCGCCAGCCATTGGCCAGAAGCCAAATATCCGCGGAAATCCGTGAATAATCCGATAAGCAAAACTGCCTCCGATTTATCCGTGAAATCCGATGAAAGAAAAAACATGTGAAGAAAATCAATGAAGAAACGAAAAAGAGGATGTGTCTTTGACTTATGACACACCCTCTTTTGATTGTTGTAGTTATGTGTTCCGAATTTCTTCAGGATTCTTATTCAGAACGATCTATCATTTAGAAATTAATGTCGAGACCTACGGCAAACACGTTGTTATTACGTGTATAGTCTGAATTATAGACGATGCTATTGTCAGCTGCAAGCTGAACTGTCTCGGAAGTCTTCTTGTGCTGATAGAATGTGTGGAAGTAAGCTACGTTGAGATCCATCTTCTTGTTGATGTGATAAACACCACCGATAGCAGCAGAGTTAGAACTAACAACGAATGACTTGTCATCCATATATTCATCGCTCAAGCCATAGTTGGTGTCCTGCCAACCTGTACTCAAGGTAATCTTCTTGTTGACATCCACTTCAACACCTGCGTTGTACTCCAAGGTACCACGCTTCAACTCCTTGTTGCGGTTGTTGTAAGATGTAGCATTCTTGTCGTCGAACCAGTGGAAACCTACGTTTACTCTTACTGCATCGACAGGGCTGTAGCCGATACCGAGAGCCAAGTAGCCAGGAATATCGCCAGCAATCTTCTTGCCATCCTCATATTCTCCGATAGCCTTGTTCAACTTCTGGTCAAACTGGGTCTTCAAGCCCATCATAGTAGCTCCTACTGTTGGGTCATTCAATACTGCATTGGTAGTGTTTTCTGCCTGTTGCTTAGCCTGCTCAAGTGGAAGGCCAGCCTGCTGATATCTTGCAGTCAGGATGCCTGTCATCTGATTGGCAAGGTTGGCTGGCAAGTTACCGATACTTGGAGTCTGGTTTACTGACTTGTTCTTCAGGCGAATACGGGTCTTGAACTCGTATTTAGCAGAGAAGTTCCAGCGGCCTGTCTTGTAATCTACGCCGATGATAGGAGTGAAACCTACACCAGTCTGGTCGCAGCTCAACTCGATGTTGGCAGCATTTTCCTTCGTAGGGTCGAGCACTTTATAGAGAGGCATATTGCCTACATTGATGTTTTCTACATATCCATAGTAGTTGGTCAATGCATAGACACCGCGAACACCCAAGAATGCGCTGAAGTTATCACAGAACTTATATGCTGCACCTACAGAGAGACCATAGTAATACTGGCGACCGTGCATATAGCTGTTGAAGCTGTACTTGCCAGTTTTGCCGAAAGCCTTCTCTGAAGTGAACATTTCCATGTTCTGTCCAGCAGGTAGCATTTCCTGTTGGATAAGTGTATTACCCAAAGTCTGGTCAACGACACCTGCCAGTCCGCAAGCAGCAATAGCAGTCTCTGATACGATTTTCTCGAAAGAGCCCAATCCATCATCGAAGGTACACTTACCGCCACCGCCAGTTAGAGAGAAGTTAGCCTGGAACGACCATTTGCCCTTGTTGTAGGCATACTGGAAAGAAGGAATAACTGGGGCAAAAGCCTTACCCTTGAAATCACGAGGAGTGATAGGATTGTTTACATTATTAGTAAACAATTTGTAATCATTGTTGATAGTACGAGTTTGATAAGCCAACTGCCAGTTGATGGCAAGATGGTGACCTTCACCCATGAATACAACGCCGGCTGGGTTGTAATAAACACCATCGATACCGATGGAAGCCTCACGGCTCATCATTCTATTGAATGCTACATGTTGGTTTGTATTAGTGAGCAAACCACCTGCAAAAGTAGGTGCTGCACCTGCCATCGCAATGGCAACACAAACTAATTTTAGTTTCTTCATTTTAATAAATTTAAATAAAAACGTCCGCAAAGGTAAGAAGAATGTTCTATTTCACTACTGCTTTTATTTCTTATTTAAAGTATATTAACAATAAAATCCCAAATTACTGCACAGAATAAGTGATATGTGCAATAAATCGGGATTTATTTATGTTCAATAATCACCAGTTATTTATTCAGATGCGGATACGAAATTCGCGTATGATAAATGGATTTCAGACGTTCTGTGAGCACCACTTTGGCCAGGGCGATGTCGCGGAAGGTGATAGGACATTCCTTGAAGAAACCTTCAGCCACCTGACCGTCGATGAGCTTGTTGATGAGCGTGCTGATGCTTTCCTCGGTATATTCGTTGAGCGAGCGGGAGGCTGCTTCCACCGTGTCGGCCATCATCAGAATAGCCTGCTCACGGGTGAATGGATTCGGACCTGGATACTGGAAAAGCTCCTTGTTTACATTTTCATCTGGATGGGCATTACAATAATTAATATAGAAATACTTGGTAAGCCCGGTGCCATGATGGGTGGAGATGAAATCCTTGATGATGCCAGGAAGGTTGGCCTTTTCTGCCATTTTCAAGCCTTCGGTCACGTGGCTGATGATGATCTGTGCACTCTCCAAATCGGTAAGCTGGTCGTGCGGATTGACGCCAGCCTGATTTTCGGTGAAGAATACAGGATTGCTCATCTTGCCGATGTCATGATATAATGCACCCGTACGCACGAGCAGACTGTTGGCATGGATGCGGTTGGCGATTTCGGCAGCCAGATTTCCCACGGTGATGGAGTGCTGGAAGGTGCCTGGAGCTATCTCGCTCAGGTTGCGCAGCAGTCCCTTGTTGGTATTCGAAAGTTCAAACAATGTGACATTCGAGATAAATCCGAACAGCTTTTCTATCAGATACATCAGCGGATAGGAGAGTAGCAGGAAGATGCCGTTGATGGTGAAATGGGTGTACATGCTGGTGTCGATATTGAATACCTCGTTGTCCTGCATCAGCTGCAGTGCCAGATATACCACTCCGCTTGCCACCGTCACCAGCAGGGCTGTGATGAATATCTGCGAGCGCTTGCTCAGTTCACGGAGCGAATAGATGGCCACCAGTCCGGAAGCCAGCTGCACGATGATGAATTCATACTGGTATTTTACAGCCGCCGCACATATCAGAATCATCGTGACATGGGTGATGAATGCCGTGCGGGAATCCATAAATACTCTTACGAAGATAGGCACCATGGCAAACGGGATGATATACACAGAGAAGAAATTGTGCTTCATCATCAGCGATACCAGGATAGGGAAGAGCGTGATCATCGCATAGAGCATCGTGATGCTGCGCGGTTTTTCGAAATAGTCTTTGCGGAAGAGCGAGAGGTATGACGTAAACATCATGACAAGGATGAATACGAAGAGCACCTGTCCGATGATGGTGGTGGTGATTTCCTCCTCAGTGGACGCGCGCCGCTTCATTTCCTTGTCGAAGGATGTGAGCACGCGGTAGGTGTAGTCGCTGATCACCTCGCCTCTGTCCACGATTTTCTGTCCGCTCATCACCATTCCGCTTGCCAATGGAATGCTGCTCAGCAGGTCGTTTTTCTCGGTTTCGCTTTTCTCTTTTTCGTAGATGATGTTGGCCTCTATATAGTTGTTGAGGTTGCAGCGGGAGAGCAGCGGTCGCTGGGCAGCCAATTTTTCGTTGGCAAAGAGATGCTCATAGGCGGCTATCGTAGAGTAGAACGACTTGATAGGCACGCTTTTCACGTTCTTTCCGCTGATGATTCGGATGGTGCTGGTAGAATCCTTGAAGATGCGGTTGTACTCCGTGGTGTTGATGATGCCCATCTGATAGACATTGTGCAGTTCGTTGGCTATGAGCCCCACAAATTCATTAGGCAGACCGGGTATTCCCTTCTGGAAATCGTGGAGAAATCGGTTCACCTGCACGTTTTCCACCGTTGGATTAAGGCCATAGTAGGGCTGGAACTGGTTCTTCATCGAATCCTGTTCGTGCTTGATAGCTTCATCGGTTTTGTAGATTGGAAAGTCGAACTTGGCGATGACAGAGCCGTACATCCATGGTTTTCCTACATCGTATCGGTACTGGCGACCCTCGTTGCGAGGCAGAAACCATACGATGACAGCCACGGTCATGCAGACCAGTATGGCCTTAGTCACCAGGTTGCGCCAATAGTTTTCTTCCGGATTATTGAATATACTCATATTTTTTTGTTTTTGTTTTTCTTGTTGGATTGGTGGGAAAGTCTCTTCACTTTTGAATATTTATGGATAAAAAGGAGCATTTCTTTGAATAAAAATGCCGATTTACCCCATATTTCCCTTTTCATGTGCGAAAATACGAAAAAAAACTATTATAATCGCAAAAAAAGATGTAAATTTGCAGAAAATTTTGAAAATAGCTATAAAATAAGACATGGCAGATAGAAAAGTAAGAGTGCGTTTTGCCCCAAGTCCTACGGGTGCATTGCACATTGGTGGTGTACGTACCGCCCTCTATAATTATTTGTTTGCTCGCCAGCATGGTGGTGAACTTGTGTTCCGTATCGAGGATACTGACTCTCATCGTTTCGTACCAGGTGCCGAGGAATATATCCTGGAGTCATTCAAGTGGCTCGGCATCAAGTTTGATGAGGGAGTGAGCTTCGGTGGTGAGCATGGTCCTTACCGTCAGAGCGAGCGTCGTGACATCTATAAGAAATATGTACAGCAGCTTCTCGACAATGGCAAGGCTTACATCGCTTTTGATACTCCAGAGGAACTGGAGGCCAAGCGTGCTGAAATCCAGAATTTCCAGTATGATGCCCACACCCGTATGCAGATGCGCAATTCTCTCACCCTTTCTCAGGAAGAGGTGGACCAGCTCATCGCAGACGGCAAGCAATATACCGTACGTTTTAAGATAGAACCTGGAGAGGAAATCCACGTCAACGATATGATTCGTGGCGATGTGAAGGTGATGAGCGATATCCTCGACGACAAGGTGCTCTACAAGAGTGCCGACGAGCTTCCTACTTATCACCTGGCTAATATCGTGGACGATCATCTGATGGAAATCTCTCATGTGATCCGCGGCGAGGAGTGGTTGCCAAGTGCACCATTGCATGTACTTCTCTACAAGGCTTTCGGCTGGGAGGATACCATGCCTCGCTTTGCCCATCTTCCATTGCTTCTCAAGCCAGAGGGTAAGGGTAAGCTGAGCAAGCGTGATGGCGACCGTCTCGGTTTCCCTGTATTCCCATTGGAGTGGCACGATCCTAAGACCGGCGAGGTTTCTTCTGGTTATCGTGAGAGCGGTTATTTCCCAGAGGCAGTAGTCAATTTCCTTGCATTGCTGGGCTGGAATCCTGGCACAGAGCAGGAAATCTTCTCTCTCGACGAACTGGTGAAGGCTTTCGATATCTCCCGCTGCTCTAAGGCAGGAGCCAAGTTTGACTTCAAGAAGGGCATCTGGTTCAACCATGAGTACATCCTCATGAAGAGCGATGATGAGATAGCCAATCTCTTTGCGCCTATCGTGGCTAATAACGGTGTGGAGGAGACAATGGACCGCGTGAAGCAGGTGGTACACATGATGAAGGATCGCGTGAACTTCGTATATGAGTTGTGGCCATTGTGCTCATTCTTCTTCATTCCTCCTACAGAGTATGATGCCAAGACAGCCAAGAAGCGCTGGAAGGAGTATTCTGCTCAGCAGATGACCGAACTGGCTGAAGTGCTGGAGGGCATCGAGGATTTCTCTATCGAGGGTCAGGAGCCTGTTGTGATGAAATGGGTTGAGGATAAGGGCTATAAGCTCGGTGATGTGATGAATGCTTTCCGTCTCACGCTCGTAGGCGAGGGTAAGGGTCCAGGTATGTTTGATATCTCAGCCTTCCTCGGCAAGGAGGAGACTCTGAAGCGTCTCCGCAGAGCCATTGAGGTTCTCGGATAAGCATCGCAGTCAGCATATTTTATCTCTTTCTGTGGAAAATTTCTGCTTTGTGCGGGGATTTTCCTCAGAGAGAATTCAATTTATATTTAGATATTTATAGATACTAACCGAAAAAAAAGAAAAACATGATCTATAATGTCGTCATTTATTTCGTGCTTTGGGGAATCGCCATCGCCAGCCTTTTCAATGAGAAGGTACGCAAGATGTGGCGAGGTGAGCGCGATGCCTTCAGGGTACTGAGGGAAAATGTGGATCCTTCCGAAAAGTATATCTGGTTTCATGCCGCATCACTTGGCGAGTTTGAACAGGGTCGTCCTTTGATGGAGCGCATCCGCAGAGATTATCCCCAGTATAAGATTCTGCTTACCTTCTATTCGCCTTCCGGATATGAGGTGCGCAAGAATTATGAGGGCGCTGACATCATCTGCTATATGCCGGTGGATACCCGCCTGAATGCCATCCGTTTCCTTCGTCTGGTGCGCCCTGTGATGGCTTTTTTCATCAAGTATGAATTCTGGTCTAATTTCCTTCATATTCTCAAGTACCGCAACATTCCTACATATAGTGTGAGCAGTATCTTCCGTGAGGATCAGGTATTCTTCAAGTGGTATGGCAGGAGCTATGCAAATGTCTTGAAGTGCTTCACCCGTTTCTTTGTGCAGAATGAGGAGAGTAAGCGACTGCTCGCCGGCATCGGTATTACGGATGTGGATGTGGTGGGAGATACCCGCTTCGACCGTGTGCTGCAGATCAAGGAAGCAGCCAAGCATCTGCCTATCTGCGAGGCGTTCAGAAAGGGAATTTCTGCTGATGGGTATTCTTCTGATGGTCCTTTGACAGAATCCCCTGCAGGTAAGTCTGCATCCGTTCCTTCTCAGGATTACAAAGTATTTGTAGCAGGCAGTTCATGGCCTCCTGATGAGGAAATCTTCATCCGCTTCTTCAATGAGCATAAGGATTGGCGCTTGCTGATAGCTCCTCATGTCATAGCCGAGGAACATCTGAAACTGATTCTTTCTCTGCTGAAGGATAAGAAGGTGGTGCGCTATACTCAGACTACTCCAGAGGAAGCTGCTGGGGCAGATGTGCTGATCATCGACTGTTTCGGACTGCTGAGCAGCATGTACCATTATGGCGATGTGGCTTATATCGGAGGTGGTTTCGGAGTTGGTATCCATAATACCCTGGAGGCTGCCGTATGGAATATGCCGGTTATTTTCGGTCCTAACAACAAGAAATTCCAGGAAGCTCAGGGCTTGCTGAAGTCTGGCGGCGGATTCGAAATCAACAATTTTGAGGACTTTGCAGGCTTGATGAAGTCGATGATGAATGACGAAGCTTTCCTGAAGTCTGCGGGAGAAAAGGCTGGAGAATTCGTAGCGAGCCTGTCTGGCGCAACAGATAAGGTTCTTTCTAAGGTGCAGCTTTAAGTATAGTCAGTATAGGAAGATTTTCTTTTCGCAAAGAAGTAAGCCCCCTTTCTCAGGGAGAATATAATTTTATGAAAGCAGTACTTTTGTATTTATGGTGCAAAAGTATTGCTTTTTTTGTAACCAGCAAATTTTAGTGTGCGTAAACTTGCGATTTTATGCAGAAGTGATAAATTTCTACCTTCTGATAAATGACGGTTTTCAGATGCAGTAAATGACAGCAAAATGAGTATATGTTTTGTAAGTCATAGTTTTATGACTTACAAAACATAGTTTTATAGCAGAAAACTCGTCTGACGCATTTTTTTATATCTACAAAATCAGTAATCAAAAGGGGATATTGTATTCAGTAAAATGAGACTGAAATATCTTTTCTTACTTTATGATGCGGTAATAATCCTCTTTGCGAGGCTTCACGGTATGCGGATGAGCAGATGCATAGCCTAATGCCAAGGCTCCAACTCCTATCAAACCTTCAGGAAGCTTCCATTCCTTCAACAGATTTTTGCCCTCCTTGGAAGCAAACATGGCATCCTCGCGATTGATCCAGCAAGAAGAAAGACCGATAGAGTGGGCTGCCAACATCATATTGCCGAGGATGAGACTGCCGTCCTTGATGGCGTTCGCATTGCTCTCTGGAGCCAAAACGATGACGATGGTTGGTGCTCCATAGTAAGGATCACTCTCTACACCCATCACCTCAGCATTCATCTTGCGAAGCTGGGCGCAGGTCTCCGGATTCTGTACTGCGATGATGAATGGTTCCTGAGTGCCATGACCGGTGGTAGCCCATGTGCCTGCCTCCAATACAGCTTTCAGTTCCTCATCGGTAATCTGATCTGCCTTGTATCTACGGATACTTCTTCTCTCCTTAATGGCTTTCAAAACTTCATTTTCCATTGTCTTTCAGTTTTATATTTTAATTGTTTATATTCTAATAGAGTGAAGCACGAAAAGCATTTGAACTCTTCACTCTTCGTTCTTCACTCTTCACTCAAAATTACATTGGACAACCAGTATCCTCGTCTTCCACGTACTGGCTTAATACTCGGGCGATACGGATCAGTCCCTGCATTAGGGTCTTGCGAGGACAGGCGATGTTGAGGCGCAGGAATCCCTGACCGGCTTTTCTGCCATACATGGTGCCGCTATTCACGAATACCTTGCCGTCATTCATCAGCTTCTCATAAGCCTCGTCGCTCGATAGTTCGAAAGGCAGGATGTCGAGCCATACCAGGTATGTGCCTTCCAGACGGGTAACTCGAACCTGAGGTAATTCGGAATTGAAAAATTCCTTTACGGTCTGATAGTTCTCATAGAGATACAGGTTCAGTTCGTCCAGCCATTCCTCACTCTCGTTGTATGCAGCCTGGAGAGCAATGACTCCGAATGGGTTGACATCACACACCTCGTTGATATTGATAGCCCTGTTGATGCGGCGACGCAATGCGGCATCCGGACAGATGATGTTGGCTATCTGAAGACCGGCAATATTGAATGATTTGGATGGAGAATTCAATACTACGCAGTTGTCTCTGCAGGCTTCGCTGATGTTTGCGAACGGAACGTACTGATAGCCCGGCATCACGAGCTCGCAATGGATTTCGTCGGCAATTATCTTTACGTTATGCTTCAGACAGATGTCGTTCATGCGCTCCAATTCCTCCTTTTTCCATACCCTTCCGGCAGGGTTGTGAGGGTTGCAGAGGATGAAAGCAGTCGTCTTTTCGTCAGCACATTTGCGCTCGAAATCCTCGAAATCTATCTCGTAAGTGCAGTTTCCTACTCGTCTCAATTCGTTTTCTACCACCTCGCAACCACTGTTTTTGATGCATGAGAAGAAGCAGTTATATACAGGAGTCTGCACCAGCACTTGTTCGCCAGGCATGCAGATGGCCTTCAGGCAGCAGGAAATGGCAGGTACTACGCCCGATGTATAGAGTATCCAGTCTTTCTCGATGTTCCAATGGTGGCGGCGGGCAAACCAGCTGGTGATGGCCTCGTAGTAAGAGTCCGGTACCAGGGTGTAGCCGAAGATGCCGTGAGCCACTCGCTTCTGCAGGGCCTCGATGATGGCAGGAGCTGTCTGGAAGTCCATATCGGCTACCCACATAGGGATAACATCTTCCTCCTTTACCAGGTCCCATTTGTAGGAATTGGTGCCCCGGCGGTCGATGATTTCATCAAAATTGTATTTCATATTTCTTTTTCTATTTTCTTTGTTAGTCAGGTTCTTTTAAAGAACGAGGATATGGGTGTATCGTTTTTTTACGGACCTTCATAAAAGTTAGGTCCGTAAAATTTGATTATTTACCTTCCGATTTGTCGATGATTTCGCAGGCGCCCTGAGGAGCTTTGGCAAACTCGGTGTAGGTGATGCTGCCCACTTTGTCGGCCTCGATACGACCGGAAATAGGGTTTTTGATATTGGTGATACAGCCCTTGATATGTGCATCGATATTGCTACAGTCCTCGAAAGCACGGTCGCATTCCTTGTCGAAAGTGCAGTCTTCCAGTATCACATGATCCATATAGCAGAGAGGTTGTTCGCCGCTGATGTGGCAGCGCACCAACTTGATGTTCTTACTGTGCCATGCGAGATATTCTCCGTTCAGTTCAGAATCATATACGGTTACATTCTCACATTCCCAGAAACTATCTTTGGTGGTAATCTTAGCGTTGTGAATTTCTACATTCTGGCAGTACTGGAATACATATTTCGAGTCGCTTTCCAGTCCGTCCACATAGATATTCTTTGAGAACATGAATGGGTATGTACCTTCGTGCAGTTTTATATTCTTGATTTTCAGTCCATCCACTTTCCAGAAAGTTTCGTCAGCATCCGTGATATTGACATTCTCCAGTTCGAGGTTTTTCATTTCCCTGAAAAATTTCGGTCCGTCAATAGTGCAGTCTTTCATCACCATATTGTTGCTGTACCAGATAGCAGATCGGCTTTCAGGTGCGAAATAGCAGTCTGTGATGAGAGAACCGTCCACGTGCCACCAAGGATATTTTCCGTAGAATTTAGAGTTGTGGCATTCTATGTTCTTGCAGCACTTGATACCTGATTCTCCATCAGTGATAGTGATATCTTCCAAACGGGCGTCGTGCGCGCCAAAGAGTGGGCGTTCACCACCGAAAGTTTTGTTTTTAATCAGTTTCATTTTTCTTTCTTTCTTTAATATTATGATTTGTCTTTCCCAACTTTTTCCCATCTTTTGGGGGGATGAATTCTTTCTCGTTTGCAAAATTACAAAAAATATGCCAAAGTCATTTCATCTAAATTACGGAAAAAATAACCATTATGGGCTGATTTTGAACCAGCAAGCCATGACCGTAATGGCATTATTGACAAAATACAGCTGATGACAGTAATGACAGTTTCTTTAAGGAATAAAGAAAAAGGCTGAATCGCAAGAAATCATCTCACAATTCAGCCCTATCTCATTCACTTATAAAAATTCTAAGAAGAAGAATTACAAGTTAGGGTTCATCTCTTTCCACTCAGCTACTGGAGGAACGATACCAAGCTCTACGATCTCATCGCGCATCTTGCAAAGGTGCTCGTAAGACTTAGCGAGGCTTGCAAGCTCTTCCTCAGTACCTGCAGGCTCTGTGAAGTGAACGCCAGTCTTGTCGATAGTAGTAGGCATAGCCATCATTACGTTCTTGAAACCGAGCTTGTCGTGGTTTACATAGCAACCTGCTGGCAATGTGAACTTCTCGCCACCCATAGCAGCCTCGATCATCTTAACTGCGTTGTAAGCTGGGCTCTGGAATGAAGAACGGCCGCGGAGCTTGATGATGTTAGAACCACCCTGTACTGTGTGGTGCTTGATCTCTTCCCAACGCTCGTCAGAAAGACCCATCTCTGCCAATGGCTTGCCGTCAACCTTAACCTGAGAAGCAAATACAGCCATCTGCTCGCCGTGACCACCATAAGTGTGAGCGCCAGTAACCTTATCCTGCTGTACACCGAACTCGAGGGCCAAAGCCTGCTGCAGACGAGTAGAATCGAGAGCTGCGAGTGATGTCAACTGGTTTGGCTTCAAACCTGAGTGGATAAGTGCTGTAAGAGCTGTAACGTCAGCTGGGTTGAAGATAACAACTACGTGCTCAACCTCTGGGCAGTACTTCTTGATATTGTCACCAAATTCAGCAGCAATCTTGCAGTTGCCCTTAAGAAGATCCTCACGAGTCATACCCTCCTTACGAGGAGCACCACCAGAAGAAATGATATATTTAGCACCAGTGAAAGCCTCCTCTGGGTTAACAGTATAAGTTACGTTAACGCCTGGGAATGCACACTGCTGAATCTCATCGAATACACCGTGAACACCTGGCTCGTAGATATCGTAGAGACAAATGTTTGGAGTAAGACCGAGCATCAAAGCGCTCTGAACCATGTTAGAACCAATCATACCGCCGGCACCGACGATCAAAAGCTTGTCATTAGTTAAAAATTCCATAACTACAATTTTTTATATTAAGTTGTTTATAAATTCTTTTTCTTAACTGCTGAAATCCCTCTTTGAGAGGTGTGGAACCTATCTGAAAGTATATTTACCTTCATTTTTCTTTTCCGACCGCAAAATTACTAAAAAGTAATGTAAAACGTGCATTTATTTGCGCTTAAATTTGTTGTTAATTCTTAAAATTATTATCTTTGTAATCTCTAATTAGCAAAATGCGTTCTGATGGAAAGGAAAATTCCTGCTTCCGGCTGGTTTTTATCGAATCTTTCAGTCGTTTTCGAAGATTCTACTGAATTATTTTGATGATTCTTTCTGTGATTTTTAGGGGTGATTCTTTCTGCGCCTTTGGGGCGATTCTTCTGATGCTTCTTTTCCCTATATATATAATAAGGTGTAAAATGCTCAGAATGGAATCTCAGAGATGAAGATATCGCTGAGATTTAATCAGATGCAAACTAAGATGTATGACAGAGATTTAATCAGACGCAAATTAGGATATGATAGAGATATAATCAGATGCAAATTAAATAATAGAGATAAAATTATGAATGAAATCAATCAGAGATTGGAAAGTTTGAGGGAAGTGATGCGCCGAGAGCATCTTTCTGCCTTTATTTTCCCAAGTACAGACGCTCATCAGAGCGAATATGTGGCCGATCATTGGCAGGGTAGGACTTGGATTTCCGGATTCAACGGCTCTGCCGGAACGGCGGTGGTTACGATGAAATCAGCTGCTTTGTGGACTGATTCTCGTTATTTCCTGGCTGCCGAGGAGCAGTTGAAGGGTACGGAATTCCAGTTGATGAAGCTGAAAATTGAGGGTACTCCTACTATTTCTGAATGGCTTGCTCAGGAATTGCAGGGCGAAAATGCAGAAGTGGGCCTCGATGGTATGGTAAATTCCTATCACGAAACGATGGGGCTGATAGCCGATCTTCGGAAGTCGGGCGGCATCACGGTGAGAACCAATTTAGATCCGTTGGGGCTGATTTGGACAGATCGTCCTGCCATCCCAGCCAATCCTGTAGAAATTCAGCCGATGGAATTTGCAGGAGAATCCGTTGCTTCCAAGATTTCCCGCATCCGGACAGCTCTCCGCCAGCGTCATGCCGACGGAATGCTCATTTCTGCGCTCGATGATATCGCCTGGACACTCAATCTCCGTGGCACAGATGTTCATTGTGTGCCTGTCTTCGTCAGTTATCTTCTCATCTCCTCCCAGCAGGTTTCGCTCTATGTGGATTCAGCTAAAATCAATGACGAGGTGAAGGCTTATCTGACAGAAAACGGCATTTCGCTCTATCCATATAATAAGGTGGCTGAAGGATTGGAGCGATATTCCGAGTATAATATCCTTCTGGATGGCGATGAAACCAGCTATTTTCTGTGGAAAACCGTGAAATGTCAGGAGATTATTGCAGGAAATTCACCTGTTCCTGCGATGAAAGCACAGAAAAATGATAGGGAAATCGCGGGTTTCCGACAGGCAATGCTGAGAGACGGAGTGGCGATGGTCAAGTTCCTGAGATGGCTCAAACCGGCTGTGGAGGCTGGTGGACAGACTGAAATTTCCATCGACCGCAAACTTACTTCGCTTCGTGCAGAGCAGCATCTTTTCCGTGAAATTTCCTTTGATACGATAGCCGGTTATCAGTCACATGGCGCCATTGTTCACTATGAGGCGACGCCTGAAACGGATGTTGCTCTCAAGCCGGAAGGTCTGATTCTGATAGATTCCGGAGCACAATATCAGGATGGAACCACCGATATCACCCGTACGATAGCGCTCGGACCGGTGACAGAGGAGATGAAGCACGTCTATACGCTGGTGCTGAAAGGACATATCCAACTGGAACTCGCCAAATTCCCTGATGGCGCATCGGGCACTCAACTGGATGCTCTGGCCAGGGAATGCATGTGGCGCGAGGGGTATAATTATCTGCACGGTACGGGACATGGAGTGGGGTCTTATCTCAGTGTACACGAAGGCCCTCACCAAATCCGTATGGAATGGAAGCCCACTCCTTTGCGTGCCGGCATGACCGTGACCGATGAGCCGGGCCTCTATCTTTCAGGCAAATTCGGAGTGAGAATCGAGAATACATTATTGATAAAAGACTATCAGACGACGGAATTCGGCAAATTCCTGCAGATGGAATCCCTCACGCTTTGTCCTATTGACCTGACTCCGGTAGATTTCAGCATGCTTCAGCCAGAAGAAATCGAATGGCTCGATACCTATCATCGTGATGTTTTTGAAAAGCTTTCTCCTTATCTCGAAGGCGAAGACCTGGAATGGTTGAGGGAAGCAACGCGTCCGGTGGATAGAGTGATGTATTCCGGCAGATAAAAGTTGTACTCCTGTATCTAAAAGCATGATTTTCAGCAGAAAATGAAGTTTTAGAGAGGATGAAAATGGGCTAAATGCCACAAAATGAACGATTTTGCGCAAAAAGTCGGCTAAAATCTTGGTTATTTGATAAATAAGATGTAATTTTGCACCCGCAAATTGTGGCATCGTGCCCTTTTCGCTCAGAAATTATAAGTTTAACATAATAAATTAAAAGCAAAAAAAATGATTATTGTACCAGTTAAGGACGGTGAGAACATCGAGAGAGCTCTCAAGAAGTTTAAGAGAAAGTTTGAAAAGACAGGTGTTGTTAAGGAGCTTCGCGCTCGTCAGCAGTATGACAAGCCATCTGTTTTGAAGCGTCTCAAGATGGAACACGCCATCTACGTACAGCAGTTGCGCGCTAACGAGGAGTAATTTTACCGTCATCTTTGAGGATTTTCCTCAAGAATATCCTCAAAGTTTGGCAGAAAGATTAAAAAATCCTCAAAAAATTTGGTAGTTTGAAATAATTTCCTTAATTTCGTTGCCGTAAAAAGAATACGAGTAGCGTTATGTTGAATATTGATGGATTTTTGGACTATTTGAAATGCGAGATGAATCGCTCGCAAATGACAATAGACAGCTATGCGGAAGACCTTCGGGCCTTTGAGACATACTTCCAGAATCTGTCAGACTCCCTCACTTGGGAGACCATTGACTCCGATATTATCCGTAACTGGATGGAGGCTATGATGGATAAAGGCAATAAGACATCATCTGTCGGTCGCCGGCTGAGTGCAGTTCGCACTTTCTACCGGTATGCATTGGCAAGGCATTATGTAGATACTGATCCAGCACATAGCATTCTGACGCCCAAAAAGGAGAAACCTTTACCGCAGTTCTTGAAAGAGAGCGAGGTGAATGAACTTCTGGACAGGCAGAAATGGGGTGAAGATTATGATAGCGTGCGTGCGCGTACTATTATAATGACATTCTATGAAACAGGAATGAGATTATCGGAATTGGTAGGACTTGATGATGAGGCGATCAGTTTTGTGAACCACGAAATCAAGATTACCGGCAAGGGCAACAAGCAGCGCATCGTACCTTTCGGAAACGAGCTTGATGAAACCCTCCAAGCGTATATCCGCTTGCGCAATCAGACCGTGGAGAGCCAATCTCCAGCCTTGTTCCTTTCAGATAAGGGAAAAAGAATGACGTCTGCCAAAGTAAGAGAAATCGTGAAGGAGTGCTTATCAAGAGTATGCTCGTTGAAAAAGAAAAGTCCACACGTCTTGAGACATACATTTGCTACGGCGATGCTGAATCATGACGCAGGAATAGAAAGTTTGAAAAGATTGCTCGGGCATGCCCGGCTCTCCACCACGGAGATCTATACGCATACCACCTTCGAGCAGTTGAAGCGAGTTTATACAGAAGCCCATCCCAGGGCATAACCTTTTAAAATTGGAGGTCACTATGGAAATTAAGATTCAGTCGATTCATTTCGATGCTACCGAGAAGTTACAGGCGTTTATCGAGAAGAAAATCGCCAAGTTAGAAAAAACTTACGAAGATATACAGAAAGTAGAGGTGCAATTAAAGGTCGTAAAGCCTGCCACAGCCTTGAATAAGGAAGTTCACCTGGAAATCGCAGTTCCTGGATCGAAACTATTTGTTGAGAAGACATGCGATACATTTGAAGAGGGAATTGACCAGGCAGTGGATTCTATGAAGGTTCAATTGACCAAATTTAAAGAAAAAATGCGCAATCGATAAAAAAAGTCGAAAAAAATTTTGTAGATTCAAAATAATGTTGTATCTTTGCAGCCGTTTTCCGATAGGTGGAAAATCAGTCGTATTGCGGCTGTAAAGATTGCCTCTTTAGCTCAGTTGGCCAGAGCACGTGATTTGTAATCTCGGGGTCGTTGGTTCGAATCCGACAAGAGGCTCAAGAAAAAGAAAAGGGTGGTTACCAGAGTGGCCAAATGGGGCAGACTGTAAATCTGCTGGCTATGCCTTCGGTGGTTCGAATCCATCACCACCCACTTCTTTTGACTTGCGGAAATAGCTCAGTTGATAGAGCACTAGCCTTCCAAGCTGGGGGTCGCGGGTTTGAGCCCCGTTTTCCGCTCAATTTATTAACTTGCTGTAATAGCTCAGTGGTAGAGCACTTCCTTGGTAAGGAAGAGGTCCTGAGTTCAACTCTCAGTTACAGCTCTATCGTTCTAGATGCTTAGGATGGTAGAGGAACAGATTATTCATTTATATAAATAAAAAGAAAAGCTATGGCTAAAGAAGAATTCGTGCGTACCAAACCGCATGTTAACATTGGTACAATTGGTCATGTTGACCATGGTAAGACTACTCTGACCGCTGCTATCTCTAAGGTATTGAACGAGAAGCTCGGTACATCTGAGGCAGTTAAGTCATTCGATCAGATTGATAATGCTCCTGAGGAGAAAGAGCGTGGTATCACTATCAACTCTGCTCACATCGAGTATGAGACAGCAAAGCGTCACTATGCACACGTTGACTGTCCTGGACACGCTGACTATGTAAAGAATATGGTTACTGGTGCTGCTCAGATGGATGGTGCAATCTTGGTTTGTGCTGCTACTGATGGTCCTATGCCACAGACACGTGAGCACGTACTTCTTGCACGTCAGGTAAACGTACCTCGCTTGGTTGTTTTCTTGAATAAGTGCGATATGGTTGACGATGAGGAGATGCTCGAACTCGTTGAAATGGAAGTTCATGAGATCCTCGAGCAGTATGGTTACGAAGAGGATACTCCTATCATCCGTGGTTCTGCTCTCGGTGCTTTGAATGGTGTTGAGAAGTGGGTTAAGTCTGTTGAAACTTTGATGGATACAGTTGACGAGTGGATTCAGGAGCCTGAGCGTGAGGTTGATAAGCCATTCTTGATGCCTATCGAGGACGTATTCTCAATCACAGGTCGTGGTACTGTTGCTACAGGTCGTATCGAGACTGGTCGTTGCAAGGTTGGTGACGAAGTTCAGTTGCTCGGTCTTGGTGAGGACAAGAAGTCTGTCATCACTGGTGTTGAGATGTTCCGCAAGGTACTCGCTGAGGGTGAGGCAGGTGATAATGTAGGTTTGCTTCTCCGTGGTATCGATAAGGCTGAGGTTAAGCGTGGTATGGTAG
>ENA-ORUV01000530-ORUV01000530.1-human-gut-metagenome-genome-assembly--contig:-NODE-530-length-26849-cov-23.7362_pt1 | contig 26849 bp, 17 predicted proteins | sample MGYA00242089_ERZ509229 | MGnify/ENA primary metagenome ERZ509229 (study PRJEB26280, sample SAMEA2338805) | human gut metagenome | biome: human gut; feature: human-associated habitat; material: faeces...
TGACCTTGCTATGACTTATTTTTCTTTTCTAGTCTATCAATCCATTTCTTTAATACGACAAAAGTAATAAATTGACATCTAACTGCAATTATATTATGTTTGCATTTTAGCGGCTCAGCTTCGCTTCGCCGCTTTCATCTGCAAACTTAGTGCTATGTGCACCATTGGGCTTTTATTGACATCATCGGCTGCGGCTCAGCAATTCAAGCAAGCTTGATTGCATTCGCCTTGCACGATGATTCAGCCCGCCCTTGCTAAATCCGAAACTTCAGTAAGTAATACATTCAGGCAATCGCCGATACTTACTATCATCCACATAAACAAGGCGCAAAGCGCCGATTAAACTTATAAACTCCTAAACTCATTAGACTCATCAAACTCCTAAACTCATTAAACTCATAAACTTATAAACTCTTTTTTATGTTCGAAGGACAACCTAAGGGCCTTTACGCCCTTTCGCTTGCCAATACGGGTGAGCGTTTCGGCTACTACACCATGTTGGCCGTGTTTGTGCTCTTCCTGCAAGACAACTTCGGTTGGGATGCAGGAGTGGCGGGAGCTGTCTATTCAGGCTTCCTAGCGTTCGTTTATTTTCTTCCGCTCTTTGGCGGTATGTTGGCCGACAAGATTGGTTACAACAAGTGTGTCACCACCGGCATCCTCGTGATGTTCCTTGGCTATGCGCTGCTCTCTATTCCTGCAGGTAATGGTCTTTTGGCCATGACGCTGATGTTTGCAGCCCTCGTGATGGTATGCTTAGGCACCAGCCTCTTTAAGGGCAACCTCCAAGTGATGGTGGGCGACCTTTACAATGCTCCCGAGATGCAGAGCAAACGCGACTCTGCCTTCTCCATCTTCTACATGGCGATCAACATTGGCGCCCTCTTTGCCCCTACAGCAGCAGTCAAGATTATGGACTATGCACAGCACACGCTCGGTGTGAGCAAAGCAGATTCTTACCACTATGCTTTTGGCGTGGCTTGTATCTCGCTCATCGTATCTATTGCCATCTATTATGCTGCTCGTAGCACCTATCAGCAAGTGGCCGCTCAGCCCGCCGCAGCAAGCTCTTCTGACGAAGTTAGCAAGACCACAGAAAGCACGGAACCCGAACTGAGCAAGAGCGAGGTAAAAGAGCGCGTTGTGGCTCTCTGCCTTGTATTTGCCGTGGTGATTTTCTTCTGGATGGCTTTCCATCAGAATGGTCTCACATTGACTCTCTTTGCCAATGAATTTACGCAGAAGCACGTATCAGGGCTTGGCAGCATGCCTTTCGATGTAATCAACCTCTTGCTCTGCATCTTCATTGTCTATGCACTCTTCCCCCTCTTCCAGAGCAAAAAGTCACAGACCAAGGTTATTTCAGCCTGCGTTATCTTGCTTTGTGTGGGTGGGTTAGCCTATAAGTACCTAAGCCTCGACCCCGCTGGCACCGATATTGAAGCTCCTATCTTTCAGCAGTTCAATCCCTGCTTCGTAGTAGGTCTTACTCCTGTGAGCATGGCACTCTTCGGATGGTTGGCAAGCAAGGGCAAGGAACCTTCTGCTCCGCGCAAGATAGGCCTCGGTATGCTCGTGGCTGGACTAGGTTATGTGGTGATGATTCTTGCCTCTCTCGGAGTGACTTCTTCCGACCTGAACACGGTATCGCCCAATTGGCTTATCACTACTTATCTCGTGCTCACCTTTGGTGAACTCTTGCTCTCTCCGATGGGTATCTCTTTCGTATCGAAGGTAGCACCTCCCAAACTCAAGGGTACGATGATGGGTGGTTGGTTTGTGGCCACTGCATTGGGCAATTTCCTTGTATCTATCCCAGGTTTCCTTTGGGGAAAGGTGCCTTTGGTAGCCGTATGGGGTGTGCTCGTTGGCCTTTGCCTTGTATCATTCATCTTCATCTTCAGTATCATGAAGAAGCTCGAGAAGGTATGCTAAGGCTTTAGTTTCCTCTTCCTCTTTAAGAAAATAGATTCCCTCCTTGTGGCTTTGTCTGCAAGGAGGAATTTTTGTGTGGTTTTAAGTGAGAACGAGCTGAAAAATTCGAAACTTAAATTAACCATATTCCACGAGAAACGGGCTGCGCGAATCACTTCGAACAGCCCGTCAAATTGAAAAAAATTACTTTAAATTACTCGCAGGGCTACCTACTTCCCTGCAAGTGAGGTAAAAAGGTCCGAGGCGCAGTTTGCAAACACTTTGGTGCAAACCAGTGCCTCGGCCTTTTAGTTTGTTAATGGGTCAACGCGGCACTTCATTAGTCCTCGTTAGCGCCCCAAATGGGGCGTTCCCAGTTTTGTTGGTTCGACCACACCTCGTCTGTTTTCTTTTCGTGTGTGGCGCTTTGAGTCGTTGAACCGCAAAGTGGCTGCAAAGGTTCAATGTAGCTCACTTTAGTGCTAACAGGAGCAATATATGTTCTTTTCATTGTTTCGGAGTTTTTATATCGTTTTAAGTCGTTATTACTTTACAATAAACTTTTTGCCGTTCTGAATGTAAACGCCACCCTTAGCAGCCTTCACTACGCGACGACCAGCGAGGTCGAAGATGGGTGCATTTACGTTAGCATTGTTCACTACTTGGTCAATAGCCGTTACATTGCCACCAAAGTTCAAAGCAATTGCACCACCAGTAGCACTCTCAAAGAATGCGCGGTTAGCAGGAATGCTTGTAACAGAAGTTGAAGGTTCAAAGAAACCTACTTCGGTTTCAAATTTCTTGTTCTTACCAAATACCAAGTAGTTAGTTTGTGAGTCTGTAATATCCTTTTCGAGCAAAGTACCTGAAAGAGCACTCTCAACTGAGGTACCATCGCCAATTGTCAACACAGCCTTATCAGCAGCATTATCGCTTACAAGGAGAACACCTGTTTTAGCACCAAAGCTTGCAGTTTCGGTCATTACGGTTTCGTTGTTAACAGGAGCAGCAGCTACATAAGCCTTTGCATCCGTAACAGCGCTAACACCAACGGGAAGATATGTTGTAGCGTATGACTTGCCATTTACTGCGTTGAGGGCAACTTCTAACTCGTTAGCAACTTCAATTGTCCAAGTTACCTGTTTGTAATATTGTGATTGACCTTCCCAATAGTCAATTCCGCCCCCGTTTTCAATGTTCATGCGATGGTTAGCACCATCGCGCAACACAAAGCCCTCAACATTTTCGTTGGTATTTACACTAATGTTGTACAAACCACCTTGACTTTTGTCGGCATTCATAGGGGTAACAGGATTACTTTGATCAGAAGGAGGAGCAACCAAACCACCAAGATAAGCCTCCACATTTGCATTGTAGAGTTTTACACCTCTATCTTCAAAGGGAATAAACTTCCAAAGAGTTGAAGCATTACTCTTCTTTTGGGTATTGTCAACACAAGCTGCTTTGGTGTTATCAGCTGCGAGAACTTTATGATCATCCTTACAGTTTGTAATTCTGTAATAAGTATTATTCAAATAGCTCTTTATTGATGCTAAATAAGCATTGTAATTGCTTTCTGTCTTATCGGCTTCCCAAGCAGCCTTTTGTTCTGCACAATTTTCTGCAACGCCAGGAATAACTTGATAACGATTTAAAACAGTTTGTTTAGGAAAAGTTGCTTCAACAGGAATAAAGTAAAAGGCGTTACCCGATGTAGCTACTGTTGATTTGGTGTCGTCCTTCCAATATGACAAATGACAACCACCGTTATCACTATTATTCCACCAATAGTCACCATCAGTTTTGCCATGAAATTTCACACATTTAGCGTTTTCCGTTGCTGTTGAATTGGCAAAATCAAAACTTTTTGCTATGTCTTCGGTTCCAGTAACATCATACATTTTGGCCCAAGAATCTACACCAAGAACTTTTGAAGTTCCTTCGCCTTTGTTGTATAACTTATAGCCATCAGCATCGTTGCCTACAATACACCACAGACCTTTATCGGTAGTAGGTACATCAACGTTGGTTAACAACAAACCATTACCATTATGACTTTCGGTGTTTAAATAAGCAGCGTAAGGGTGATAACCATCTGTAAGTGCCACTTTAATGAGATACCATTGGGTGTTGGCTGCCCAATTTCCGCCTTCAGGTGCGCCAGAGATTGTTAAATCCTGCGCACTTGCCGTTACCCCTACAAATGCGAGGAGTAGCGACAGTAAGAAAGTAAATTTTTTCATACTTTTGTTTGTTTTTGTTAGGTTTATAAAATGTTGGAGTTTTTCAAAAGTTTTGTTCCCTATTAAGTTGAATATGAGCGCAAGCGTTCTAGGGCGTTGTGCATAAAGGATCCACACAGATCAACTACACTTCACGTTGATATGTGCTTAATACGCATGTAAGAATAGCTTTTTCTGTGTCCGCTGCAAATGTACGCACCATTTGTAAAAAAACCAAACCGGGTGGGTAAAATATGTTAATATTTCATTCTTTCTTTCTTTTTAGGCACACTCACTCTAAAAATGCACTAAAAAAGATGCGCTATATAGCTCCTTGTAGGAAGCAGGATTGGTCACTTTACTTATGTTTCGGATTTAATAGAACTTGAATTGCTCGGGGCAGCGGATATTCTCGGTGGGTATTTTCCTTATGTCGTGTATGTTTACCCATTTTCCATGTTGTAATAAGACTGTTGAGTGAAGATACAGTCTTATTTCAGGGAATGAGAATCGTCTCTCTGCATAGATGGAAAATTCCCCCCTTGTAAACGGAGGATTTCATAAACTGCGAACGAAGTGTTCCAAACTTCGTCATTATCAATCTAGAACCTAGACCATTCCGTTTCTCAATGAAGACTTTTACGTCTACCACAGGCCTGTGGTAGCTCTACCGCACGGCAGCGGTAGCTTTACCACAGGCCTGTGGTAGCTTTACCGCTCGGCAGCGGTAGACGTAAAGATGGGCATCTGTGAAAGGGGGAATGGGCATCTGTGAAAAGTAAAACGTACATTTGTGGACGGGAAGACAAATCACTTTCCTCATCATACAACCAAAAATATCCGCAGCCCCAATTGCTCCACACGATTCGATAGGGGCCAAAAAAAAAGAGTGCACAAAGTCTGTACACTCTTTTTCCTGGTTCAAAGGCTGCGCTTATCTTTGCATAAGATAGGCGTCGGCTTATTTTTAGCAACGAATCGTTTATTTCTTCAGCACTAGATGGTTGTTTTCAAAGCAGACGATGTAAGTCTTTCCCTTTGAAGTGGGTACGTCGATGGTCTGCTTGCCATAGCGTAGGTGGGCTATACCGCCCGACCCTGAAGAGATATGGGCTTGAACGAGACGACCTCCTTGCCACTTGAGGTCAATGCCGAAGTTGCCACGAGCACGAAGTCCCGATATGCTGCCGTTCTGCCATGCGTCGGGAAGCGAAGGAAGCAGGTCGATGCAGCCAGCGTGGCTTTGTAAGAGCATCTCTGTGACACCTGCCGTACCGCCAAAGTTTCCATCGATTTGGAAGGGAGGGTGAATGTCCCATAGATTGTCGGCAGTACCGTTTTTAAGCAGATTGCCATAGAGCACGTAGGAATGGTTGCCATCGTGCAGACGAGCCCACTGGTTGAGTTTCCATCCCATGCTCCATCCTGTGGCTCCATCGCCACGATGTTCCAATACCACACGTGATGCTTGAGCCAGTGCGGGCGTGGTGAGTGGCGAAATGGTATGTCCTGGGTGAAGGCCGTATAGGTGGTTGACGTGGCGGTGTTGGTCAGAAGGATCGTCGATGTCGCGGCTCCATTCCATGAGTTGGCCATATCTACCAATCTTATAAGGAGCCAAATCGTGGAGAATTTGTTGCCAGCGTTTCACCTCGTCGGCATCGACATGGAGCACCTCGGCGGCACTGATGCAGTCGAGCAGAATCTCGCGCACTACGGCATGGGTAAACGTTGTACCCTCGTCGATGGGTCCATGTTCGGGCGATGTAGAGGGAGCCGCAGTCAGTGTGCCATCGGCTTTGCGCCATAAGAAGTCCTCGCAGAAGAGAGCACATCCTTTCATAAGCGGGTAGGCCGTGTGGCGCAGGAATCGCTCATTGCGTGTATAGTCATAGTAGTCCCAGAGGTGCGTAGCTAGCCATGAGGCCGCCATCGGATTGTAGTTCCACGACATATCAGCACCTTCGAGGGGAGCGGTGAAACCGAATATATTGGCCGAGATACCAGCAGCCCATCCGCGTGCGCCCCAATAAGCTTTGGCTGTGCGTTCTCCGGGCTTTTCTAATAGCCGGATGAAGTCGGTAAGCGGCTCGGCACACTCTGTGAGGTTGGTAGAGAGCGAGGGCCAATAGTTCATCTGTAGGTTGATGTTGTTGTGATAGTCTACGCGCCAGGGGCCATCCACGTTGTTGTGCCACATTCCCTGCAAGTTGGCGGGCAGATTGCCCGGGCGCGATGAGGCGATGAGCAGATAGCGTCCATACTGATAGTAGAGCGTTTCGAGTCCAGCATCTTTTGCGCCGCGTCGGTAGTCGGCCAAGCGCTCGTTGGTGGGCTTTGACGATGAGGCACCATCGAGTTGGAACTTCACGCGGCCAAATAGCGAGGTGTAGTCTTTAAGATGTTCTGCAAAGAGCTTTTGATACCCTTTGGCGAGGGCGCGCTTCATCCAACGTTCCGTGGTTTGCTGCGGATGAACCCCTACATAAGCTTTCGGGTCGTTGAAGTCGGGATTGTAGTTGGGGGCATAGTCCGTATCGGCGGTGAGCAGTAAGGTAACTTCGTCGGCACCTTCCACTCGGAGAGCTCCATCGCGATAGATGATCTGTCCACCCTTGGTCAGTGCTTGCACTCTGACGACATATTCCATCTGGTTGTTGTCCAAATGCGCCACGTAGCAAAAACCGCCCTTTCCATCGGGCTTAAAGCTACCTTCACTCACGGGGTTGGGAGCGTAGCGTAGGGTGAATGTCTGCTTGGCAGGATGGTTTGCCGTGAGGCGAATGGCCATTACGTTGGCTGGGTAGGAGATGAATGTATGGCGCTCGTAATGTGTGCCATCGGCCGCAGTGAAACTCACGCTAGCATAGGCAGAATCGACCGACAGTGCACGGCGATAGCCACTTATTCCTTGTTTGCTGATGCCCGTTTCGAGGGTTAGTTCGCCCATTGTGGTGAACGAACCGAAGCGAAACTGTGGCTCGCCTGTGGCCTCATAGGGCACATTGCTATTGAAGTTTTGCGTGGTGAGTTGAGCCGCTTTCTGCCAGTCGCCTTCGGTGAATGCTTGGCGAATATCTTTCAGCACATGAGCCGATTGCTTGTTTTGGTTCCAATAGTCCTGCGGACCTTTGGCCGTGTTGGGACCACCGCGCCAGAGGGTCTTTTCATTGAGCGTGTAGCGCTCTGTTTGGATGCTTCCCATTACGTTGCAGCCAATGCTGCCGTTGCCTAAGGGGAGTGATCGGTATTCCCATTCGTGATCGGAATTAACGGCTGAATCGCCTGCTCGCACGGGTTTGTGTGTATGGTCGGAATTTCCGCCCCACCAACATTGTTGTCCGTGGAGCGAAGTGGGTTGGTCAAACCATACCACGTTGTTTTGCGCTCGCACTGAAGTTGTGGCGGCAAGCAGCATGAAGGTGGAAAGGAGAGTTTTTCTCATTATTAAAGTATAAAGGGTTAAGTAATAAGTAATAGGGCTTACGCCAGAGGGTATAGGAGATTCTAGGAATTTCTAGGTGTTCTAGGGGATTCTAGGTGATCTAGGTGTTCTAGGGATTTCTAGGTGCTCTAGGAGATTCTAGGTGTTCTAGGGGATAATAGGCTCTATGGATTCTTCTTGAGTGCTTGGATATTGCGCATAAGTCCTTCATATTTTGCTCTTTTCACCGCACTTTTCCGGAAAAGCTCGCGATATGTCTCAGGAGTGAGCGCCTGCCAATCGCTGGGCGACATTTGCATGGTGGCAGGACGGGGCTTGAGCTCTTCGATAGCGGTAGGCTGCGAAAATCGTAGATTCCATGGGCATACGTCGGCACAGCGGTCGCAACCATAGAAACAAGGCGACATCCGCTCTTGAGCTTCGGCCGGAATTTCTCCGCGATGCTCTATGGTGAGATAGGAAAGGCAACGACGAGCATCAAGTGTGCCATCGCCTCGCAAAGCCTGCATGGGACAGACTTCGAGACAGGCATGGCAATGCCCACAGTGAGAGGGCATGGGCGTATCGTAATGGTCGGCTTCGTGGACAAGGATAAGTTCTCCTAGAAAGAAGAAACTGCCCGCTTGAGGCAGAATAAGCTGCGAGTTGCGCCCACGCCATCCTAGTCCGCAACGTTCCGCCCAATACTTTTCATCGACGGGTGCTGTGTCTACAAAACATCGGCCGTCGCGATGTTCCTCCCATCCCATGTTGTGCATGAGCTTTCGGAGCATTTGTTTTACCACGTCGTGATAGTCTGTGCCTCGGGCATAGCGAGCGAGCGTCCAGCGAGGAGAAACGTTTTCGCTGTTTTCATCGGGTGAAAAGTAATTTACCGCAAGACTTACCACCGTGTGGGCACCCTCAACGAGTAGCCGAGGGTCGAGCTTCTTCTCCACATTCTGCTCTAGATAGTGCATCTCTCCCTGACATCCTTCGTTGAGCCATAGGCGGAGCTCTTTGGCTCGTTCTTGGCTCACAGCTTCTGCCGGAGCGAGTCCGCAAGCAGAGAATCCCAGTTGAAGAGCTTGCGATTTGAGCAATGCAGCGTTGATAAGCATGATAAGAACTTAGAAAACTTTATGATGCGCGTAACATCCTCTCGTTAGAACATTCAGATTCAGCAGTCGTTGGCATGGCGCTTTAGGCCAAATTCGTGTCGGGAGCGACTATCTGTAGACTAGCGTTGTCAGTCTATTGGGAGAGTACACCTCTTCGGCCACCTGTTGTAGTTGTTGGGCGGTGACGGCGTTGAGGCTCTGGATGATACCCTCTATGGAACGGTGTCGATTGTAGTGGGCGAAAGTTTTGCCTAGTGCAAGAGCGTAGCCTTCGGAAGCATCGGTGGAGATTCCTATTTGGCCGCGAAGTTGCTTCTTTGCAGCTGATAGCTGGGCGGGCGTGAGCGGATGCTCGATGAAACGGAGCAATTCGCGCTCCAGTAGGCGACGACAGCGTTTCACATCGTGAGCATCGCAACCGAAATACACGTTCCAAAATCCCGTGTCGGGATAAGTGTTGAGATAAGCATCGACGCTATAAACAAGTCCCGCCTTCTCGCGTAGCGAAAGGTTGAGACGAGAGTTCATGCCTGGTCCGCCCAGCATATTGTTGAGCAAGATGAGGGCAAACCGACGTTCGTCGGTGCCCGCAAAGGTAGGACCCCCTATGAGCACATGTGCTTGATGAGTGCTTTTCTCTACAACGCGCTCGTTGCTTTGCGCGCAAGGTATGGGGGTGGGCATGGAAAGAGGAGTGAGCGCGGGCAGACCGACAAAGTCGGATGCAGGAAGTAGACGCTCTAAGGTACGCACCACGCGTTGAGGATCGATGTCGCCATAGACGTAGAAGACTGCATTCTCGGGACGATAATAGCGCTGTGTGAAGCGGAGTGCATCAGCCGTAGTGTATTGGCGCAGTCGCTCTGCCGAGCCAAGGATATCTCGTCCAAGAGGTTGTCCTGCGTACATCATTGCTTCAAATTCATCGAAGATAAGTTCGGAGGGCGAATCCTTATAACTATCGATTTCATCGCAGATTACCTCCACCTCCTTATCAATCTCGGTCTGTGGATACGTGCTGTGGAAGACGATATCGGTCAGAAGATCAGCGGCACGGGCAAAGTCATCGCGCAGAACGGTGGCATAGTATACTGTTTCTTGCTTTGTGGTGTAAGCATTAAGATCGCCGCCAACGCGTTCTAGTCCATTGGTGATATGGCAGGCACGTCGGCGTTCCGTTCCCTTAAATGTGTTGTGTTCTATAAAATGAGCCATGCCCGAGTCTGCTTCTTCTTCGTGGCGCGTGCCAGCGCATATTACGTAGCCACAATAAAGCACGGGTGAGGTCTTGCGCTCTACGATGAGGCGAAGGCCACAACTTAGGGTATGGGTGAAATATTCGTTCATTACTTGCTTGAATGGGGAAAATGACGGGGATGACTTATTTGCGGAAATATTTCCCCACAATAGGAAGATTACTGAGTGGGAAGTCGTAGTGGACCGTATGTGCCACGAAAAGAAGGATGCACCCCGTGTTGATAAGCAATCGAAGCCATAGTTGCGGCACGTACTGCGCATCAAGTTGCATGATGGCGAAGAAAATTATTGTGATAAGCACGTAAACACCGATGCTCTTGAGCGGATAGTTGATGGGGTAGTAGCGTTGTCCCACGAAGTAGCTTAGCACCATGGCCGTGGCATAGCCCGCAAAGCCAGCCCACGCACAGGCCATATAGCCGAAGTGGGGAATGAAGATGATGTTTACTGCAATGAGCACGGCACAGCCAGCGCCAGAGAACCAAGCCCCCCAAATCGTCTTATCGATGAGTTTGTACCAGAAAGAAAGGTTGAAGTAGACCCCCATCATGATTTCGGCGGCCATGACAATAGGCACGACCTTGAGCCCCTCCCAATAGCTGCGACCAATGATGTGCTTCAACACATCGATATAGCCCATTACCATGAGAAACGCTAAGAGCGTGAATATTAAGAAATACTTCATGGCCTTGGCATAGGTCTCGCGATTGTCCTTGTCCTTCTGCTTGCCAAAAACGAAAGGCTCATAAGCATAGCGGAAAGCCTGCGTGATCATGGCCATAATCATGGCTATCTTTACGCTAGCTCCGTAGATACCTAGTTGCACCTTTCCCTCATGTCCCGACATTACGCGGGGAAAAATCATCTTGTCGGCCGTCTGATTGAGAATGCCTGCAATGCCAAGCACCAGAATGGGCCAAGAGTAGGAAAGCATGCGGCGAGCAAGGGCACGGTCGAATGTCCAGCGGAAGCCCGTCAGTTCCTTACGGAAGAAGAAGGTAATGAATGCCGTGCAAGCCAGATTGATGGCAAAAGCATAGCCCACACCATAAGAAGGAGAGTAAATGTGAGCCACCGCATCGTGGAGTGAGGGGTGCGTGTAGAGAGCAGGCAATACAAGGAAGTAGAGAATGTTGAGCCCGATATTGAGGAAGATGAAAAGCAACTTCAGTGCGGCAAACTTAATGGGGCGACGCTTATAGCGCAAGTAGGCAAAAGGTATGCACTGAAAGGCATCAATGGCTACGCATACGGCCATCATGCCAAGGTATTCGGGATGGGCAGCATAGTCGAGTGCCGAGGAAATGGGACCTAAAAAGCCCAATACCAAAGCGATAAAAGCCACACCGACCAAACCTACCATGATGAGCGTGGTGGAGTAGACGCGCATAGGAGCTTCTTCCGTCTTGTTGACAAAGCGGAAGAAAGTAGTCTCCATACCAAAGGTGAGGAGCACAAGGAGTAGAGCCACATAGCTATACACCTCCGTAATGACCCCATAGCCGCCTGAACTAGCGGCGAGTTTGGCTGTGTAAAGAGGTACGAGTAGGTAGTTGAGAAAACGGCCTATGATGCTCGACATGCCATAGATGGCTGTATCTTTGGCCAGTGATGCCAAAGCCCCACTGCGCGAGGCTGGCTTAGATGGATTCTCGTTCATATTGAGAAAAATTGAGATGTTTAGAGGTTATCAAAGAGTAGGGTGGGAAAGGGCTATGGCCGCTTGTACCAATGGAAACTATTCGCGCACACGCTGAGCACGATGCGCGACATTATCCAAAGAACAGGTAAGCTATAAATATGGCTGCGATAATGCCAGCGAGGTCGGCCAATAGGCCGCAGGCTACGGCATGGCGCGTGCGAGAAATGCCCACCGAACCGAAATAGACGGCAAGAATATAGAATGTGGTGTCCGTAGAGCCTTGGAAAATACAACTGAGGCGTCCCACGAAGGAGTCGGCACCATAGGTCTGCATAGCATCGACCATCATGCCGCGAGCACCACTGCCCGAAAGCGGCTTCATCAGCGCCGTGGGCAATGCACCTACCCAATCGGCATTACACCCCGTGAGGCCTACTAGCCATTTCACACTATTGATGAGCCAATCCATTGCTCCAGAAGCACGAAATACACCAATGGCCACCATTACAGCTACCAAATAGGGAATGATGCGCACGGCAGTATGAAAGCCATCCTTGGCTCCTTCAACAAAGGCATCGTATACATTGATGCGTTTCCTTACGCCCGCTATGATGAAGCAGATGATAATGATGAATAGTAGCACATTGGCTGTGGTGGTACCCACGGTATTCATCATCGTGCTATCGAGTTGACTAAATCCCCAAATAATAGCAGCCACAGCAACAGACATTCCGCCTAACGTGGCCAAAAGTACGGGTTGCAGAAGGTTGATACGCTGATACAGGCTAGTAATGATGATGCCTGCCAACGTAGAGAAGAAAGTGGCAATGAGGATGGGAATGAAAATGTCTGTGGGCTGAGCGGCTCCCATCTGTGCTCGATATACCATGATGCTCACAGGGATGATGGTGAGGCCTGAGGTGTTGAGCACGAGAAACATGATCATGGGGTTGGATGCCGTGTCTTTCTTAGGGTTGAGTTCCTGCAGTCCCTCCATGGCTTTGAGTCCGAGCGGAGTGGCTGCATTGTCTAGTCCCAGCATGTTGGCCGCAATGTTCATGAATATGTTTCCATAGACAGGATGTCCCTTCGGAAGGTCGGGGAAGAGGCGCTCAAATACGGGACTGAGCAGTCGAGCCATGCCATTGACCACTCCGCCACGCTCGCCAATCTTCATTATGCCGAGCCAAAGCGAAAGCACACCCGTAAGGCCGAGCGAAATCTCAAAGGCAGACTTTGAACTCTCGAAAGTGGAGTCCATAATGGCGGGAAACACCGTGACATCACCCAGTACGAGCAGCTTGACCAGCGCAATGACGAATGCCACTGCGAAGAATGCTATCCAAATATAATTCAGTACCATAAAGAGGTTTTCTTTATTTTATGCTGCAAATTTACTCTAACCAAACCATAAATCCGCGTAAAACGGCTAAAAACTCCCCGAAATGGGCGAAACTTAGGCTTTGCTATGTTTTCGGGCATACGATATCAAGTGGTTTTGTTCATTTCATTCTAATATATAATATAAGGAGTTCAAGTTTCGGTTTTAACTTCAGCGAACTTTTATCGCCATTATCGGCTGCATTTCAGCAATTCAAGCAAGCTTGATTGCATTCGACTTGCACGATAATTCAGCCCGCTCATCCTACGAACACAGATATAACAGAACTAACAGATAATTCTCTATCTGTGTTATCTGTGCTATCTGTGTTCAAAAATAAAGATCTAATAGCTAATTCTGAGTTATACGAAAGTATAGTCTTTTACTCCCAAACAACACTTTCCCGCGTTTTCGGGGCTGCATCTCGCCAAGAAACACTACCTTTGCATACCTATGACTGAAGATACTTTTGACATTCGTGCTGAGCAACAATCTCCTACTTCCTCGGAACGCGATTTTGAAAACGCTTTGCGACCGCTCAACTTTGACGACTTTAGTGGGCAGCGTAAGGTGGTGGACAACTTGCGCATCTTCGTGGAAGCGGCAAAATATCGTGGAGAACCGCTTGACCACACCTTGCTACATGGACCTCCCGGACTTGGTAAAACCACCCTCTCCAATATTATAGCTAACGAGTTGGGTGTGGGATTTAAACTCACTTCAGGACCTGTACTAGATAAACCAGGCGATCTTGCCGGCTTGCTCACCAGTTTAGAGCCCCACGATGTGCTCTTTATCGATGAGATACATCGACTATCGCCCGTGGTGGAGGAATATCTCTATTCTGCCATGGAAGACTATCGTATCGATATCATGATAGATAAAGGCCCCGCAGCGCGCAGCATCCAAATTGATTTGAACCCGTTTACCCTCGTGGGAGCCACAACGCGAAGCGGATTGCTCACAGCTCCACTGCGTGCTCGCTTTGGTATCAATCTTCATTTAGAATATTACGATGCCGAAACCCTAAAAAGCATCATAGAACGTTCGGCCAGTATTCTTAAAGTGCCTATTGCTGCAGAAGCTGCTACCGAAATAGCAGGTCGTAGTCGTGGTACGCCTCGTATAGCGAATGCCTTGTTGCGTCGTGTCAGAGATTTTGCACAAGTGAAGGGTTCCGGACGCATCGATATGGAAATTGCTAAGTTTGCTCTTGAAGCGCTCAATATCGACAAGTTTGGTCTCGACGAGATAGACAATAAGATTCTTCTTACTATCATTGATAAGTTTAAAGGAGGTCCTGTGGGTATCACCACGATTGCTACTGCCATTGGCGAGGATGCTGGAACGGTGGAGGAAGTGTACGAACCTTTTCTAATCAAAGAAGGATTTATCCGCCGCACGCCGCGTGGAAGAGAGGTGACGGAATTAGCCTACAAGCACCTAGGACGCAGTGTCATAGGTTCTAATACGGCCGAACCATCACTCTTCGATTTCTAAGTACTTCTCTGAGAATACGGAGAATAGACCCTTTAAGTTAAGGCTTGATCATTATTCATTAAGATTAGAGCCTTAGTGCTCAATATGTGAAACAATATCGTGGAGGAGCCATGCTCTTCCGAACAACCACCAAAAAGCATGATTACATACAACGTAATAGATACGAAAATGCCCGACATCTCGCACCGCGAAACGACAGCTTGGGTGCGTGCCGTGGCTGCCTCGTATGGAAAGCGCGTGGGCGAAGTGGCCTACGTGTTCTGCAACGACGAGAAGATACTGGAAGTGAACCGCCAATATCTAAAGCACGATTACTATACGGACATCATTACCTTTGACTATTGTGAAGGCGATCTTCTGAGTGGCGACCTCTTCATCAGTCTCGATACGGTACGCTCGAACGCAGAGCTATTTGGAAAGACTTATGAAGAGGAACTTCACCGCGTGATAATTCATGGCATTCTTCATCTCGTGGGTATCAACGACAAAGGACCTGGTGAACGCGAGATTATGGAAGCTGCTGAGAACAAGGCGCTTGCCCTCCTCAGTCAAATGCGCAAGAAAGAAGAGTAGACAATCTCTTCAAAGAATCCATGTGATTGTCGCGCGGAAGAGATGAATCTATGGACTTTTCTCATCTTAAAAGCAAAAAAAACGGAGAAATAGGAAAAGGAAAAAGAAGTCTTCACCAAAAGTTCACATTAAAAACGTTGCATGCCAATGATTTAATGTATACCTTTGTAACATGTTTAAGGAGAGCTAAGCCTTTACAATGCGAAATAAAAAGCATGGCATAGTCTCTCCTCAACTAGGATTTTCTAAAAAACAACTTTTACTTATTAATTAAACTTTTTGAGTATGAAGAAGATTTTACTCTCTCTCGTTACCCTTTTTGCTGCAGCCACTTCGGCTTTTGCAGGTGATATCATCACTAATGGTGGCTTTGAAAGCTGGACAGACGGTGCTTGCGATGGTTGGAAGTCAACAACTAGTGCAACCAATTGTGAAATTACTCAGAGCGCTGATGCTCATAGTGGTAATAGCTCTGTACAAATTCCCGAAGGAAAGAAAAATAATAATCGTTTGGGGTCTAAAGAATACAGACTAAAGGCTGGTACTTATACCATGAAAGCATATGTAAAGGGTGCTGGTTCTGTGTCAATTGGTTATGTACCTGTTGCAAACTATGCGGTACTTAATTACGCATACTCTTCAAAAGTAACAACAAAGGCTGATGGTTGGACAGAAGTTACAAAAGAGTTTACTCTTGATAAGGATACTAAGGTTAATTTCGTCCTAATGAACGCGAAAAAAACGGGTGTAAAGCTCGTTGACGATTTTAGTGTTACTACAGAAGATGGTGGATTGGCAGAAGAACCTACCGCTTTCGCTGCTGAAGGTGAAGGAACATTGGAGAATCCTTACAATAGTGTAGCTGCTAACAAAGCTGCTCTCGAATTGAAATCTGGCACTACAGCTACTTCAGAGGCGTATGTTAAAGGTATCGTTCACGTAATCAACTACGATTATTCTGCAGAGAAGAAAAACCTCAGTTTCCTTATCTCGCCTGACGGAACTGATAATGGAGCATTCTACTGTTATCAGGTAACTAGCGATGAAGATCCTGGACTTAAAGAAGGTGATTTGGTCGTTCTTAGTGGTAAGTTGACCAACTATAATGGTATTCCCGAATATGCCAAAGGCGCTAAGATTGTATCTATCACTACTGGCATCTCAACCATTGCCGCAGAAGCAAACAAGGCTCAGGTAATCTATGGTCTTGATGGTCGTCGCTTGACTAAGGCTGTACGTGGTGTGAACATTATCAATGGCAAGAAGGTGATTGTAAAGTAACAATGACGATCTCGCTGATTCTCTTTCTCGGCTGAAGAAAGGATCATATTAAAGCTTATGGGTGGTTCTATAAATCTCATCATCAGAATTTATAGAATCACCCATATTATATAATAGGAGTGTAAGAGACCTTTGGAGCGTTTCTGTCCTTTGTTATCTCCCAATAAATCTGTACATTTGCCTCCGAAGACGGAAGTGTGCGGACAAAGCATCGCGTACAGGCCGCCCATGAATGAAAAACAAAAGAATAATTATTCTCAAAAGATGGCTATCACCTTACGAAAAACACTGATAACCGCCGCCGCACTATTGCCCCTCACCCTGTGGGCACAGGAGTTCGACCGCAGCCGTTATCCCGACTACACCACACGCACCAATCCCGACCCGTCGCTCATGCGCGTGCAGCGAAAGGCAGGACAACAAAGACCCGACCATGTGAACAATGCCGAAACTCGTTACTTCCCTCCAGTAGTGTTTCAGCAAGGAGGTTCGTGTGGCTCGGCATCGCGTATCTGCTATATGTTCTCGCATGAACTCAACTCTTTCCGAGACACCGATGGGAAGGATCCCAATAATTACTACCCTTCTCACTTTGTGTGGCTCCTTACGAATGGAAACTCGGGTAAGGACGATTTTGTACAGTACATAGGTGTGCCTTCAGCGGCTACCTATGGCGGACAAACTTATAGCAAACTTTTTGGTTATCAAGAGGAAACTGAAAAAGATTTCGGATGGATGACGGGCTATGATAAATGGCTTTCGGCCATGTATAACCGTATGCTCAAGCCTTCCAACTTTACCGAAGACTTAGGAACAGATGCTGGACGCGAAGCTGTGAAGAATTGGCTTTGGAATCACAATGGCGACACCGACTTTCATTCGGGCGGTGTGGTAGGTATCGGAGTATCTGCTAATGGCTTACAGTGTGCTAGTGTGTCCCAAACAGTTGCCAATGATGCAGCGGGAGCTTCTGGCAAAGGCTATGTGAAGCGTTGGGGCGTAACGCCCGATCATGCCATGACCATCGTGGGCTACGATGACCGCATAGAATTCGATCTCAACGGCAATGGCGTATATGGCGAAGCCAACGCTGACGAACGTGGAGCTTGGATATTGGCCAATTCATGGGGAGACGATTGGGAGAGTAAGGGATTCGTCTATTGTCCCTACGCTTATTCAGGCGGCACGTTCAATAGTAATGGTACTTTCTCGGGTAGCTGGTGGAAACCAGAGGTGTATAAGGTGAGAAAGAACTATCGCCCCTTACGTACGATTAAGATTAAGATGGACTATTCACGACGCTCAGAACTCGCACTGAGTGCTGGGGTGGCTACCGGTGTGAATGCAACAACGGCACAGTTTCAAGTGCCCTTCCATCATTTCCAATACGCAGGCGATGGCAATTATGGCAATACCAATCCAGCTCCCGAAGTGCCCATGCTTGGCCGATGGGCTGACGGTAAACTCCATACGGAACCGATGGAATTTGGTTATGACTTAACCGATTTGACCGACAATCTCGACCCTAATGACGACCTTACTTACTTCTTCAATGTAGACACGAAGAGCTGGGCGCAAGGGAAGGGCACTATCTATTCTGCTTCAATCATCGATTATAGTGTAGACCCTAAGGGAATGGAAGTCCCCTTCAGTATATCGCAGGAAAGCGGCACGGCTATCCAAAATGGTGGAAAGACTACCACGTTGCGTGTGACTGTGCCTGGAAGAGGTTATAAGTCGCCGCAAAATGTGTGTGTCAACGACGGTTCCCTTTCATGGAGTGCCCCACAAGTGTCGGCTCACCAACTTACCGCTTATCGCGTTTATAATGGCGAAGCACAGATAGCCGAACTTCCTACATCGGCCACTAGCTACAAACTACCTGCCGATGCAGAGGGAACGTATGCCGTATGTGCTGTGTATGCCAATCAAACGTCGAGTCACGTTCAAGCTTCCGTGCCCACAGATGCTTTGAAGAAAGTAGGTATGAACTTCGTAAAGTGCGGATTTCGCATTCCTGGTGTGTTCGCCACGAAATATCCGCAAGCCACGATAGAATATTTTATCAAAGTAAACACTCTGGCCGATTGGAATCAAAGCGCAGGGCCAGGTTGGGGCTCGTTCATGCTTCATGGCAATGCCAATGGAACCTTCACTGCAGGATGGAATGTTGGCAATGAACGCATAAATGTTACCAAGGCACTGACACGCGGAATCTGGAAACACGTGGCCATTGTGGTGAAAAACTCGCAGATGTGGGTGTATATTAACGGGCAGCAGAAGGGCACCATCGTCTCAAGCAAATACAGTGGCTTAGGCGGATTTGGCGACCTTGTATTTAATGGAAGTTCTGATGCTTCGGCTAATCAAAATGCAGCTTATTCTGAAATACGTATTTGGAACGTGGCACGCACAGGAAGTCAGATTAGCGCCGACTATCACCGCCGCTATGCCGATGCTAGTTTGCCGGAAGGACTTATTGCATATTATAAAGGTGATTTAGTGAGTGTAGACGGCGAAATGCGTCTTCGCGACCATGCTCCCGCACAGCGCCATGCCTCGATTATCGGTACGGGAGCCACGGAACTTACGGCAGGTTTCCCCTCGTTGAGCTTCGAGAGCAATACGAGTGTGTCGATAGGCAATCTTGGCACAGCCACTGTGGGACAACCCTTCCAACTTTGTGCTAAAGGAACTACCAACTTGCAGAAGTATGTGTGGACGGCCGAAGGTGCTGGTGTTCAAAATCTTGTAGCAGCAAAGCCTACCGTGGTGTTCAACAAAACTGGCGAGCAGACGGTAAAAGTGGTAGCAACTGATGTGAATGGAAAGGAAGTAGAAGCCACAGGCACCGTGCAAGTGGTTGACGCTCCCGCCCCCGATGCAACTTTTGATGTAAGTCAAGAGAGCGTGGCCTCTGGTGCTCGCGTAAGCTTTGTTGCTCGCACGCTGATGAATGGCTATCGCTACCATTGGACCGTCAATGGAGCTACGGGCGGCAACCCCGATTATCCAACGATTACTGTAAGCTACAATAAGAGTGGCACCTACGATGTGTCGCTCACTGTGACCGATTTACAAGGACGTACAGCTACTACTTCGAAAACCATCAAGGTAAAGATGGTGGCACCAGAAGTAAGCTTTGACGTATCGCCCGCAGTGGTGAGAAAAGGCGAAAAGGTGCGTCTTGTAGATGAATCTCTCTACGATCCGAATCAATGGGAATGGACACTCGTAAGCGGACAAAGTGCGATGGCGGGTGTAGGAAAACACATCCTCTTTGAACCCACTATTCCTGGTATTTATGACGTGACCCTACGCGCTTCTAATGATGCGGGTAAGGCCGAGGTTACACATACTTCAGCACTCATCGTGTGCAATGCCGATAGCAAAACAGGTTTGAACTTTTCGCCCTCAAAGACGGCTCGCGTTACTCCGCAGAGCCTGCCCCTCTCTGCCGGACAACAAACGTTCTCTATCGACTGGTGGATGCGTCCCTCAGCACTAGGAGCTATGGGCAACGGATTGGGCGAGAGTACCTCTACCTTTATGGTGTGTACCACAAAGGATGGACAGATGTGTCTCTATGTAAAGGGCAAAGTTGCAAAATCGCCCGAGGCATTCGTTATAGCCAATGAATGGCACCATTATGCTGTGACGTTCTATATGGGTTACGTGGTATTCTTCCGCGACGGCGTGATGATGGGTCGTGGCGGTGCTTCATCAGCTTCGCTCCCCTCGATGACTAAATTTAGTATGGGTACAGATGAGGCTCCGATGGAAGCTACGATAGATGAATTCCGTATTTGGAACAGGGCATTTAGCGAAAGCGACCTAGCTCCTCTTCATAGTTACATTGTGGCTCCTCTCGAGGGTACAGCTCTCAGTCAGGCCGAAAAGGATGGACTGAAACTCTATTACCGATTCGATCAGTCATCGGGCAACGTGGAAGATGCTTCCTCAAGCCACAATACGGGTGTCCGTAGTGGCTTCGGTCCTGATGGCGATGCTTGGACCAATTCAGATGGCGTATTCGCCTTGAATTTCGATGGTGGAGCAAGCGATGTTACCTCTACTTATTTGAGAAACTATAAAGAGCCATTTGAAAATAGTGGCAATGATGTCAATACCCTCGTGCCAGGAAGATACAAGGCTCTCACGCAGTGGAACACAGAAAATGAGAATAATGCTGCGGGTGCACATGTTGATGTAGCGAATGGCAACAACCTGTTTATTGAGGTAGGAAGTGTGTTTAGCGATAAACTCAACGATTATAAACTCTACCAGACTGTCGACTTACCTGCAGGAACTTACGTGTTCTCGGCCAATTATGGAAAATATAGCGGTGTGGCCGATGGTTGCTATCTCGTGGCAGCACAAGGAAATACCCTTCCTGATACGAAAGACCTCAGCGATGGCGCTATAGCATCCGTCGCTATGGCCTCGAAGAGTGCAAATGTGGCCAACAATCGTATCTGCTTCATCTTGACAGAACCTACTACGGTCAGCCTGGGTATATTGGCTACGATGAATGGCACGCAGACAATCTCCTTCTCTTCATTCGGCCTTACATCTTACACGCTCACGCAAATCAAGGCGCTCGATGATCCTGACTTCATAGAAGGCATCGCTCCTATTGTCGTAAATCCTGAAAATCATTCCAAAGGCTCAGTTAAATCGGATGTAATCTACGATATTAGTGGTCGCCGCGTGAGCACTCCTAGTAAGGGCATCTATATTATCGGTGGTCGCAAAGTGGTGGTGAAATAGCTTCTCCATTCGTTTTACGAGTAGCGCATCTAGCGCCGACATAATCTAGCGGGCAAGAAAGAAACTCAGTATAAGTTTACTTCTTGCCCGCTTTTGCATATTAACCTCATTATCGAAGCGCTCAGTATTCCCTCATGGAAATGACGAAAACAATTCATGTTTGCCTCCGCACTCGTCGCTACGCCACAAGAAACTCTCAAAAAAACAAAAAAACGTGCGGAAATATTGCAGATGTGAAGGGAATGTGCTAATTTTGCACTCGCAAACTGCGGTAATCGCGGAAAGCAATCGGACTTGTAGCTCAGTTGGTTAGAGCAACAGACTCATAATCTGGAGGTCCTAGGTTCAAGCCCTAGCTGGTCCACATGTACTTAGATGACGAGCAATTCTTAGCGAAAGCGCATACATTATATAAGAAGTGCCGTCACGAAAAGAATGTCAGGGGCGTAGCCCAGTTGGTTTAGAGCGCTGCAGTCACATTGCAGAGGTCATCGGTTCGAGCCCGATCGTCCCTACTCCCTAATTTAATCAGACATACAACGACAGTATACAGAGGACAGATTTGGCTGCTTGCAACCTCTCAAAAATAATGCTAAAACTCGCTGCTCAAGTTTCTTTCGGCTAGATCCTCTTCCTTCAGGAGAGGCGAATACAAAGAAAAGACTTTCGCAGCTTGCAATCTAACATTTAGAAGCCGAATCCCACTCTGCCTGTTTCCAGCTATGCGAAGCAGGCATTTGTCATATTTATACACCTACAAAATTCTCAACAAAAAGAAGAAAGATGGGATACTTATTTACATCCGAATCGGTGTCGGAAGGACACCCCGATAAGGTGGCGGATCAAATATCCGACGCCGTGCTTGATCAGTTGCTGGCATACGACCCCAACTCTAAAGTAGCTTGCGAAACGCTCGTTACCACTGGACAGGTGGTAGTGGCAGGAGAAGTAAAAAGCGAAGCCTACGTTGACCTGCAAGAGGTGGTGAGAAAGACCATCGCTCGCATAGGTTACACCAAAGCAGAATACAAATTTGAAGCCGAGAGCTGCGGCATATTGAGTGCGATTCACGAACAGAGCGCCGATATCAATCGTGGCGTTGATCGTAAGGACGAGGATCCTATGGCACAAGGAGCCGGCGACCAAGGTATGATGTTTGGCTATGCTAATAATGAGACAGATACATACATGCCCTTGCCTTTGTCTTTGGCTCACGACATCGTGTACGTGCTGAGCGAGATTCGCCGAGAGGGCAAGCAAATGACCTATCTCCGTCCCGACTCAAAGAGTCAAGTGACAATAGAATATAGTGATGATAATGTGGCTCAACGCATCGATACTATTGTGGTGAGCACACAGCACGATGAGTTTATCTCTGCCGAAGAAGCCGGTTCGCAAGAAGAAGCCGACCGACAGATGTTGGCTCAGATACAGAAAGACGTGGAAGAAATCGTAATACCTCGCGTAGTAAGCGAACGCGTCAACACTCCCGAGATTAAAGCACTCTTCCATAAAGGCGCAATTAAGTACTACGTCAACCCTACAGGAAAATTCGTTATTGGTGGCCCTCACGGCGATACTGGCCTGACAGGTCGTAAAATTATTGTTGATACCTATGGCGGTAAGGGCGCTCATGGAGGAGGAGCCTTCTCGGGTAAAGACCCTTCGAAAGTAGACCGTTCAGCAGCTTACGCTGCACGCCACATTGCCAAGAATATGGTGGCAGCAGGTATTGCCGACGAGATGCTCGTACAGTTGAGCTATGCCATTGGTAAGCCCGAACCTATTTCTATCTACGTAGATACTTATGGAAGAAGCCACGTGAATCTTACCGATGGTCAGATTGCCGAGAAAATTGGCCAACTCTTCGATCTCCGTCCCGCAGCAATTGAGCGCAGCCTCAATCTGCGTCAGCCTATCTATGAGGAGACCGCAAGCTATGGTCATATGGGACGCATTCCCGAAAAGGTAGTGAAAACATTCCATGCGCCTGGTCAGAGCGATAAGCAGATGGAGGTAGAACTCTTCACGTGGGAGAAGCTCAATAAGGTAGACGAAATTAAGAAAGCTTTCAATAAGTGAACATAACAGTCTATAGTGCATCGAGCGGGCAAGTACCTGCAATATATATAGAGGCGGCTCAGGAGTTGGGCCGCCTCCTTGCAGCAAACGACCATACGCTGATTAATGGTGCAGGTCGTACAGGGTTGATGGGCGCTTGTGCCGATGCTTGTCTTGTTGCGGGCGGAAAAGCCATAGGCATTATCCCCCAATTTATGGTAGAACAGGGTTGGCAGCATACGGGGATGAGTCGCTTAATTGTCACTCCCGATATGCATCGCCGTAAGGAACTCATGGCTGAAATGAGCAACGCATGCATAGCGTTGCCAGGAGGCGTAGGCACACTTGAAGAATTGCTCGAAATCATCACATGGAAGCAACTTGGCCTTTATCTAAAGCCCATCATTGTGCTCAATACCGATGGTTACTATGATGCCTTGCTCGAGCAGCTTCAGCATGCTGCCGACCAACAATTTATGCGAACAGAGCACATGGCTATCTGGCACGTAGCCTCCACTCCAGAAGAAGCCTTGCTCTTGGCACAAACCACTCCTCTTTGGGATTCGTCAGTGCGCAAATTTGCTGCAATGTAGCTGCTTCGTTCAAGAGGGTGTGGGGCAAGCGCTTTCAAGGTGTGAGGAGAAGCAACCTAGTCCTGTTGCATTGCCTACACCTCTTTGTAGAAACGAGGAAACAGACACCCTTTAGCCCTAATAGCCTCCAAACTTCAAACTAATAATGAGAATGCAAGAAGTAAATACCTATCATTCATCACTTGGTGCGACCCCCGAGTCGGTTATGCTTTGCTCCCCTTTTTGCTCGCAAGGAGAGGGTGGAAGCGTAGTGGCCGATTCCGTGCAGACTCGTCAAGAGGGCACTGCAAATATGGTTATTGAGGAGGAGGCAGAGGTACAGAGAAGCCGCAATAGTTATCGCCATCAAAGAGTAGAAGTCGACACTCTACCGCCCGACCCACGAGAAATGAAGCCCTTCGCTCCAGGCACACCGCTTACGATGAAACCCGAAATACTTGAGGGCGACTATTGGAAGGATGGATTGGTGCATCTGCAAAAGGGAGCCTTCATGCAAGAACTCGACAGTGTGTGTGGTCCCATTCCAGACTCGTGTAGAGCACTCATCAAGCCACAAGGCATGGCAGGAGATCCCGTTCCTTATCTCTTTCGAACGGATAGTTTGGTCACTATTGTGCTGATGGTGAGTTTCTTCCTTGTGGTGTGGGTAATCTCGCGTTCTCGCCACTATCTGCGAGAGCAAGTGAAGGATTTCTTTCATCATCGACAACGCGAAAATCTTTTTGCACAGCGCACGCAGACAGAACTTCGAGGACAAGTATTCCTCATCTTTCAGACCTGTTTCGTGCTCGGTGTACTCTTTTTCGACTATACGCAGGAGTTTCAAGTGGAGGTGTTCAACCAAGTGTCGCCCTACCTTATACTAGCTACGAGTGTGGCCATCTTCTGTTTATATTATGTGCTCAAGATAGGAACCTACTCCGTGGTGAACAATATTTTTTTCGACCGACGACAATGTGAACAATGGAATGGAGCTTACCTTCTATGTGTGCTCGCTTTAGGGCTCGTTTTAGTGCCTCTAGCGCTACTCGTGGTGTACTTCGATATGAACTTTCGAAACACGGCCATACTCTTTATTTGCTTCCTCATAGTTGACAAAATGCTGCTCTTCTATAAGTGCTCACGCATATTTTTCAGCTACCCCTTCGGTTGGGTGCATCTTTTTTTGTACTTTTGCACACTCGAAATAGCACCTATATTTATGTTGTTCCGCGTACAGACGTATGTAAACAACTTATTATTGACAATTAACTAATCCCATACAACCCCAGAGCGGTAATTACAAAGAACGCCGCCATCCGCTGAACTAAAAAGTAGCATGATCAAGAAGATTCTTGTTTCGCAGCCGAAACCTACTTCCGAGAAGTCTCCCTACTTCGAGATTGAAAACAAGTACAACGTAAACTTTACGTTCCATCCCTTTATTAAGATAGAGGGGCTCTCAGCCCGTGAGTTCCGTCAGCAAAAGATTCAGATACTCGACTTCTCAGCCATTGTGTTCACTTCTCGCCACTCCGTAGATTTTTTCTTTACTCTCTGTAAGGAAATGCGCGTAGAGTTGCCTGAAGATATGAAATACTTTGCACTTTCTGAAGTCGTGGCGCTCTACATTCAAAAGTATATTCAGTATCGCAAGCGCAAAGTGTTCTTTGGCAACACAGGGCATTGGCCCGACCTCGTCACGGTAATGGCAAAGCATAAAACGGAAAACTATTTGGTACCCCTCTCTGACGTACACAATGACGACATTGCCCACATGCTCGATGCCAAGAAACTCAAGCATCAGGAATGTGTGATGTATCGTACCGTGAGTGATGACTATCCTAAGGATGAGCCGTTCGACTTCGATATGATAGTGCTTTTCACTCCAGCAGGTGTAAAGTCGCTCCTCGAAAATTTCCCCGATTTCAAACAAGGAGAAATTCGCCTCGCATGTTTCGGTAAAGTGACGCAGGCTGCCATTGAAGAAGCTTCGCTGCGATGCGACCTCTCCGCTCCCACGGTGAAAGCGCGATCCATGACGGCTGCCATCGAAATGTATTTGCAGGAGAACAACAAGTAACAGAATACACTTATTCATACTCGCATAAAAAGGTAAAAGTTGAGCAATCTCTTGCTTACAACTTTTACCTTTTATATTTTTGCATAAGCGCCTTTTTTTAGGAAGTATAGACGCTCCTCTCTCTTCCTCTTTAGAGACACTATGCACATACAAGTAATAATATAGGTGGTGAGGAATAGGATTACCATCCATCCCGCCCACATACAATGCCAGTCTATGCCCAGATTCACTTTTAGAAAAGCTGAACATATTTGTTTGAAGAGCGAAATAGAAAATCTCTTCAGTGCAGGAAGTACCTCTATGAGTGCCTTCCCTCTGCGTGCTACTTATCGTAAGCTAACCTATGCTGGACAAGGCCCGCACGTAAAGGTACTTCTAAGTGTCTCTAAGCGCCATCTTCATCATGCAGTAGATCGCAATCGTGCGAAGCGTCAGATTCGAGAAGCCTATCGTCTGCAGAAGCATCTCCTTACTGAAGCTATTCCTGCCGATATGGCAATCAATGTGGCCTTCATCTGGTTGGCCGATCATTCCATGCCTTCCAAACTCGTCTCTGCGCGTATGAACCAAATATTGCAGCGCATTCGTCAGAACGTTGTAGCCGAAGTGGAGCAGACAAGCATCTCTCAGACAAACGTTTCCGCCACGGCAGACACCGTAACCGATTCCCCTTCTTCCTTATGCTGACCCGTATTCTCATACTTCCCATTCGCTTTTATCAGCGTTTTATCTCGCCCATGCTGCCGCCCGCATGTCGCTTTACGCCCACATGCTCGCAATATGCCATAGAGGCTCTGCAAAAGCATGGTCCTATCAAGGGACTATACTTGGCTATACGGCGCATATTGCGTTGTCGTCCAGGAGGGGGGAGTGGCTACGATCCCGTGCCTTAAAGGAAGAAGTATTGAAAAGGGGCAAAGTACCTCTCTTTTAAGCACACACCACACCTATATATATAAATACGCGCGCGCGAGGCAAAATCACCTCGTTATGCGTTCAAAATCAGTCTATCCTATCGGTCTTTATCCATAGAGTCTAACGGTCTTCA
>ENA-ORUV01000563-ORUV01000563.1-human-gut-metagenome-genome-assembly--contig:-NODE-563-length-25499-cov-145.389_pt1 | contig 25499 bp, 18 predicted proteins | sample MGYA00242089_ERZ509229 | MGnify/ENA primary metagenome ERZ509229 (study PRJEB26280, sample SAMEA2338805) | human gut metagenome | biome: human gut; feature: human-associated habitat; material: faeces...
TGCTTGGTCATACGATAGAGTATATTCCGCCAAGAGTAAAGATAGAGATTAGTTGCTTGTCTATGAACGAACCTACGGAAGACCGTTTGATTTCATCATATATTGAGCAGACTTTCCCTGGAGAAGATGCGGCGGCTACAGCTACGGTCAGAACAGTTGTGCCTACTCGAACATTCCTAGAGAAGGCATTCCTGCTATGCGAGGAGTTTCAGAAACAGACTCCTCGTCATGTCCGAATGTCTAGACATCTTTATGATCTCGAACGCTTGATGGATACAGGATTTGGCAAACAAGCCCTGCAGGATATTGATTTGTATGAGCGTATAGTTAAGCATCGTTCCATATACTATGCTGTTGGGTATGTAGATTATTCTAAGTTGATGCCTAGTGAGATTGATTTCGTTCCTAGGCAAGAGTTGATGAAGGATTGGGAAGGTGATTATGCAGAGATGTGTAACCACTTTATCTATGGTCAGACTTTATCTTTCGAAAAACTTTTAGAGCGAATCAAGGAGTTGCAAGATAGGTTTAGAAAAGCCTTTTAGCGACTTTTACTCCTTAATAAAATGTTCAATAAAAAAGTTTGAAGGCTATAAGTGTTTGGTATTCAGCCCTAATATTCCTCTGGAATGATGACGAGTATTAATCTCGATGATAGGGCTGCTCTCTTATAAGAGGGTAGCCTTTTTCATCTTTTGTTTCTTGCTTATATATAATAATGTGTAAGAAATTCCGTTATCTTATTGTGTTGAAAAGATTTATCATTATATGGATTCTGCTAGTGGGGGTGCTCGAAATGAGGGCACAGTATGATCCTTCCTTCAGTCATTATTTTGACATGGAACCATCATTCAATCCTGCTGCTGTGGGTAAGCAGTCGAAACTTAATGTTGCGGCGGCCTACGCACTTGATATGGCTGGATTCGAACATAACCCCCGTACCTTTCAGGTGGCGGCTGACATGCCTTTCTTCTTGCTCAATCACCGGCATGGAGTAGGCTTGTCGCTACTGAATGACCAGATTGGTCTTTTTACTCATCAGCGACTGGCTTTACAGTATGCTTTGCAGAATAAACTCCTGGGTGGAACGCTGAGCGTGGGTGTGCAAGGAGGCATGCTGAGTGAGAAGTTTGATGGAAGCAAGGTGGATTTGGGAGAAAGTGGTGACCCTGCCTTTTCTACTTCAGACGTAAATGGAAGCGGAATGGATTTGAGTCTGGGTCTGTATTATCAGCATAAGGCCTGGTATGTAGGACTTTCTGCCCAGCATCTTACATCGCCTACGATAAATCTAGGTGAGACCAACGAATTGAAAATAGATGCCACATATTATTTGACAGGTGGATACAATATTCGACTGAGAAATCCGTTCTTAACAATAAAGCCGTCTGTTCTTGTTACAACAGATGGTACCACATGGCGAGGCGACCTGACAGGAAGATTGGTTTACCAATATGAAAAACGGATGTTGTATGGTGGAGTAACCTATAGTCCGGACAGATCGGTAACCGTGCTGGTAGGCGGTAGTTTCCATGGGGTAGTGCTTGGTTACAGTTACGAGGCATACACCTCTAAACTCAGTGCCGGAAATGGCAGTCATGAACTCTTTGTAGGGTATCAGACCGATATCAACCTGACCAAGAAAGGCAGAAACCGTCATCAGAGCGTCAGAATATTATAATGTAAATAGAAATAAGAACATAGTAGAATCATAAAACAATGAAGAAAAGTATATTGCTCCTTAGTGCATTCGCTATATTGCTCACCTTGAGCGGCTGCTTCGGTGCCAAGCAAGCTTCTGTTGCAGGCAGAGGTGGCGAGGTGGTTGGCGTGAGCGGTAGAAGCTTTGTAGAGCCAGCCCCTTATGGTATGGTAAAGATAAACCGTGGCTTCCTGAAAATGGGAATGGAGACCCAAGACTCACTCTGGGGAATGAAAACACCACGCAAGGATGTGTCGGTGGATGGATTCTGGATGGATGATACCGAAATCACCAATTCAGAATATAAGCAGTTTGTGGCTTATGTGCGCGATTCTATTCTTCGTACCCGTCTGGCTGATCCTGCTTATGGAGGCGACGAGACTTACATGATTACTGAAGATAAGAATGGCGATCCGGTTACACCTCATGTAAACTGGAAGAAAGCGCTGCCTAAGAAACCTAATGAGGATGAGCAGAGAGCTTTTGAAAGTTTGTATGAAACCAATCCGGTTACAGGAGAAAAACTCATCGACTGGCGCCAGCTCAACTATAAATACGAAATCTATGATTATACAGCTGCGGCTCAGCGTAAGTTCCGTCTGAATCCCCAGGAACGTACCTTCAACACCGATGTGAAGATAAATCCGGACGAGGTGGTGATGATTTCAAAAGATACCGCTTATTATGATGATGAGGGTAGAGTGGTGCGTGAGACCATCAACCGTCCGCTTTCAGGACCATGGGACTTCCTGAATACCTATATCGTGAATGTTTATCCTGACACTACCTGTTGGGTAAACGACTTCAGAAATGCAGAGAATGAAACCTATCTGAGAAGTTATTTCAGCAATCCTGCGTATAATGACTATCCGGTAGTCGGTGTTACCTGGGAACAGGCAAATGCCTTCTGTGCCTGGAGAACAGACTATCTGTTGAAGGGCTTAGGTCCTGAAGCAAGATATGTGCAGCGTTACCGTCTGCCAACCGAGGCAGAATGGGAATATGCTGCAAGAGGCAAGAACCAGAATGAATTTCCTTGGGACAATGCGGATGTAAAGAACGGGGATGGTTGTTTTTACGCCAATTTCAAACCAGACAGGGGCAACTATACCAAAGACGGCAACCTGATAACCAGCAAGGTGGCTATCTATTCGCCAAATTCTAATGGACTTTACGATATGGCTGGTAATGTGGCAGAGTGGACAAGTACCGTTTATACAGAGGCGGGTGTTGACGCAATGAGCGATTTTAACCCAACTTTACAGTATAATGCTGCCATAGAAGATCCTTACCGTTTGAAGAAGAAGAGTGTAAGAGGTGGTTCCTGGAAAGACCCTGAGTCGTTTATCCGTTCGGCATGGCGCACTTTCGAGTACCAGAATCAGCCTCGCTCATACATCGGATTCCGTTGCGTGAGAAGTCTTGCTACTACGGCAAGCGGAAAACAGAAACCATTGAAGAATAAGAATAGGAGATAAATAATATGAGCTATTATAGCAAATTCAATATCGTATACCGCTTGCAGAAGTGGATGGATAGTGTGCCGGGTCAGACATTCCTTAACTATGCTTACAGTTGGGGTGCCTCTATCGTAATCGCTGGTACCCTCTTTAAGTTGACCCATCTTCCTGGTGCCAATCTCATGCTTTTCTTAGGTATGGGAACCGAGATTCTCGTGTTCTTCCTTTCTGCTTTCGACCGTCCTTTCGACAAGACTGCCGAAGGTAGAGACTTGCCTACCCATGCTACAGAAGAGTATCTGGAAGGAAAGGTGTCGGCTGAAGAAATGATGACTGCCAAGAATCGTTCTGAAACCATTCAACCTCAGGTTGCTTCTCCAGTCTCTCCTGTAATGACTGCTGCGCCAGAACTGACTCCACTTAATCCTGAGGTGGTGGAAGTTCAGAACAGCTACGTAGAACAGTTGAAGAGCCTGGTAGAAACCTTGAGTAAGGTAAACGAACAGAGTAGCCGACTGACTCGTGACAGCGAGGAGATGGAGAATCTGAACCGTACCTTGACAGGTATCAGCAGGGTATACGAGATGCAGTTGAAAAGTGCCAGCCAGCAGATTGGTACCATTGACCAGATCAATGAGCAGACCAAGATGATGGCAAAGCAGATAGAACAGTTGAACAAGATTTATACCCGTATGATTGATGCCATGACCATCAATATGCGTGTGGCGGCTCCTCATGTAACAAGTGAAGAGTAAAGAACGAAGAAAATAAATAGAATCAAGCAAATTTATATCCATGGCAATCAAGAAAAGACCGGTTTCGCCTCGCCAGAAGATGATTAACCTGATGTATGTCATCCTGATGGCTATGTTGGCGCTGAATACTCCTACAGATGAGGAATTCGGTGTCAAAGGCAAGTCTATTGTCGAGAAAATCAAGAAAAGTCTTGCCGATGATGGGAAGAAATCGGATGAGGAGAAGAAAAATATAGATCTGGTAGAACTGAATGTGAATGAACTCGATGCATTCGTTATTCCAGAGAAAACAACCCTCTATGCCGGTGAACGTTTCAATTCGCATGTGGTGATGGCTGCAATAGACAGTACACAGCGCCCGGAAATCTATGTGAATGGTAGTAGGCTGAATGCCGAGAATGGCAGATACAGTTTTGTGGCAGGTGGCGTAGGTGAGCATCAGTTTGGCGGTTACATTCTGATGAGGGGCAAGAATGGCGAGATGATGCGACGCAATTTCGTTCAGAAATACACCGTATTACCTGTTCCTAATACAGCTACCATTGCTGCCGACCTGATGAATGTGCTCTATGCAGGCTATGCCAATCCTATCAGCATCAGCGTTCCTGGTGTTCCGGCAAATGCTATCTCTGCAACCATGACAGGCGGTTCTTTCGTGGCTAAGGGCAATGGTCATTTCGTGGCTACACCTTCAGCGGTGGGTAAGGATGTTACCATCCATGTGACAGCCCGCGATAAGGGACAGGTGAGAAGTCTGCCTCCATTCGTATTCCATGTAAGAAAACTTCCTGACCCAACAGCTTATATTGCGATGGGTACAGACAGATTTAGAGGAGGTGCTCTATCGAAAGGTGCTCTGATGGGTGCTCCAGGCATTCATGCAGCCATAGATGACGGACTCCTTGATATTCCGTTTAAGGTGCTGGGCTTCGAAACCGTATTCTTCGATAATATGGGAAATGCCATACCTTTGGCTTCGGCGGGTTCCAATTTCTCAGAACGACAGCGCGAAGAGTTCAGAAAACTGTCAAGAAACCGACGCTTCTATATCTCGCATATCAAGGCTGTAGGTCCTGATGGAATTACCCGAAATCTGCCGGCAGCAATGGAAGTTATCGTCAGGTAAGTGAAGAGTTCAACGGCTTTACTTATCATAAAGTTCAAAGTTCAATGTTCAAAGTTCAATGTAATGAAAAAGATATTATTCATATTCATGCTTTTGGGAATGGTGCAGAGCATCATGGCACAGCCAGCGGCTCGCAGAAAGCAGGCTCAGCAAAAGGCACAACAGTCGAATGCTGACAATATGACCTTGCGTGCCAAACTTTATTTCCCTACAGCCATCCCGATGGATGAGGACGTGGTTTGGAGAAGAGACATCTATCGTGAACTCAATCTCACAGATGATGCCAATGCAGCCTTGTATTATCCTGTAGAGCCAACAGATGGTAAGATGAATCTCTTTACCTATATCTTTAAACTGATGTTTACGGGTAGAGTGCCTGTTTATCAGTATCGTATGGATGGTAATGAAGATTTTTCTGCTGCCAACCGTCTTACTCCGAAAGCATTCGTAGATAATTATCATATCTACTACGAGAAGACTGATAATGGAAAGGTGCATATTGATGACAGCGATATTCCATCTGCAGAAGTGAAGGCGTACTATGTGAAGGAGACTTCTTATTATGACCAGAAAACTGCTTCTTTCCATACCAAGGTATTGGCTTTGTGCCCTATTATGACCCGTAATGATGACTTTGGAGATGTAGGAAACAAGTATCCGCTCTTCTGGGTGAAGTATGATGACTTAGCTCCTTTCCTGGCTAAGCAGCAGCTGATGACCAGTAATGTGAACAATGCTGCTGTGATGAGTGCAGAAGATTATTTTACCAAGAATCTGTATCGGGGTAAAATCTACAAAACCAACAATATGCAGGGAAATACCCTGGCACAATACTGTCCTTCGGATACGGCCATGGCGAAGGAACAGAAACGCATAGAAGCTGAGTTGGCTGCCTTTGAGAAGAATATCTGGGGTAATCAGGCTCGGAAGGATTCGCTTGACAGTATTGCCAAGGCAGAAAAGAATATGGATGCCAAGACTCTGAAGAAAAGCCGTAACAGAAGAAGTGGTTCTGCATCTAAATCGGCTAAGACTTCTACTGTTAAAAAACGCAGATCAGGAGGAAGCAATATTTCTTCTGGTGGCTCAGCTAGAGTAACGGTTCGTAGAGAGCGTCATTAATTTATATAAGAATTAAAGTAAATATAGAATGAAGAAAGTTTTATCAGTATTAATGGTTGTAGCAGCCATGATGTTTGCTACAAATGCTAATGCCCAGATTAAGTTTGGTTTGAAGGGCGGTTTGGATGTTACTAACATGTCTTTGAGTAACGATGTATTCGATGCATCTAACAAGACAGGTTTCTTTGTTGGTCCAATGGTAAAGGTTACTATCCCTATTGTTGGCTTGAGTTTTGATGCTGCTGCCTTGTACGATCAGAAGGAAGCTAAGGTGTCTGTAAATGATGCAGAGACAACAATGACTCAGAAATCTCTTAATATTCCTGTAAACGTACGTTATGGTTTCGGCTTGAGCAGCTTGGCTAATGTTTTCGTTTTCGCTGGTCCACAGTGGGGCATCAATGTTGGTGACAAGAACTTCAAGTGGAATGATAATAGTTCTTATTCTTTGAAGAAATCTAACTTCAGCGTAAACGTAGGTCTGGGTGTTACCCTGCTGAGCCATCTCCAGCTCTCTGCAAACTACAACATCGCTTGCGGTAAGACTGCAGATGCAACCTGGAAGGATGTAAGCAGCAATGTTACTGAGAAGGGTAACAGTAAGAATAACAGTTGGCAGATTGCTTTGGGTTATTGGTTCTAATCTTGCAAAAGAACAGGGCAGATTATGGGTGAGAACATCGTATAGTCTCGCCTAGTACATCTTAAAATATATAAAAGCAGGTATCCGATGATGGGTATCTGCTTTTTTTTTGCTAACTTTGCAAGTCGAAAGTCTGAATGGTGGATATTTCAAGGTTAAAGAAGATTAGATATGAAATATGTAGATGTGATATTACCCCTTCCGCTCGACGGAACCTTTACTTATTCTGTCCCTGATGGGATGGAAGGGAAAGTTGTGCCTGGGGTACGCTTGCTGGTTCCTCTTGGTAAAAGTAAGAAATATATCGCAATGGCTACCCGGCTGCATGATGATAAGCCTGCATTCTCCTGCAAACCTGTCGAGGCGGTACTTGACAATACGCCTTCGCTGTTGCCTCAGCAGATGAGATTGTGGCAATGGATTGGCTATTATTATATGGCTCCGTTAGGCGATGTCTTTAATGCTGCTATGCCTGGTGGTCTGAAGTCTACAGAGAAATTCAAGCCCAAGATGGAACTCTATGTAGAACTTGCCAGTACGTACCGTAGTGAGCAGGCACTTCATGTAGCGCTCAACCTGGTGCAGAGAGCCTTGAAGCAAGCCAAAACTTTAACCACCTTTCTGAGTCTCTCGCATTGGGACAGTCTTGATGGCGATACGCCTAGGGAAGGCATAAAAAAAGTGACCAAGGAAGAACTGATGAATGAGAGCCATTGTACGGATGCTGTTGTCAAGGCACTTATCAATAGAGGAATCCTTGTTACGTATAAATTGGAAATAGGACGATTGAATACGAATGGAGAATCTCATCTAGACCTGATTAAACCTCTCTCCTTGGCTCAGCAAGATGCCTATAATGGTATCCTGATGCAAATGATGAAAAAGGATGTTGTATTGCTTCATGGTGTGACATCCAGCGGAAAGACGGAAATCTACATTCATCTTATCAGAAAAGCCATAGAGGAACATAAGCAGGTGCTCTATCTTCTGCCGGAAATCGCTCTGACCGTACAAATCATGGAGCGCCTTCATAGAGTTTTCGGCGACCGGCTGGGCATCTACCATTCTAAATATAGTGATGCTGAGCGTGTAGAAATCTGGCAGAAACAACTCTCTGATCAGCCCTATGATGTAATCCTGGGTGCAAGAAGTGCCGTCTTCCTGCCTTTTAAGAATTTGGGACTCGTCATCATAGACGAAGAGCACGAGACTTCCTTCAAACAACAGGATCCCGCTCCGCGCTACCATGCCAGAAGTGCTGCCATTGTGCTTGCCAAGATGTATGGGGCTAAGACTTTATTGGGTACGGCTACGCCTTCGATGGAGAGTTATTATAATGCGCAGCAAGGCAAGTATGGACTGGTAGAGCTGAAGACAAGATACAAAGGTATTCAGTTGCCGGAAATTCAGGTGGTAGATGTAAAAGACTTACGCCGCCGTAAGATGATGAGCGGTCCTTTCTCTCCACAGCTTTTGGCTGCAGTAAGAGAGGCTTTGAAGAATGGGCAACAGGCAATCCTCTTTCAGAATCGTCGTGGTTTTGCGCCGATGATTGAATGTAAGGTATGTGGTTGGGTGCCGAAATGTAAGAACTGCGATGTCTCGCTTACGTTACACAAAAGCATTAACTTGCTGACTTGCCATTATTGTGGTTACACTTATCCGGTTCCTACGGAATGTCCTAACTGTGGCAGTACGGAAATCATGGGACGCGGTTTTGGTACCGAGAAGATAGAAGACCAGATAGCGGAAATCTTTCCGGAAGCCAAGATTGCCAGAATGGATTTGGATACAACACGTACACGAAATGCCTACGAACGTCTTATTGCAGACTTCTCTGAAGGCAGGACGAATCTTCTCATAGGCACGCAAATGGTTTCTAAGGGTCTCGATTTCGATAAGGTGAGTGTAGTAGGTATCCTGAATGCTGATTCAATGCTCAACTATCCCGATTTCCGCGCCTACGAGCATGCTTTCATGATGATGGCACAGGTGAGTGGTAGAGCTGGAAGAAAAGGTAAGCGTGGCTTGGTGATTCTACAGACCAAGAATCCTACCTTGCCTGTAATCGGACAGGTGGTGAATAATGATTATGCAGGCTTGTATCAGGGTATCCTGGAGGAGAGAAGAACTTTTCATTATCCACCTTTCTTCCACCTGATTAATGTGTATGTAAAACATAAATATGATAAGGTATGCGAACAGGCTAGCCATGAGCTCAGCAAAACGCTGAGAAGCTGGTTTGGCGGGCGTGTATTGGGACCCGATAAACCTGCTGTGGCTAGGGTTAAGACGATGAACATTCGAAAGATTGTCATCAAACTGGAAAATGGTATTGATCAGCAGAAGGTAAGAGAATATCTGAAGTTTGCTCAGCAACAGATTGGAAAGGATCCGAGATATGGAGCTCTGCAGATTTATTATGATGTAGACCCGTTGTAGTTTCCTGGACATCCTTTTCTCTGGCAGAATGGAAGAAAATATGATTGGTAAATAAAATGAAAAAGGCTATCCGTTACTTGTTGCAAGAACGGGTAGCCTTTTAATTATGATATTTGTAGTTATGTTTAGAAGTTGATGTCGAGACCTACTGCGAATACGTTGTTGTTACGTGTGTAGTCAGAACTGTAGGTCTTTCCTATTAGTTCTACATTCTCTGAAGTCTTCTTGTGCTGATAGAAGGTATGGAAGTAAGCTACGTTCAGATCCATCTTCTTGTTGATGTGGTATACACCACCAACTGCTACAGAGTTTGAACTGACAACGAATGATTTGTCGTCCATGTATCTTTTTGAAGCTGGTGTGTCAAGGTTCTCTTCAGGCAAGCCATAGTTGGTATTCTGCCAACCTGTACTCAAGGTAATCTTCTTGTTTACATCTACCTCTACACCTGCGTTGTATTCCAATGTACCACGCTTTAACTTCTCCTGTCGGTTGTTGTAAGATGTAGCGTGCTTGTCATCGAACCAGTGGAAACCTACGTTTACGCGTACTACATTTACAGGGCTGTAACCTACACCGAGTGCCAGATAAGCAGGAATATCACCAGCAATCTTCTTGCCATCCTCATATTCACCGATAGCCTGTTCGAGCTCTGTGTCGAACTGAGTCTTCAACTGACCCATTGCTCCCTTGATTGTAGGATCTGCCAGAATGGCATCTGCAGCCTGTTCAGGTACACCACCTGCGATATAAGCATTGCGGAGATTGGCTGGAAGGTTACCGATACTTGGTACCTGGTTTACTGACTTGTTCTTCAAGCGGATACGAGTCTTGAACTCATACTTGGCAGCGAAGTTCCATTTGCCAGTTTTGAAATCAACACCGATGATAGGGGTGAAGCCCACACCGCTCTGGTCACAGCTCAACTCGATGTTGGCAGCTGTTTCCTTGGTTGGGTCGAGCACCTTATAGAGAGGCATGTTGCCTACCTTGATATCTTCTACATATCCGTAGTAGTTTGTTGAAGCATAGACACCACGTACACCTGCGAATGCGCTGAAGTTGTCGCTGAACTTATAGGCTGCACCTACAGAGAGACCATAGTAGTACTGGCGGCCGTGCATATAACTGTTGTAGCTATACTTGCCTTCCTTTCCGAATTTATCATTGTTGGTGAAAACAGCTGGTACACGATACTGTGCTGCAACCTGGTCTACAGCACCAGCTAACTGGCAAGCTGCCAAAGCTGTCTCAGCTACGATCTTTTCGAAAGAACCCAGACCATTATCGAAGGTACACTTGCCGCCGCCACCTGTGAGGGCGAAGCTAGCCTGGAGTGACCATTTACCTTTATTATAAGCATACTGGAATGAAGGGATGACAGGCGCAAAAGCCTCACCCTTGAAAGTACGAGGAGTGATAGGATTGTTCACATTGTTTGTGAACAATGCATAATCATTTTCAATGCTACGTGTCTGGTAAGCCAACTGCCAGTTGATGGCGAGATGGTGACCTTCACCCATGAATACAACTCCGGCTGGATTATAATAAACGCCGTCGATACCAATTGAAGCCTCACGGCTCATCATTCTGTTGAATGCTACATGCTGGTTGGTGTTGGTGAGCAAACCGCCTGCAAAAGATGGGGTTGCACAAGCCATCGCAATGGCTAAACTAACTAATTTTAGTTTCTTCATCTTAATAATATTAAATAAAAACGTCCGCAAAGGTAACTATAATGTTCTTTTTCGCTATAGTTTTCTTGAAATATTTAAAGCATATTAACGCAAAAAGCCCTTTCTCTTGCACAGATTTTAAAAACTGTGCAAGAAAAAAGGCTTTTATCGGTTATGTTTTACCTTTTTGTATATCCGTTTATACGCTTTACGGCATAAGAACTTCACGTAGTGTATCTTTACTCTTGTTCTTTAGACTCCTGACTCGTCTTTTTACCGGCATTCTGTTTTACGTTCAAGTGAGGATACGAAATACGGGTATGGTAAATAGCCTTGAGTCGTTCGATGAGTACCTGTTTAGCGAGAGCGATGTCTCGGAACGTGATAGGGCACTCCTTGAAGAAACCATCTGCCACCTGTCCGTCGATGAGTTTATTGACGAGGTTACTGATGCTTTCTTCAGTATATTCGTTCAGAGAGCGCGAAGCCGCTTCAACCGTATCTGCCATCATCAGGATGGCCTGTTCGCGGGTAAATGGGTTCGGACCAGGATATTGGAACTGTGACTTGTCAATCACCTCTGTAGGGTGAGCATTACAGTAATTAATATAGAAATACTTGGTGATGCCCGTTCCGTGATGAGTAGTGATGAAATCCTTTATGATGCCTGGCAGACCAACCTTCTCTGCCATCTTCAGACCTTCTGAAACATGGCTTATGATAATCTGTGCGCTCTCAAGGTCGCTTAACTGGTCGTGAGGATTAACGCCCGCCTGATTCTCTGTGAAGAAAACAGGGTTAGTCATCTTACCGATATCATGATAGAGTGCTCCGGTACGTACCAGAAGACTGTTGGCTCTGATGCGGTTGGCAATCTCTGCTGCCAGGTTACCTACGGTGATAGAATGCTGGAAGGTGCCTGGAGCAATCTCACTCAGGTTGCGAAGTAATCCCTTGTTGGTATTTGATAACTCGAAGAGTGTAACATTAGATGTAAATCCAAACATCTTTTCTATAATGTACATGAGCGGATAAGAGAGTAGCAGGAAGATGCCGTTTACAGTAAAGTAGCTATACATGCTGGTATCTACGTTGAACACCTGGTTGTCCTGCATCAGCTGAAGGGCAAGATATACTACACTGCTGGCTATAGTTACCAACAGGGCTGTGATGAATATCTGCGAGCGCTTGCTGAGTTCACGCAAACTGTAAATAGCAACAAGACCAGCTACCAGCTGTACGATGATAAACTCGTACTGGTACTTTACTGCTGCTGCACAAATGAGAATCATCGTAACGTGGCTGATAAAGGCTGTACGCGAGTCCATAAACACACGTACGAAGATGGGTGCCATGGCAAATGGGATGATATAGACACTGAAGAAATTGTGTTTCATCATGAGTGACACAAAGATAGGGAACAGCGTAATCATCGCATAAAGCATGGTAATGCTGCGCGGCTTATCAAAATAGTCTTTTCTGAAAAGTGAGAGATACGAGGTAAACAGCATGACAAGAATGAAGATAAACAGTACCTGTCCGATGATAGTGGTTGTCAGTTCTTCCTGGGTAGAGCTGCGGCGCTTCATCTCCTTATCGAATGAATTGAGCACCCGATAGGTGTTGTTTGTAATCACTTCACCACGATCCACAATCTTCTGGCCGCTCATCACCATTCCGCTTGCCAGTGGAATGCTGCTCATCATGTCGGCTTTCTCTGCCTCGCTTCTTTCCTTATCGTATATGACGTTAGCTTCAACATAATTGTTAAGGTTGCAACGGGATAAAAGCTGTCGCTGGGTTGCCAGTTTCTCATCGTAGAAGATGCGTTCGTAAGCGGCAATAGTAGAGTAGAACGAACCGATAGGTACGCTCTTCACATTCTTTCCGTTGATAATTCGTATCATACTGGTAGAATCTTTGTAGATACGATTATATTCCGTGGTATTGATGATGCCGGTCTGATAAAGGCGCTGAAGCTGGTGGGCTATGAGTCCCACATATTCTTTTGGCAAACCTGGTACACCTTGGCTGAAGTCGTGCAGGAAACGGCTCACCTGTTCGCTGCCGATGGATTCATTGACAGAATAATAAGGTTGGAATTGCTTCATCAGCGAATCCTGTTCACGCTTGATGGCTTCATCGGTCTTATAGATCGGAAAGTCAAATTTTGCGATGACGGAACCATACATCCATGGCTTTCCAACATCGTACCGGAACATCCTTCCTTCGTTGCGAGGAAGGAACCAAACAATGATAGCAACGGTAATTAATATCAAAACCGTTTTTGTGGCGAAATTGCGCCAATAGTTCTCTTCTGGGTTGTTAAATATGCTCATTTTCCTACTTTTTTCTTACTTATTTCGTTTTACAGTGCGAAAATACGAAAAAAAACGGCTAAAATCGCAAAAAAAGATGTAAATTTGCAGAAAAATTTGAAAATAGCTATAAAAAGACATGGCAGATAGAAAAGTAAGGGTGCGTTTTGCCCCTAGTCCAACGGGTGCATTGCACATTGGCGGTGTTCGTACCGCTCTGTATAATTATTTGTTTGCTCGCCAACATGGAGGTGAGCTGGTGTTCCGTATTGAGGATACAGATTCTCATCGTTTCGTGCCTGGAGCCGAAGAATATATCCTGGAATCTTTCAAGTGGCTGGGTATCCAGTTTGACGAGGGTGTAAGTTTCGGTGGAGAGCATGGACCTTATCGCCAGAGTGAACGTCGTGATATCTATAAGCAGTATGTTCAGCAGCTCTTGGATAATGATAAGGCGTATATTGCTTTTGATACTCCTGAGGAGTTGGAAGCGAAACGTGCCGAAATCCAGAATTTCCAGTATGATGCTCATACTCGTATGCAGATGCGCAACTCTCTGACTCTTTCTAAGGAAGAGGTTGATAAACTGATTGCTGACGGAAAGCAGTATACTGTACGTTTCAAGATTGAACCGGGACAGGAAATTCACGTGAACGATATGATTCGTGGTGACGTGAAGGTAATGAGTGATATTCTGGATGATAAGGTACTTTATAAGAGTGCTGATGAATTGCCAACTTATCACCTGGCAAATATCGTAGACGACCACCTGATGGAAATCTCTCATGTAATCCGCGGTGAGGAGTGGTTGCCTAGTGCGCCTTTGCACGTACTTCTTTATAAGGCTTTCGGTTGGGAAGATACCATGCCTCGTTTTGCGCATCTTCCTTTGCTTCTTAAGCCTGAAGGTAAAGGTAAACTGAGTAAGCGTGATGGCGACCGCCTCGGTTTCCCTGTATTCCCGCTGGAATGGCATGATCCTAAGACTGGCGAGGTTTCTTCCGGTTATCGTGAGAGTGGCTACTTCCCAGAGGCTGTAGTCAACTTCCTGGCGCTCCTCGGCTGGAATCCTGGTACAGAACAGGAAATCTTCTCTCTTGATGAACTGGTGAAGGCTTTCGATATTTCACGTTGCTCTAAGGCTGGTGCCAAGTTCGACTTCAAGAAGGGAATCTGGTTCAACCACGAATACATTCTGATGAAGAGCGATGATGAAATAGCTAACCTCTTTGCCCCTATTGTTGCCAACAATGGTGTAGAGGAAACTCTGGACCGCGTAAAGCAGGTGGTACACATGATGAAGGATCGTGTGAACTTTGTCTATGAACTGTGGCCATTGTGTTCTTTCTTCTTCATTGCTCCTACAGAGTATGATGCTAAGACAGCCAAGAAGCGCTGGAAGGAATATTCTGCACAGCAGATGACAGAACTTGCTGATGTGCTTGAAGGTATTGAGGATTTCTCTATCGAAGGTCAGGAACCTGTCGTGATGAAATGGGTAGAGGATAAGGGCTATAAACTGGGTGATGTGATGAACGCATTCCGTCTGACTCTCGTTGGTGAGGGCAAGGGCCCGGGTATGTTCGATATCTCAGCCTTCCTTGGCAAGGAGGAAACTCTGCGCCGTCTTCGCAAGGCAATCGAAGTTTTGGGTTAATTCACAATAATTTCTCTCTGAATGGCTTTCTGCAGCATATTGCTGAAGGCTATTCAGAGAGTTCACGTATTTATAGATAGTAACCAATATAAAGAAATATCATGATCTATAATATCGTAATATATTTCGTCCTTTGGGGCATAGCCATTGCAAGTCTGTTTAATGAAAAGGTGCGCAAGATGTGGCGTGGTGAGCGTGAGGCTTTCAAAATATTGAAGCAGAAGGTGGATCCTAATGCTAAGTACATTTGGTTTCATGCTGCATCGCTCGGTGAGTTTGAACAGGGACGACCTTTGATGGAACGTATCCGTAAGGACTATCCTCAGTATAAGATCCTGCTTACCTTCTATTCTCCTTCGGGTTATGAGGTACGCAAGAACTATGAGGGAGCTGATATCATCTGTTATATGCCGGTGGATACTAGGTTGAACGCCATCCGTTTCCTTAGATTGGTACGCCCTGTGATGGCTTTCTTCATCAAGTATGAGTTCTGGTCTAATTTCCTTCATATCCTGAAGCATCGCAACATTCCTACTTATAGCGTGAGCAGTATCTTCCGCGAGGATCAGGTGTTCTTCAAATGGTACGGCAGAAGCTATGCTGGAGTGCTGAAGTGCTTTACCCGTTTCTTCGTGCAGAACGAAGAGAGCAAGCGATTGCTCGAAGGTATAGGCATCACGGCTGTGGATGTGGTAGGAGATACCCGTTTCGACCGTGTTCTCCAGATAAAGGAGGCTGCCAAGCAATTGCCGATTTGCGAGGCTTTCAGAACAGGAGTAGCTTCATCTCAGTCTGCGGATGTACCTCATCATGATTTCAAGGTATTTGTTGCCGGTAGCTCTTGGCCACCAGATGAGAATATCTTTATACCTTTCTTTAATGAGCATAAGGATTGGCGCCTGCTGATTGCTCCTCATGTCATCGCTGAAGAGCATCTGAAGTTGATTCTTTCTCTGATAAAGGACAAAAAGGTAGTGCGCTATACGCAAACTACTCCTGAAGAAGCTGCGGAGGCTGATGTCTTGATCATCGATTGTTTCGGATTGTTGAGCAGTATGTACAACTATGGTGATGTGGCTTATATCGGTGGCGGTTTTGGTGTTGGCATTCATAATACCTTGGAGGCTGCCGTATGGAATATGCCGGTTATTTTTGGTCCGAACAACAAAAAGTTTCAGGAGGCTCAGGGCTTGCTGAAATCGGGTGGAGGTTTTGAAATCAATACCTATGAGGATTTCTCAGGTTTGATGAGTTCTCTGATGAATGATGAAAACTTCCTGAAACAGGCTGGCGATAAGGCTGGCGCCTTCGTGGCTCATTTGGCTGGCGCTACAGATAAGGTCTTGGCAAATGTAAAGTTGTAATAGCTTCATTATATACATATATAAAAAGGTCTCATGAATGTTTTCCTTCATGAGACCTTTTCTCTTGTATATGTATGTGCCGTAAACCAGGCATCCTGCCTTTATTTGATAATGCGGTAGTAATCCTCTTTTCTTGGTTTTACGGTATGAGGATGCGCAGAAGCATAACCCAAGGCTAAGGCTCCTACTCCCATCAAACCTTCTGGAAGATTCCAGTCTTTCATCAACTTCTTGTCTTCTTCTGATGCAAACATGCCGTCTTCACGGTTAATCCAGCAAGATGCAAGGCCGATAGAGTGGGCTGCAAGCATCATATTGCCTAAGATAAGGCTGCCATCTTTCACACCGTTAACGTTGCTTTCTGGTGCCAGAACGATAACGATGGTTGGCGCTCCATAGTAAGGATCGCTTTCTACACCCATGATTTCTGCGTTCATCTTGCGAAGCTGGGCGCAAATCTCAGGATTCTGAACGGCAATGATGAAAGGCTCCTGGGTTCCATGACCTGTTGCTGCCCATGTGCCGGCTTCCAATACCGTCTTCAACTCTTCGTCGGTAATCTGATCTGCCTTGAAGCGACGAATGCTTCTTCTCTCCTTAATGGCTTTTAAAACTTCATTTTCCATCTTATCTTGTTTTAAACATTTTTTTTAGAAATCTTTTCTCTTTCTTCGCTCTTTTATGCAGGGCATCCGCTTAAATCCTCTTCATCCATATACTGGCTGAGAACCCGAGCAATACGGATCAGGCCCTGCATCAGGGTCTTGCGAGGACAGGCGATGTTGAGGCGCAGGTAGCCCTGGCCAGCCTTTCTGCCATACATCGTACCACTGTTGACGAATATCTTACCATCGTTCATCAGCTTCTCATAAGCCTCGTCGCTTGACAGTTCGAATGGCAGGATATCGAGCCATACCAGATAGGTGCCTTCAAGGCGGGTAACGCGAACTTGTGGCAATTCGGTATTGAAGAATTCCTTTACTGCCTGATAGTTCTCGTAGAGATATTGGTTCAATTCATCCAACCATTCTTCTCCCTCATTGTAAGCTGCCTGGAGAGCGATAACGCCGAATGGGTTTACGTCACAAACCTCGTTGATGTTGATGGCACGGTTGATGCGGCGGCGCAATGTTGCATCCGGACAGATAATGTTGGCTATCTGAAGTCCTGCAATATTGAATGACTTTGATGGAGAATTCAATACTACGCAGTTGTCGCGGCAAGCTTCGCTGATGCTGGCAAATGGAGTATACTGATAGCCTGGCATGATGAGCTCGCAATGAATTTCATCTGCGATGACCTTTACCCCGTGCTTGAGACAGATGTCGTTCATTCGCTCAAGTTCCTCTTTCTTCCATACTCTTCCGGCTGGATTGTGAGGATTGCAGAGGATGAAGGCTGTGGTCTTCTCATCGGCACATTTGCGCTCGAAGTCTTCGAAATCTATCTCATAAGTGCAGTTGCCCACGCGTTTCAGTTCGTTTTCTACTACTTCGCAGCCGCTGTTTGTAATGCAGGAGAAGAAGCAGTTGTAGACAGGTGTCTGTACCAATACCTTTTCGCCAGGCATGCAGATGGCTTTCAGACAGCAAGAAATGGCTGGTACAACGCCTGAAGTATAGAGAATCCAGTCTTTCTCTATCTTCCACTGGTGGCGGCGGGAGAACCAGCTGATGATAGCCTCGTAATAAGAATCAGGTACGAGGGTATAGCCGAAGATGCCATGAGCTACACGCTTCTGCAGGGCTTCGATGATGCAGGGAGCTGTCTGGAAATCCATGTCTGCTACCCACATCGGAATAACGTCGTCTTCCTTCACCAGATCCCATTTGTATGAGTTGGTTCCACGACGTTCGATGATTTCATCAAAATTGTATTTCATATTTGTTTTCTATCTATGTTGTTTCTTCTATCTATATAGGATAATTCTCTTTTTCTCCTAATTGAAATCTTCGTTCATAGACTTTGAATCTCCGTTCAAAGACATTGAACGTACATTCAAAGCTTTTGAACGGCCGTTCAGTGTCTATGAACAGAGATTTCAGTTAAGTGTAAGAACAATTAGTTATGGGAACAATAAGTAATTTACTTGATTGTTGTCATTTCTGTAATTACCTCTTAAACTATTTCGATTTATCTGTGATTTTACATGCACCCTTTGGCGCTTTGGCAAACTCAGTATATGTTACGCTTCCCACTTCGTCTGCCTCGATTCTTCCGGAGATAGGGTTCTTGATATTGGTGATACTTCCCTTGATCTGTGCATCGATGTTGGTGCAATCCTCGAAGGCACGGTCGCATTCCTTATCAAAGGTGCAATCCTCCAGAGTTACATGGTCCATGTAGCAGAGAGGCTGCTCGCCGCTGATGTGGCAACGTACGAACTTGATGTTCTTGCTGTGCCAGGCCAGATACTCACCATTCAGTTCCGAATCATAGACGGTTACATTCTCGCATTCCCAGAAACTGTCCTTGGTTGTAATCTTTGCGTTGTGAATCTCCACATTTCTGCAGTATTGGAATACATACTTGGAGTCGCTCTCAAGTCCGTCTACATAGATATTCTTGGAGAACATGAATGGATAAGTTCCATCGTGGAGTTTTACGTTCTTCAGTTTCAAGTCATCTACCTTCCAGAAAGTCTCATCAGCATCTGTGATGTTTACGTTCTCCAAATCCAGATTCTTCATTTCGCGGAAGAACTTAGGCCCATCGATGGTGCAGTCTTTCATCACCATATTATCACTATACCAGATGGCCGAACGGCTTTCTGGGGCGAAGTAGCAGTCTGTGATAAGGGAACCGTCCACATGCCACCAAGGGTATTTGCCATAAAACTTGGAATGGTGGCATTCTATGTTTTGGCAGCACTTGATGCCCGATTCGCCATCTGTAATCGTAATATCTTCTAAACGCACATCGTGAGCACCGAAAAGAGGGCGCTCGCCCCCGAATGATTTGTTCTTTATCAATTCCATAATTTTCTATTATCCTTTTTTATTTGTTATTTCTGTGTGCAAAATTACAAAAATAATACCAAACTCGTATAACCTGATTTACAGAAAAATGTAACGATATGGCGTATTTGGGGATAAATGGTCGCTATAGGGGAAAAATAAATGAAAAAAGGCTGAATCATGAAGCATTTTCACGATTCAGCCCTTATCGAGTTAACTTCTAAAAATCCGAAGCGGAGAATTACAAGTTAGGGTTCATCTCTTTCCACTCAGCTACTGGAGGAACGATGCCGAGCTCTACGATCTCATCGCGCATCTTGCAAAGGTGCTCGTAAGACTTCTGGAGGCTAGCGAGCTCTTCCTCAGTACCTGCAGGCTCTGTGAAGTGAACACCAGTCTTGTCGATAGTAGTAGGCATAGCCATCATTACGTTCTTGAAACCGAGCTTGTCGTGGTTTACATAGCAACCTGCTGGCAATGTGAACTTCTCGCCACCCATAGCAGCCTCGATCATCTTAACTGCGTTGTAAGCTGGGCTCTGGAATGAAGAACGGCCGCGGAGCTTGATGATGTTAGAACCACCCTGTACTGTGTGGTGCTTGATCTCTTCCCAACGCTCGTCAGAAAGACCCATCTCTGCCAATGGCTTGCCGTCAACCTTAACCTGAGAAGCAAATACAGCCATCTGCTCGCCGTGACCACCATAAGTGTGAGCGCCAGTAACCTTATCCTGCTGTACACCGAACTCGAGGGCCAAAGCCTGCTGCAGACGAGTAGAATCGAGAGCTGCGAGTGATGTCAACTGGTTTGGCTTCAAACCTGAGTGGATAAGTGCTGTAAGAGCTGTAACGTCAGCTGGGTTGAAGATAACAACTACGTGCTCAACCTCTGGGCAGTACTTCTTGATATTGTCACCAAATTCAGCAGCAATCTTGCAGTTGCCCTTAAGAAGATCCTCACGAGTCATACCCTCCTTACGAGGAGCACCACCAGAAGAAATGATATATTTAGCACCAGTGAAAGCCTCCTCTGGGTTAACAGTATAAGTTACGTTAACACCTGGGAATGCGCACTGCTGAATCTCATCGAAAACACCATGTACACCTGGCTCGAAGATATCATAAAGACAGATGTTTGGAGTAAGACCGAGCATCAAAGCGCTCTGTACCATGTTAGAACCGATCATACCGCCTGCACCGACGATAACGAGTTTGTCATTTGTTAAAAAATTCATAACTACAATTCTTATTTAAATGTTTATAATCTTTTTCTCCTTAAAAATGGCGGAATGTATCTGGAATAAAGTTTGTAAAACTCCTTCTTTTTACTTTCCGACCGCAAAATTAATAAAAAGTAATGTAAATCGTGCATATTTTTGCGCTTAAATTTGTTGTTAATTCTTAAAAATGTTATCTTTGTAATCTCTAATTAGCAAAATGCATTATTTGGAGTTAAGTTAAACATTAAATTGCATAACAATTATGAATGAAATCGAATTACGTTTAGCTAGATTGAGGGAGTTGATGAAGCGTGAACATCTTTCTGCTTTCATCTTCCCTAGTACAGATGCTCATCAGAGCGAGTATGTTGCCGACCATTGGCGAGGAAGAGAGTGGATCTCTGGTTTTAACGGGTCGGCTGGTACTGCTGTCGTTACAATGAAATCGGCTGCTTTATGGACTGATTCCCGCTACTTCCTGGCTGCAGAAGAACAGTTGGAAGGTACTGAATATCAGCTGATGAGGCTGAAAATGGAAGGTACGCCTACTATCGCAGAATGGTTGGGAAAAGAATTGCAGGATGTTCAATCTCCTGAGGTTGGACTTGACGGCATGGTCAACTCTTATAATTATGTTAAAGATTTAAGCTATTCTCTCCGTAAACTCGGTGGAATTACGCTTAGAACTAATTTGGACCCTTTGGAACAGATTTGGGAGAATCGTCCTTCGCTTCCTGCAAATCCTGTAGAAATTCAACCATTGGAATATGCTGGAGAGACGCTAGCCTCTAAAGTGGCCCGTATCCGTAAGTCTTTGAGAGAACTTCATGCAGATGGTATGCTCGTTTCTGCTTTGGATGATATTGCTTGGACTTTGAATCTTCGTGGTACAGATGTTCATTGCAATCCTGTATTTGTAAGTTATTTGTTGATTGAGAGCGATAAAGTTTCTCTTTTCGTGGATGATAATAAATTATCTCCTGAAGTAAAACAGTATCTTCAAGATAATCAGGTTTCTCTCTATAAATATAATAAGGTGGAAAAATGCCTAGAATCATATTCGGAATATAATATCCTGTTAGATGGAGATGAAACGAGCTATTATCTGTGGAAAGCAGTAAAATGCCAGGAAATTGTTGCTGCAGGTTCTCCTATTCCGGCTATGAAGGCTGTGAAAAATAAAGCAGAAATAGAGGGCTACCGTAGTGCGATGCTTAAAGATGGTGTTGCTATGGTTAAGTTCTTGAAGTGGCTGAAACCTGCTGTTGAGGCTGGCGGACAAACTGAAATTTCCATTGATGAGAAATTAACATCGCTACGTGCCGAACAGAAACTGTTCAGAGATATTTCTTTTGATACGATTGCCGGCTATGCGCAGCATGGAGCAATTGTCCATTATGAGGCAACTCCTGAAACAGATGTCGTTCTGAAACCGGAAGGCTTGATTCTGATAGACTCTGGCGCTCAATACCAGGATGGTACTACTGATATTACCCGTACCATTGCTTTGGGACCTGTATCTCAAGAGATGAAGCATGTTTATACCTTGGTTCTGAAAGCGCATATTCAGTTGGAATTGGTTAAATTCCCCGATGGTGCATCAGGAACACAGTTGGATGCTGTAGGAAGAGAGTGTATGTGGCGTGAAGGATATAATTTCTTGCATGGTACAGGCCATGGAGTAGGTTCGTATCTCTGTGTGCACGAAGGCCCTCATCAAATAAGAATGGAGTGGATGCCTACACCTTTGAGAGCTGGAATGACCTTGACTGATGAGCCTGGTTTGTATCTGGCAGGTAAGTTTGGCGTAAGAATAGAAAATACGGTGCTGATTTCAGACTACATGTCTACTGAGTTCGGTAAATTCCTGCAGATAGAGCCTCTTACTCTTTGTCCTATAGATACCACTCCTATAGATGTTGATATGTTGTTGCCTGAAGAGATTGACTGGCTCAATGCTTATCATCATTCAGTTTATGAAAAATTGTCTCCTTTCCTTAATGAAGAGGAGAAAATATGGCTTGAAAATGCTACAAAACCCATAAAATGAACATTTTAGAGTAAAAAGTTGAAGAAAAACTTGGTAGTTTGATAAAATAGATGTAATTTTGCACCCGCAAATTGTGGCATTGCCATATTTCGCATTGAATAACATAAGTTTAACATAATAAATTAAAAGCAAAAAAATGATTATTGTACCAGTTAAAGACGGTGAGAACATCGAGAGAGCTCTCAAGAAGTTTAAGAGAAAATTCGAAAAGACAGGTGTTGTTAAGGAGCTTCGTGCTCGTCAGCAGTATGACAAGCCTTCTGTTTTGAAGCGTCTCAAGATGGAACACGCCATCTACGTACAGCAGTTGCGTGCAAACGAGGAATAAAAGTAAAAAATCCTCAAAAAATTTGGTAGTTTAAAATAATTTTCGTAACTTCGTTGCCGAAATGAAAAAGGTACGACGTTATGTTGAGTATAGATAAGTTCTTGGAATATTTGCGCTCTGAACTGAACAGGTCGCATAGGACGGTAGAAAACTATCGCGAAGATTTGAAACTCTTTGAGCAGTATGCTAGGAACTTGTCTGAATCCTTCACTTGGGAATCTGTTGATTCTGATATGATTCGCAACTGGATGGAGCATATGATAGATGCAGGAAATAAGGCAACCTCGGTTAATCGCCGGTTGAGTGCTTTGAAAATGTTCTATCGGTTTGCTTTAGTCAGACATTATGTGGAGTCGGATCCCGCTCATAGCCTCAAAGGACCTAAGGAAAGTAGACCGCTACCTCAATTCTTGAAAGAAAATGAGATGGATGAGTTGCTTGACAGGAAAATGTGGGGCGATGATTATAATAATGTACGCGCACGTACTATTATAATATTGTTCTATGAGACGGGGATGCGATTGTCAGAGTTGATAGGACTTGATGTTGACGATGTGAACTTTATCAAAAAAGAGATAAAGATTACGGGTAAGGGAAATAAACAACGTATAGTTCCTTTTGGTGACGAGCTTAAAAATACTCTTTCAGAATATTTGGCTCTAAGAGCACAAAGGGTGATGGCTAAGTCTGGAGCTCTTTTGCTTGCGGATAAGGGTGGACGGATGAGCCCGGCTCAAGTCAGAGAAATCGTGAAGGAGAACCTCGCAAGGGTTTGCTCGTTGAAAAAGAAAAGTCCGCACGTGTTGAGGCATACGTTTGCTACTGCAATGTTGAATCATGGTGCAGGAATTGAAAGTTTGAAAAGACTGTTAGGACATGCGAAACTCTCGACGACCGAGATTTATACGCATACAACGTTTGAACAGTTGAAACGAGTTTATATTGAAGCCCATCCTCGGGCGTAACCTTTTAAAAAATGGAGGTAACTATGGAAATTAAGATTCAGTCGATTCACTTCGACGCTACCGAGAAGTTACAGGCGTTTATCGAAAAGAAAGTCGCCAAGTTAGAAAAAACTTTTGAAGATATACAGAAAGTAGAGGTGCAATTAAAGGTCGTGAAGCCTGCTACTGCCTTGAATAAGGAAGTTCATCTGGAAGTTGCTGTCCCTGGAACCAAGTTGTTCGTAGAAAAGACATGTGACACTTTTGAGGAAGGAATTGATCAGGCAGTGGACTCAATGAAGGTTCAATTGACCAAATTTAAAGAAAAATCAAGGAATCGATAAAAAAAACTCGAAAAAATTTTGTTGATTCAAAAAATAGTTGTATCTTTGCAGCCGTTTTCCGGTAGATGGAAATTTAGCCGTATTGCGGCTGTAAAGATTGCCTCTTTAGCTCAGTTGGCCAGAGCACGTGATTTGTAATCTCGGGGTCGTTGGTTCGAATCCGACAAGAGGCTCAGAAAAAGAAAAGTTTGGGTAGTTACCAGAGTGGCCAAATGGGGCAGACTGTAAATCTGCTGGCTATGCCTTCGGTGGTTCGAATCCATCACTACCCACTTTCTTTGATAAGCGGAAATAGCTCAGTTGATAGAGCACTAGCCTTCCAAGCTGGGGGTCGCGGGTTTGAGCCCCGTTTTCCGCTCAATTTATTAACTTGCTGTAATAGCTCAGTGGTAGAGCACTTCCTTGGTAAGGAAGAGGTCCTGAGTTCAACTCTCAGTTACAGCTCTATCGTTCTAGATGCTTAGGATGGTAGAGGAACAGATTATTCATTTATATAAATAAAAAGAAAAGCTATGGCTAAAGAAGAATTCGTGCGTACCAAACCGCATGTTAACATTGGTACAATTGGTCATGTTGACCATGGTAAGACTACTCTGACCGCTGCTATCTCTAAGGTATTGAACGAGAAGCTCGGTACATCTGAGGCAGTTAAGTCATTCGATCAGATTGATAATGCTCCTGAGGAGAAAGAGCGTGGTATCACTATCAACTCTGCTCACATCGAGTATGAGACAGCAAAGCGTCACTATGCACACGTTGACTGTCCTGGACACGCTGACTATGTAAAGAATATGGTTACTGGTGCTGCTCAGATGGATGGTGCAATCTTGGTTTGTGCTGCTACTGATGGTCCTATGCCACAGACACGTGAGCACGTACTTCTTGCACGTCAGGTAAACGTACCTCGTTTGGTTGTTTTCTTGAACAAGTGCGATATGGTTGATGATGAGGAGATGCTTGAGCTCGTTGAGATGGAGCTTCGTGAGATCCTCGAGCAGTATGGTTACGAGGAGGATACTCCAATTGTACGTGGTTCTGCTCTCGGTGCTTTGAACGGTGTTGAGAAGTGGGTTAAGTCTGTTGAGACTTTGATGGATACAGTTGATGAGTGGATTCAGGAGCCAGAGCGCGAGATTGATAAGCCATTCTTGATGCCTATCGAGGATGTATTCTCAATTACAGGTCGTGGTACTGTTGCTACAGGTCGTATTGAGACAGGTCGTTGCAAGGTAGGTGACGAAGTTCAGTTGCTCGGTCTTGGTGAGGACAAGAAGTCAGTTATTACTGGTGTTGAGATGTTCCGTAAGATTCTTGCTGAGGGTGAAGCTGGTGATAACGTAGGTTTGCTTCTCCGTGGTATCGATAAGGCTGAGGTTAAGCGTGGTATGGTAG
>ENA-ORUV01000565-ORUV01000565.1-human-gut-metagenome-genome-assembly--contig:-NODE-565-length-25440-cov-5.03534_pt1 | contig 25440 bp, 19 predicted proteins | sample MGYA00242089_ERZ509229 | MGnify/ENA primary metagenome ERZ509229 (study PRJEB26280, sample SAMEA2338805) | human gut metagenome | biome: human gut; feature: human-associated habitat; material: faeces...
GACGTGTGAAACGCACAGTGGCTTGAACAAAGTGAAAGCCAGCGCCTTGAGACGCCGGTTTTTAGTCATAAAGGCTTATAGCCGTTGTTTGCAGCCGTGTTTAGGAGAAAGTCCCCCGCTGTGCGCGGGAGATATCCGAAAAATCAAATGGTTTTATTTTGATATAAATTAGTGTTATGTTAAAAATAAATGTCTGAACGGAGCTTTTTTCAACCTAACGGAGTAGACGATAAAACCCTTTTACTGTTACAATCTCGTCATATATGAAAATTATTTTCAACAAATAACTGCGGTATGGAAACATATGTCGGGAAAGAAGGTTCCTATGAAACAGAAGAAGGCCCTGACTTGGGCTATTATCCTATGGTTGTCGGCTCCGCTGACGATGGCGGCAGCCGCAGCAGACGGCAGTCAGTCCGTAACGACGAAGCAGGTCGTCGTCCAATCGTCGCAGGCCGAGGAAAATGCCAAGTGGGAGTCCCAGCAGGTTCAAATCATTACGGCTAAGGAAATTGAAGAAAAGCAGGCCAAATCGGTGGAAGACGTCATTTTCAACCAGACCGGCGTTTCTAAGACCGTCGATGCCATGGGGCGGACCGGTGTGTCCATCCGCGGTGCCGAGCCGCGTCATACGCTGATCCTCATCGACGGACAGCCCGTAATGGGCGATTTGGCCAAGTATTCCGGTGCCATGGATGAAGTCATGCGATTGGGGACGGAAAATGTCGATCACATCGAAGTCATCCAAGGGGCAGCCAGTGCCAAGTACGGTTCCGATGCCATTGGCGGCGTCATTAACATCATCACCAAGAAGGCGTCGGCGACGCCGCAGCTTCAGGTCAATGCCGAAAGTATGCGTGCCAAGGGAGACAAGGGCGTAGCGCCTTACTCTAATCTTTTTCTCCGTGCCGATTCCGGCCAGATCGGGAAACTCCGTTTAGGCGTCTACGGCAGCAAGCGGGATATCATGCCCGTATACGCCAGTGAAAAGCCGCGGAGAACGTGGATCATCGAAAATAAGGATATGGCCAATTTTGAGCCCAATGCCCTGCGCTATCACGGGACGGCCGATACGATCGGCATGGTCGGCACGTATGACATCAATGAAAATAACAGCTTCCATTGGAACGTCGAACGGTATACGGAAGACCTCCTTCGCCACGTCAAGCACACCGACAGCGATATGGAGCCCCAACAGATTTTTAAGCGGCGGGCCGACCGCAATACGTATAATTTTGGCTGGACGGGCCGGGCCGGCAGGACCGACTGGAGTGTAGAAACGAATTATTCCCGTATGAAGGAAGACGATGTTTCCCTCATCAATTACTATGGCCGGTCGTCTTACGAGGGCAAGAATGAGCTGAAATACGTCGACGACGTCGATCATCGCCAGCGCAGCCTCAAGGCCTCGGCCAATACGCAGATCAATGACCGCCATCTCCTCAGCTACGGCGTCGGATTTATCAAAGAGACCGGCGAAGGGAGCCGCCTCAAGAGCTCGCCCAAAACGTCGACGCGCTACATCGATCCCTGGGATTACGACAAGGGCCTCCTCGTCGAAGGCATCGATGCCTATATGCGAAATGACGGGGATACGAGCGTTCCCGTCTGGTCCCACATCCACGACTATGCCTTTTATGATAACGGCACCAGCCTGCCTCAATGGGACCAAAATTATGAATACTACGGCGCCGACCGCAACGATCCGTCGACGCTGCCCCTCATTACCTATACCGATTACGAACGGCATAAGCTGAAGGATAAGGAGCCGAGCCGCTGGTACAATGACTCGTCCATGACCGATGACAAGTGGAATGACTACTGGAAATTTGAACAACAGCTGCGCGACCAGAACCCGCAGTTGGCCGGCGCGTCGAACATCGTCGGCAAGTATTTTGAGTGGGGTATGGCGACGGATCCCAAGACCCGGGAAAAGGCCCCGGTCTTTAACGGCCGCCATTTTCTCGAAGAGTACCGCCGCCGCAATAACCGGATCACGACGGGGCGAGGCACGATCAATCGGCGCAACTTTTTCATCCAGGATACGTGGCAGGTCAACGATCGGACCATCGTGACCCCGATCCTACGACTGGACGACAGCAGTCTCTTTGGCAGCCATCTTTCAGGCAATTTAGGCCTGACCCACAACGTCGGCGGCAATGAACACCGGCGCTTTAAAGCCAATATCGGCACGGGCTATACTGAGCCCGGCATGGGCGAACTCTGGTATAACTGGGAAATGTACGGCAGCAGTCCCGTCGGCATCGGCGTGGCCCGCATGGGCTGGTACTGGGTCGGCAATCCCGACTTGAAGCCGGAAACGTCGGTTAACTTCGACATCGGCATCGAAGGGGAAAATGACAATACGTCGGCTCGATTGGGCTTCTTCCACAACCGTATCAAAGATTACATGACCGTCTATTTTACCGGCCGCTACATGGATTTTGCCCCCGATTTGGGCTTTTCGGCCAAATGGATGCGGGCACCCGATTTGATTTACAGCTTTAAGAATATCGGCAGCGCTGAAATTACGGGACTGGAAGCGGAAGTGAAGCAGAAATTGGGCCGCCATTGGACGGCTAAATTGGGGTATACCTGGCTTCACGCCATCAATAAGAGTGACTCCGATATGCCGCGCCGCCTCCTCGACAAGCCGGTCCATAAGGTCGATATCGGCCTTGACTATGACGACCCGGCAAGCGGTTGGCGCGGCTCCTTATGGGGCAATTACTACATTCACATGCTGGACAGTAATTCCCTGGCCGATTCGTCGAACTACTGGCCCGATATCCTTCAGGGAGAAGGGGCCGTGTACCGCAAGCCTCAGTACCAGAAGAAGACCTTCGGCATTTGGAACCTCATGGTGCAGAAAAAGCTCAATAAAGATTCATTGGTCTACTTCGGCATCAACAACCTGTTCAACCACCGCGACGACGATCGGGCGACGCAGCAGCGGGTCTACCGCTTTGGCGTCAACTTTAAACTCGGCCGCGATGCCCGGGACGTCCTCGAAGGGAAGAAGGCTCCCCATGCTGAAGGGGCAGGGGCTGTAAAAGCTCCGGTTCGCATGAACGACTTCATCGCCCGCCCCTTTGACGAGGCTAAGGGAGAAGGCTGGGACATCATCGGCGATTACCGCCTGCGGTGGGATTCTCATAAGGGACAGGACCGTCAACTGCCGCCCTTCAGGGCAGATACGTACATCGATACGGCCGACCGCAACATGTACGACCGAGGCGAACACGGCTTCAGCCAGCGCCTGCGTTTGGGCGTCGATGCCCGCCTGGGAGACGATACTAATCTGCGACTCTTGGGCAGCGCTTCCGGGTCGGCAGCTGTCGATACGGCAGAGACCGTGCCCTTGTCAGAAGGCCTCCAACATCAGCGCGTCGAAGAAGCCGATTTGACGCACCGCGTCAGTCAATGGGACTTCTCCATCGGCCGCCTGACCGAGCCCATGGGTATCACCGGGTATTGGTTCGGGAAAGAATTTGACGGCGTCCGCGCCGTTTGGACCGGGAAGGATGCCCAGGTCCGCCTGGGATACGGCTCCTTTAAGCACAGTACGGGTATCTCCGATTCGGCTTATACCCATTCGACGCACGCCGTCTTCTATCGGCCGCCGACGGTATCGGAATTGATCGGCCTCAATCGCGACGATTGGCCTTATGATCTGGCCAAGATGGCCGGCAGCAATCCCCTGAAGCCGGGAACGACCGATCCGGACCGGGAAGGGACGGTCTACGACGAAGGCAGTCCCAACGATATTTACAATAAGTCCTATAAGGGGAAAAATGACAAGGTCTACTTCTACCAGCAACTGCGGGATGCCGTGAAAAACGGGGCCGGCACGAAGGAGCAGGGCGAGGTGATCCGCCGCCTCCAGCACATTGTGAATACGGCCTACGGTAAAGAAGCGGCTCAGGCCGGCATTACCCTCAACGTGCCGATTCACGGCAAGGTATTGTACCGCCTGAAGCATAAAGACACGGGTGCCGTCGTCTATAAAGCGGCCGATGTCTACTATAACAGCTACATCAGCGACTTCGACTCGCCTGAAGAAAAGGCCTATAAACAGGAAATGAATAAACACTTTTCCATCAGCCTCAGTGACGACAGGGCCCTCGGTGACGGCCGGGCCTTCCTCACGTCCCGGGAAGCGGAACTGCATCGGGGCTATGAAGCCATTGCCGAGCATACGGCCAAAGAAGCCTGGGGCTATTACGGCAAGGACGATGAAATGGGGACGACCTACAGTCCCTTGGACGGAAGCGGCATGTGGCGCAATGTGAGCCGCAGCGACCGGGCCGGCGATTATGTCTATGACGGCATCGAAGATATCGGCAGCCTCGATTGGAAAGATTCAGGCCAAGACGGAGCGGGCTGGTATTCGCAGTACCGGTTCGACTCGACGCTGGACCATCTCATCGATGAACTGTACAAGGAAAATTACGGCAGTGCCGACTTTAATGGAAACGACCCGAATTACGGGCTGAAGATTCCCAGATTGCTGTCGGAATACCTGAAAGCCTTGGAAGATCTCGTCCGCAGTGCCGATTCGGCCAGCAAGCAACCCCGGGCGGCTTTGGAAAAAGCCATCGGTCGGCCGATCCTTACGGAAGGGACGATCCTCCGGCGCGACGTCATTGCCCCTCTCGATCGGGCGGCTTTCGTCCAGGTCAAGAAACAATTCGGCTCTGATTTCGGCCTCCAGGCTTGGTATTTCCATTCTTTCAGGCAGGACAAACAGCCGTGGCTCTCGGAAAATAACCACGGCAATGATGTCGATATTTTTGACCGTTTTGCCGACGTCGTCGGTATCGGGGCCCGCTGGCAGATCGGACAGAACCTGCGCCTGTCTGCCGACTACGGCCAGAACCGCACGGAATTCGGCCGCTTCCTGAACGGTCAGTCCCGGTACGATCATCAGCGGGGCACAGCAGACTTTACCCTTCTCGGCCGGGATAAGGGCGGAACGCCTCACTTCTGGACGGTGCGCCTCGACGTCGGCCGCAGTGATACGGACGTACCGGGCAGTTGGAACGCCTTTGCCGACTACAAATACTTCCAGCACGGCTCCTTCTTCGGCGGCAACGGCACGGAAAGCCTGCCGGACCGCTATCTCGACGGCATTCGCAGCTTTACCGTCGGTGCCGGCTATGTACCGGCCAAAAATTTCCTCGTCGAAGCCTTCTATACCTTCGATGCCAAGGGCATTCACAGCCGGGATACGCTCTACGGGCCGGAACAGTTTACCTTAGGCGATTACGCCCGCCTGCAGCTGACCTATAAATTTTAAATACCCTGCCTTAGGACAAATAATGGCGCAGTTGACAGGCCGTGCGGGCCAGTACCCACGACGCCGAACACAGGGCAAGGGGCGCCGCGGCGATGACGACGGCCAGGTTTCTGGTTTCCGTCGTCATCGTGCTGCGGGTCAGCCAGAGCAGGGCTTTCAGTACGGATTCAATGGTCACGCAGCCGGTGAAAAGGGCGATGACGAAGACGGCAGCGGCTAAGGGCAGCATGACGAGATACGAGAAAAGATAGATGGTATGTTTCATAGGGGACGCCTCCTAAAAGGTTACAAGATTCGATGTATTAACATGATATACCTCTATTCTCAATATGTCAAATAAAATGATAATGAGAATGACGGGAACGGCTGTTCAGACAGGCGATTACAAAATAAATGTCGGAACGGATCATTTCCCGACCGATTGGAGTGGTCGTCATAATTGTAATATGTTATGATTTTATTACAAAATATATTGAAAATCGATATCGATAATAAAACTTTTATATAGGAGATTCCCTTTGGAACACGCCGCCATCCCCGCAGGATTTTTAGGGAAAGGAGGACCTGTCTATGTACCGCATACAGGGAGAAGCCGTGTTCGACGGGACCGGCGAATGCTTCGCTTTGTTAGGGGCCTTATGGGCCTTGGCTGCATTCGTGTTTTATGTCTTGTTTTGGTAGTTTTCTTTGAAAGAGAGGTTCTTTTTTGCGTAAAGTATTGCTCAGCAGTCTTATTTTTTGCGGCATTGTCATCGTGGCAGCCGTGGCCTGGTTCATGATGGCAGACGCCGATGGGGCCCCATCGACAGCGACTCGTCAAGTAGTGGATGCAACCGGAGAGACGGTAACGGTCCCCGTTCATCCCCGGCGAGTCGTCTTTTTGAATGTGTCCAATCTCGATTTATATGACGCCGCCGGCGGCCGGGATGCGATTGTCGGCAAGCCGACGTCTGATTCGATGGCGCCGGAACTGGCCGAGGCCTTGGCAGACGTCCCGTCGGTGGGCATCATTCATCGACCCAATTTAGAGACGATTTTATCGCTCCATCCGGATTTAGTCGTCGGCATCAACGTGCCTTTTCACAACCAGATTCGCCAAACCCTGGCCCAAAACGGCATCCCGCTGTACATCAATTCCTTGGATTCCTTGGAAGACAGTGTAAGGACGCTGGAATTCTTTGGTGAATTGACCGGTCATGAACAGGAGGCGGCGCAGAAGGCTGCCGATATCAAAAACCGGACCGATGCCGTCATGGCAAATGCCGGCGGCAAGGAAAGCCCGCGGACCCTGATCCTCTTCAGTTCGCCGGACAGCAATAATATGGCTACGGCAGCCAGCTTTTCCGGCGATATGCTGAAGCGACTCCACGGTATCAATATTGCCGATGAGGCCGGCTCTCACGAGCCCTTTGTGCCCCTCAGCATGGAATACGTCCTGCGCCAAGATCCGCAGGTCATCTTTATCATCTCTATGGGCCAGAGTCCCGATGAAGCCGAACGCTTCCGGGCATCCATGGCCGACAGCGATTCATGGAGTCAGGTCCAAGCTGTGCGCCAAGGGAAGGTCTACGCCCTGCCGACGGCTCTGTTTACGGTCAATCCGGGAAGCCGCATTGCCGATGCCATGGAATATATGGCCGGCCGCCTGTATGGGGGAGGAACCCTATGATGGCGGATAAGGTCACCCGGAAAAGAGAAATCCGGAGGCTGACGGTCCTCTTGGCCGGCCTGGTCTTGTTAGTCGGCGTCCTTATTCTAACGGTCGTCGTCGGCGCCGTATCGATTCCCTTACCCGATCTTTGGCTGGCTTTGCGGGCGCCGGGGACGACGGAAGACTACCGTATCATCTACAGCCTGCGCATGCCTCGCGGCATCTGCGCCGCCTTGGCCGGGGCCAACCTGGCCTTGTCGGGCTGCATCCTTCAAGGTGTGCTTCGCAATCCCTTGGCCGATCCGGGCATTATCGGCATTTCGGCCGGGGCGGGCCTGGCGGCTATGGCCTTGATGATGCTGGCGCCGACGCTGACCGTTTGGGTGCCTTTAGCGGCCTTTGCCGGTGCTTTAGGGGCGGCGGCCATCGTCTTTTTCCTAGCCTGGGAGCGGGGTGTCAATCCCCTGCGTCTGGTCCTGGCCGGGGTAGCCGTGGCGGCCTTTTTTGGCGGCGGCATGACGGCCTTGTCCGTTTTCTTTTCCGATAAGGTTCAGGGAACCGTGTCCTGGATGGCCGGCGGATTTGCCGGTGCCGGCTGGCAGAGCGTGCGCATGATCCTGCCCTATAGTTTGATCGGAATGATCGGGACGGTCTGCCTCTATCGGCGCCTCAATGCTCTGCAGCTCGGCGACGACGTGGCTCAGACTTTGGGCGTTCAGGTCAATCGGACGCGGGCTCTCTTGGTAGCCCTGGCCGCGCTTTTGGCGGCGTCTGCCGTCAGCGTAGCCGGCCTTTTGGGCTTCGTCGGACTGGTGGTGCCCCACGTGATGCGCCTCATCGTCGGGTCCGACTTCGAGCCCCTCCTGCCTTGCTCGGCTGTCTTCGGCGCCGTTTTGGTAGCCGGCGCAGACGTTGCGGCCAGGACGGTCTTCAGTCCCATGGAAGTTCCCGTCGGCATCTTCATGTCCTTTATCGGGGCACCGTTTTTCTTGTATTTATTGAGACGGAGGCTGGGTACGCCATGAGTCCTATTGAACTTAAGGGCCTTCAGATCCAATACGGCAATAAGGTCGTTGCCCGAGACTTGAACCTGGTCTTGGACAAGGCAGAAATCATCTCCATCATCGGTCCCAACGGGTCGGGGAAGTCGACGCTGCTGAAGACGATGGCCCGTCTGATCCTGCCGTCGGCCGGCGTCGTCGCCTTGAACGGCCGCGACATGAACAGCTTTTCGACGGACGCCCTGGCCCGCATGATCTCTTTTATGCCCCAATCGATGCAGGCCCCCGGCGATCTTACCGTGCGCGACCTGGTCCTCTTGGGACGGCTGCCTTACCAGAGCCTCTTTTCCAGTCTTCGTGAAGAAGATAGTAAGGCTGCCGACAAGGCCTTGGCCGGGACGGGGATGACCGAGCTGCAGCACCGACGCCTGTCCGCCCTGTCCGGCGGGGAACGGCAGCGGGCCTGGCTGGCCCTGGCTTTGGCCAAGGAGCCGGAAGTCCTGCTCCTCGACGAGCCGACGACTTATTTAGACATTCACCATCAATTAGATTTAATGGAACTCATCGCCAACCTGTATGAAACGACGGGCGTGTTGGTAGTCATGGTCCTCCATGACCTGAATCATGCCGCCCGATACAGCCATCGCCTGATTGCCGTCAAAGAAGGACGGATCGTCGTCGACGGCCCGGTTAAGGATGTGTTTCGGCGGGACATCATTGAACCGCTGTACGATATACAAGCTATTATTACGGAAGTACAGGAAGGTGCTGAAACGTACCGCCTGTGTGTGCCCTATGGGACGCACTGACTGCTGGAAGGAGCTAAGGGAATGAACTATCGCAACTATACGGCACTGCTGGCCGTACTCATGACGACGTCCTTGTATGGAACGATTGAAGGCGCTGCCGTCGGAAGTGAAGAACCGGTCCAATTAAAAGACGTCATCGTCACGGCGACCAAGACCGAAGAAGAAGTGAAGACCGTGCCCCAGGCGGTCGAAGTCTGGACCCGGGACGACCTTCAGCGCATGGGAGCGGCGAATGTCCGGTCGGCCCTGCAGCTGGCCAACAACGTCAACCTGGCCCGGGCGGGCATGACGGGGAACGCCGTCATGATTCGCGGCATGAGCACCAACCATTCGCTGATCCTCGTCGACGGCAAGCGCTATGCCGGTGAAGATACGGATGTCACGACCAACGTCTATGCCTTGGAACGCCTCGATTTGAGCGATATCGACCGCATTGAAATTGTTCGCGGCCCGTCGAGCTCCCTCTACGGCTCCGATGCCATGGGCGGCGTCATCAATATCATCACCAAGGTCCCCGATAAGGCCGGCGGCACGGCAGGCGTCGTCACCGGTACGGAAAATACGGCGTCATACGTCAATGTCGACTTTGGCAAGCACCATGGCTGGTCGACGTCCTTCGACGCCCGTTGGGACCGGCTGCGGCCTTTTAACCGCTATACCTACAGCAGCACCGTCTCCGGCCGCGGCACGCGCACCGTGACTGAAGGCTATGACCGGGCCCTGTACGGCATGCGCCGCATGTACCATCTGGCCAGCGTCTATGACTTTGAAAACAGCAACCGGAATAAACTGCGGTTTGACCTGGAGTATCATGATGACGACCTGAAGTCCGAATTTGCCCCGGCCTGGTATGCCATGGGGCCCATGAAACTTCCGACGTCGCAGGATAAGCGGGAATTTTACCATGAACAGGAGCGGGCCGCCAGCGTCGAATACACGGGGAAGACCGGGCGCAATGACTACATGTTCCGCACCTATTACAATCAGCTGAAAAAGAATTCCTTCCTCTACAACGATCGGCCTCGGTTCCCGGGCATGATGGAAAATATTTTGGGAGGCATGTATCCCAAGGAGGATATGGACCGGGCCACGTACAGCACGTGGGTCACGGAAGCCCGCAATACGATGTACGTCGGCGACCATCATAACCTGACTTTTGGCGGTGAATATCGGAAGCTCAAATACGAAGGGACCCGCCTCTCCAGTTCGTCTGTCGGCCTCGACAAGGATGTGGCCGGGCACGAAGTCAATTCCTATGCCGGCTATATCGAGGACTTGTGGCAGGTCAACGACCGGCTCCTCCTGGTGCCGTCTGTTCGCTTTGAGCACAACAGCCAGTTTGGCAGCCAGACGACGCCCAAGATCGGCCTGACGTACAACCTCAATGAGAACTGGCGCTTTAAATCCAACTACGGCCAGGGCTACAAGGCCCCTTCCATCAGCGAACTGTATATGGAAATGCACCGGGCCATGGGAGCCACGACGGTCAACGTCTACGGCAATCCCGATTTGGAACCGGAAAAATCGACGAGCTATGATTTCAGCCTGGAATACGACAAGGACCGCAATTTCGGCAAATTGACCTACTTCCGCAATAAGGTGACCAACTTGATCGAATCGGCTCCCATCGGCTATATGACCTATCAGTACATCAATATCGCCAAGGCCGATATCAACGGCGTCGAAGCCGAATTAGGGCACCGCCTCAACGACCGCTGGACCGTAAAAGTGACACACAACTACCTCGACGCGACTAACGGCACGACGGGCGAACGCCTCAATTATCGGGCTCGACATACGACGACATTGCAGCTCTTATACGACGATCACAAAGAAAAGGGCTTCAGCGCCGTCCTCTGGGATCAGTTCAGCAACGACTACCGCTTTGACGGACAGGATTACACCTATAATACGCTGAACTTCTCCTTCCGCAAGAAGCTGAGCGGCGGCTTTGCCGTCTACGGCGGCGTCGACGATATCTTTGACAAGAAAGTCGATGACATCTACGTCGATGGACGGATGTGGCGCCTCGGAGCCGAATGGAAGTGGTAAGGAGGTCCTTATGATAAAATACTTTGTACGAAAAGAGGCCGTCCTCTGGGCCCTGACGGTACTCTTGGCGGCGCCCGGCTTGACCAAGGCTGCTAAGGTGCCGGACATCGTCGAAACGGCGACGGGCCGCAGTCTGTCGGTTTCGGAGTTAGCCCATGAGGTGAAAGGGGCCGACGTCATCTTCTTTGGGGAATTTCATGACAACGCCGCCATTCACGAACTGGAAGCAGCTCTCTTTGAAGCCCTCTATGATAAAAAAGGCCGCGACCTGGCCCTTTCGTTGGAAATGGGCGAACAGGACAGTCAGCCCGTGCTGGACGCCTACCTGAAAGGTGAGGTCGAGGAAGGCACTTATTTAGCACAGAGCCGGCCCTGGCCCAATTATAAGGAGGCGTATCGGCCCGTCGTTGAATTTGCCAAAACCCATGAGCTTTCTGTCGTCGCCGCCTCGATTCCGAGGCCGGCTGCGGCGGCATATGCCCGGACGGGGACGTTGGACGGTATTCCCGAAGCGTGGAAACCCTATGTGCCGGAGCCCCTTTATCCGAGTTCTTTGGCCTATGAACGAAAATTTACGAAGATCATGAAGGCCTTAAAAGGGCGGGCCATGCCGGTATCGGAAGAAACGATCCCCAAGCTGTTCGCGGCTCAATCCTTAAAGGACAATGCCATGGCCGAAAGGCTGGCCGCTTATAAAAAGAGTCATCCCGATCATCTGGTCTATCATCTGACCGGGGCCGTCCACAGCGGCGGCTATTTGGGCACTGTCGAACAGCTCCACCGCCGGCGGCCGGACCTTGACATACAGGTCATTACCGCCGTTTTTGCGGAACCGTCCGAGACGGATGCCCGGCAGGCCGGAACCCTGCACCCAGATGAGGGTGACTATATCGTCGTCGTACCTAACACAGAGGCGGGAGATGGGGGATGAAGCGCTTTTTATCCTGCTACCGCTCGTACGGCCGGCTCCTGGCCGTCGTCGTCATCGGTTCCGTCTTGTCGGCCGTCTTGGAGACCCTCTTTCCCATGGTCGTCCGCCATATCCTCGACGTCGTCCTGCCGTCCGGGGATTTAGAGGCCCTGCTTCGGTCCGCCCTCGGCCTTTTGGGGCTCTACGTCCTCTGTCTGCTCCTGACCTTTCTCGTCTATGACTGCGGCCGGAATATGGGAGCCCGCATCGAGCATGACCTTCGCTGTGACCTCTTCGCCCATGTGGAAGGGCTGAGTTTTTCCTTCTTCGACCGCGTCCATACGGGGCGGCTCGTATCGACGGTCATCAGCGATATTTCAGAGATCGGCGATCTCGTCTTTCAATTGCCCAACTTAGCTCTCGTCTGCACGATTACCATGGTCGGCAGCGCCTTCTTCATGTTCCGATTGAACTGGCAGCTGGCCTGCCTGGTCCTCGTCGTGTTGGCCCTGAAAACGGCCGATACGATATGGCTCAACCGGCGGATGAAGAAGACCTTTTTTCGAGCTCGGGAGAAAATGGGGAGCCTCAGCACGGTCTGTGCCGAAAGTTTCAGTGCCATCCGGGTCATACAGGCCTTTGGCAGTGAAAACAGCCTCTTCCGCCATTTTGAAGGCGCCAGCAAAAAGCTGTGCCAGGCTCAGCAGCGAACTAACCTCCTGGAAGCCTATTTGATGAGTACCATCCTCTTTTTTACCAATTTAAACAACTTGGTCATCATCGCTGCCGGCAGTTATTTTATCATTCACGGAGCCATGGCCGTCGCTGATTTAGTCGTCTTTTTGATGTATCTCATGCTCTTTATCCGGCCTATCATGCAGCTCACCGTTCTGACGGAACGGTATCAGCGCAGTATGGCCGGATTTCGCCGTTATGCAGAACTGATGGACCAACGGGCTGAAATCGTCGACCGTCCCGGCGCTGTCGAGGCGGAGGGGATTGAAGGGCGGCTGGAATTTCGCCGCGTGTCCTTTTCTTATCCCGGCAGCGACACGATGATCCTGAAGGATTTTAACTTGACCGTCGCGCCGGGGGAAACGGTGGCTATCGTCGGTGCCACCGGCGTCGGCAAGAGCAGCATTGCCAATTTGATCCTTCGTTTTTATGACGTTTCGGCCGGTTCCATCGTCCTCGACGGCCGGGATATCCGCGACTATACCCTGGCGTCGCTGCGGCAGGCCGTAGGCATCGTCCAGCAGGAAGTCTTTCTCTTTGCCCGCTCGATTCGGGACAATATCGCCTTTGGCGATGAGACGGCGTCTGATGAAGCCCTTCGGGAAGCGGCGAAAAAAGCCGATGCTGCCGCCTTTATCGAGGCCCTGCCAGATGGCTATGACAGTTATGTCGGCGAACGGGGCGTCCTCTTGTCGGGCGGTCAAAAACAGCGGCTGGCCATTGCCCGCATGTTCCTTAAGAACCCGCCGGTCCTGATCCTCGACGAGGCCACGTCGTCCCTCGATAACGAAACGGAGCTGCGGATTCAGCAGGCTTTGACGGCCTTGTCGGCGAAACGGACGACGCTGATCATCGCTCACCGCTTGGCGACGATCCGCCAGGCCGACCGCATCGTGGTCCTGACCGGAGAGGGGATTGCCGAAGAAGGATCTCATGAAGCATTGATGGCGAAAAAAGGGGCTTATTATGACTTATACCGGGCTCAGTTTTCTTCAAAAGCCTAGAAAAAGGCGGGATTTTATCCGTCTTTGATCCGTTTTTAAAGTAAATGTCTGAACGGAGCTTTTTTGACCTCCTTGGAGTAGAAAGGGGAGGCGGAAATCTGTTACAATGACACTGCTTAAAGATGAGAATTGATTTCATAAAGGGAGAGTGTGAAAGAATGGAAGCTTTTCAGTATGCCTTACAGTTGTTCCACAGCGGCGGTCTGGTCATGTATCCCCTCTTGCTGCTGTCTATCTTTACCCTGGCCATCGCCATCGAACGCTTTGGCTACTACCGGGTGAACCGAAAGGGGTCCAAGGAATTCTGCGCCGGCGTCAGTGAGGCCGTTCAGAGCCGGGAATGGGACCGGGCTGATGCTTACTGCCGACAATTTCCGACGGCCATGAGCCGTATCGTTGCCAACGGCTTGAAACACGGCGGCGACGAAAATCGGATGAAGACGGCCTTTCATGAACAGATGCACGTCGAAGCCATCGGCTTCCAGCGGTATCTCGACTATCTCAGTGCCATCGTCACCATCGCCCCCCTGTTAGGGCTGCTGGGGACGGTTACGGGCATGATCAGCACCTTCAGCGTCCTCGATAACGGCGCCGGTGCTTCCGCTATCAGCGGCGGTGTCGGCGAAGCCTTGGTCGCGACGGCAACGGGTCTCTGTGTAGCCATCCTGGCCTTCTGCGTCTATACCTATTTCTCGCACCAGCTCGATACTATCGTCACCGATACGGAACGGGTCTGCCTCGACGTCATGCAGGCTCAAAAAGCAGGATAGGAGGCGAAGGTCATGTTTTCTCACGTCAGAATGAAGAAGAAGCCCGTGTTCATGATCATCCCCATGATCGACATCATCTTCTTCCTCCTCGTATTTTTTATGATGAACAGCTTGCAGACCGTGGCCCAAAAAGCCCTTTCCGTCCAGCTGCCTCAGGCCCAGAGCGCGTCGGCTCCGGCGCAGATGCCCTTGATCGTCACCGTCGACAAGGACGGCCATATTACCCTCGATAACAAGCCGGTCAGTATCGACGAAGCGTCGAGTTTGATGAAGAAGCACATGGCGGATAATGCCAATGCCGCCGTCGTCCTCCAGGCCGACAAGGGCACGGCTCACGGCCAGGTCGTAGCCGTCATGGACATGTTGAAATCTGCCGGCGTCAAGCGGTTGGCCATTGCGGCCAAGCAGAAAGGGTGAGGTCCATGGACAGCCGTATTTCTTGGAAAAAGGCTTATGGCGGATCCCTGGTCATTCACGCCCTGGTCTTTGGTCTGTTCATGTGCTTTTTAGCCGGATCCGTCGCTCACCATGAAGAAGAAAAAATGTACGTCATCGACCTCGATGCGTCGGAACTGACCGGCGCCGGGAGCGGTCATGCCGGCGGTGGCGGCGGCGGAGCGGCCAATCTCTTTCCCGACAAGTTGTCTGACGCGGCCGTGGCCGAGCGAAGGGCTCAGGTCGAACAGGCTTCGTCGGCCCTGGTATCTCCGTCGTCGGTATCGCCGGTGGAAAGGGCATCTGCTAATCCGTCTCCGACAAATGCTGTTTCGTCTGATGGCGGAAGTTCTGCCGGAGGCGGCGAAGGAAGCGGCAGCGGCACCGGCACGGGAAGCGGCGAAGGCAGCGGGTCCGGATCGGGCTACGGCGAAGGAATCGGCAGCGGCAGCGGCGACGGCGTCGGTGACGGAGAAGGCTACGGCGAAGGAAGCGGCAGTGGTCAGGGCAGCGGTGACAGCGGCAGTGACGGTACGGGTACCGGTGCCTTTGACACCGACGGCTTTTGGTCCGCCGTCAATGCCAATAAAACCTATCCGCCCATGGCCGTGAAGCGCGGCCTGACCGGGACGGTCTACGTAACGGTCACTCTCGACGGCAGCGGCAACTGCATCGGCGTTTCTGCCAGCGGCGACGGGCTGCTGGCCAAAGCGGCGATGAAGGCCGTCTACGCCGCCTGCCCCTATCCCAATCCGACCGGGGGCGACATTACCGTCAATGTCCCCGTTACTTTTGAATTACAGTGAGGAGAATAGTCATGAAAACGATTGTACTTTACTCATCCCGTACGGGAAATACGAAAAAAGTGGCTCAGGCTGTCGCCGGGGCCCTGCCGGTCGGGACGCCGTGCCTGCCTGTCGCAGAAGCGCCGTCTGATATCGAAGCCTACGATCTGGTCTTTTTGGGCTACTGGGTCGACCGGGGCACGGCCAATGCCGAAGCCAAGCAGTTTTTAGAAGGACTGCGCCCCCATCATGTCGCCCTTTTTGCGACCCTCGGCGCCGATCCCAAGTCGGCCCATGCGCAGCAGAGTCTGGACGAAGGCGCCCGGATTTTGCCGGAAGGGACCGATGTCGTCGGGACCTTCATCTGCCAGGGCGCAGTGGATCCGAAAATCATCGAAATGATGTATAAACAGTTTCCCGCCGGCCATCCTCACGGACGGACGCCGGAACGGGATGCCCGTCACGCCGAAGCGGCTAAGCATCCCGATGAAGCCGACTTGAAAGAGGCTGCCGACTTTGCCGCCGCTGTTCTTCAGCGCTTGGAAGGAGGCGGGCAATGAGCTTACAGGCTTATTACGACAGTCTGCCGCCGGAAGAGCAGGCCCTGCAGTTCGGCCTGGCCGGCGGAGATCCCTTGGGGCACGCCTTCCCGCGAAAGCGCGTCGTGCATGCCGGATTGAGCGGAAAAATCATCGCCCCGGCCGAGTCGCAGCAGATCTGGCAGGATGTGATGAGCCGACCGCCTGTCGGGCGGGAGATCCAAACGGCATACATCCACATTCCGTTTTGCAAAACAAAATGCTTGTACTGCAGTTTCTTTCAAAACGGAACCAAGCAGGAGGCCGAAGACGAATACATTCGCTGTCTCGTCGACGAACTGGAACAGGCTGCCGACAGCCCGCGCCTGCGGGACGGTTTGATTCACGCCGTCTTCATCGGCGGCGGTACGCCGACGTCGCTGTCGCCGGCCAATGCCGATAAATTGCTGCGGACGATTCGCCGCTGCCTGCCCCTGGCCAATGACTACGAACTGACCTTGGAAGGGCGGATCCATGACGTCGTCCCGGAAAAGATGGATATTTGGTTTGAAAACGGCGTCAACCGCGTGTCCCTCGGCGTCCAGTCCTTTGATACGGCTGTCCGCCGCTCCGTCGGCCGCCTCGACGACGAGGAGACCGTCCTTCGCCGCCTCGACGACTTAAGGGCCTATAACCAGGCGGTCATCGTCATCGATTTGATGTACGGCCTGCCCGGTCAGACCATGGATGTCTGGCGCCGCGATCTGCGCCGTTTGACGGAATGCGCCGCCGACGGGGCCGACTTATATCAGCTCAACGTCTTCGACGGCAGCGACTTGAATAAGGCCATTGCCGAAGGTCGATTGGGGCGGGCGGCCGAAACGCCGGTCCAGGCCCAAATGTTCCACGAAGCGAAAGTCTATCTGGAAAAACGGGCTTATCGGCGCCTCAATATCTGCCACTGGAGCCGGTCCAACCGCGAGCGGAGCCTGTACAATGTCCTGGCCCGGTCCGGTGCGGCCATGTTTCCCTTCGGCAGCGGCGCCGGCGGTCACGTCGACGGCTACGAAACGATGCTTCACCGGGCCATTTCACCGTATCAAATGTTTGTCAGTCAGGGGCAGAAGCCCTTCATGGCCCTTATGAAGCAGTCGCCCCTGCGGCCGCTGATCGACTTCGTCCAGGTCCAAATGGAACAGGGCTATCTCGATTTGGACGGCCTCATCGCCAAGGACAGCCGCTTAGGCGATTTGAAGTGGCTGTACGACCTTTGGCAGGAGCGGGGACTGGTGACCGACAACGGCGCCCTCTATATGCTCACCGAAGCGGGGCAGTTCTGGCAGGTCAACCTGACTCAGACGACGCTGGAATGCATGCAGTATCTCCTGACGGGCGAAGCGGTCATGAACTTAGCTGCCGTCGCCGCTCAAGATTCGGACAAGACCGAGGCCATGGCCGCGGCGATGAAAAAAATGAAAGAGAAGGGCGTTCAGCCCGGCATGGAAGCCATGAAAAAGATGGCAGAAGCGATGCAGCATCTTTCACCGGAAGAACTGAGCGCTGTTATGAAGCGCATGGGTTCTATGTAACTCCCCTATAGATGGGCCGTGCCTTCTCATGGCCCGAACGGACTGCTGCCTGAAGTCTCTCCCTTTCTTCGGGCAGCAGTTTTTACTTGTATTTGACAAGGTTTACGGCTATCTATTAAAATTATAATGAGAGTCAATATTATTAACGAAGGAGGCTCCTATGAACACGCTCTATCTCTATGAGGATGAGGCAACCTCGAAGATAGCCCTTATGGTCAGCCGAATGGTCGGCATGGGGGCCTGCGCATTTTATGAATCGTCTCCGTCGTGGCAGCGTTACGGCCAGGTTGTCTTGGTCATGGGGGAAAGGGGAGACATGCTCTCGTCCCTTCCCGAATGGCGGGAGTCCCTTTCAGGGAAAGCCTTGATTCTTTTGCTTACGGCCAAGACTGAAACTAGAGAAGGCCTGGCGGCTGTCGAAGAGGGGCTGGAACGGTCCGTAGCGGCGTCCTTTTTCATTTCTAGTGAAAATTTTCTCGAAGATACGATTGAAGCGGCTCGGCGCCTCAAGGCCCTGTGGCCGGAGCCTTTTGCCGATGAAGAGGCTGTGCAGGCCATGAAGGATTTTCTGGCTGCTCACAATACGGGCGTCTTGACGACGGGCAGCGGCCATTCTTTGCGGGCTACGCCCATAGAGTACGTTTTCGTCGGGCAAAAGCTCTATTTCTTCAGTGAAGGCGGAGAGAAATTCATTCATCTCTATCGAAATCCTCGGGCGGCCTTTACGGTCTTCGATGCGTTTACCGATACGGCCCACTTGGGAGGCCTTCAAATCGAAGGCTCCATACGCCTGCTGCAGCCCCGTGATCCGGCCTATCAAGCCGCGGCTGCTGCCAAGGGGATTTCCGAAAAACGGCTGGCGGCCATGGCCGTCGTTCTCCACGGCATCGAATTGACGCCGCAGCGGATGACCTTTGTCTGGTCCGGCTTTGCCAAAAGGAAGCAGCCTTTGCGCCAGACTTGGTGCATACTTTAAGGAGGTTATCATGGATTATACGACGACGATTAAGATGGTTCGCCACGACGGACCGCTGACGGTCCTGTCCTTGGAAAACGAAACGGGGACGGCCGAAATGAACAACTGGGAAGTCTACCCCGGCATTACCCTCAGCTATCTCGAAGCCCATATGGAAGAATTTTCCTGCTATGCGCCCTTGCGGCCCGACGTCTTTGCCATCAATCACTGCGAAGAAGGCCGCATCGAATGCCGCTTTAAAAACGGAGAATACCTGTACATGGGCAAGGGCGACATGTCCGTCGGCCGCCGCAGCTGCAGCGATTACTGCCATATGGCCTATTTCCCGTCATCCCACTATCACGGCCTGTCGGTCCTGGTCGATGAAAAAAGGGCCCAGTCCGTCGTGGACCGCCTGCTGGAACAGGAGAGCTTCTCCTTGGTGTCCCTGTGCGACCGCTTTTGCAGCGATTCCGATTTCGGCATCATCGTTCAGGAAAACGAGGCCATGAAGCACCTGTTTTATGAACTCTACCACGTACCGCCGGCCATCCGCCATCGGTATTTCCGCCTGAAGATTTTGGAAATTTTTCTCTTCCTCAGCACCTTTGAGGGCAAGATGCGCCTGGACCGCCCGTACCTGACGCGGCGCCAAGTGGAAACCGTGAAGGCGGTCCACCAGGAATTAGTCGCTGATCTGAGCTGCCACTGCACGATTGAGGCCATGGCCGAACGCTACAACATGGCGCCGACGTCGCTCAAGCGCTGCTTCAAGGATGTCTACGGGACGACGATGTACCAGTATCAGAAAGAACTGCGCATGGCCAAAGCCATGGAACTGTTGGTGAAGACCGAAAAGAGCGTCCTCGAAGTCGCCAACTGCGTGGGCTATGAAAACAGCAGCAAATTTGCCGTAGCCTTCAAAAAGATGGCCGGCTGCCTGCCGCGGGAGTATCGAAAACAACAGGCTTTTCCCGACCGCTTGGAGGCCTGAGTTCACAGACCGGTAAAAGAGCTCAATCAGGCCGAAGCAGGCCTTCGTTTGTGAAAGAAATGTCGTAATGGAGTGATTTTTGGCTGAATGGAGTAGAATGTAACTCCGAGATATGGTACCCTTTTAAACGAGAAATGTTTTCAATATTACTAGTGAAAGAAGGGACTTATCAAACGATGAGACATAAAAGCGCAGCCTATGTAACTTGGGGTATACTGATGGCCCTGTCCCTGCCGGCCTATGCGGCAGAGGTGCAGGATACGGAGCAAGGAGTGACGACGAAGGATGTCGTCGTTACGGCGACCCGGACGGAAGCGGAGGTCAAGACCGTGCCGCAGACCGTCGAAGTCATTACCGCCGAGGACATTGAAAAATTAGGCGCCACCGACGTCTATTCGGCCCTGCGATTGGCAGACAACATACAGATCATGAATACCAGCACCGGCTTCGGTCACCGCATTTCCATGCGCGGCATGGCCAGCAATAGTGCCCTTATCCTGATCAACGGCCAGCGGACGGCCATTGAAGATACGTCGACGACACAGAACCTGTTGGCCCTCGACCGCCTGAACGTCCATACCATCGAGCGCATCGAAATCGTCCGCGGTGCCGCCTCGGCCCAGTACGGTTCCGATGCCCTGTCCGGGGTCATCAACATCATTACCAAGAAATCTTCCGGCCAGCCGTCGGTTACGGTAGGCGCTGCCACGGGGACGACGAACATATCCAATTACTACCACATCGATTTAGGGAAGCAGGGCAAGTTCAGCGGCACCTTCGATATGAATTTTTCCAAGGACCGCCAATGGACGGAACATCAAGTATCGGGCCTTCCGGTCAAGAACCTCGAAGGGCCGAAGCAGAGCTACAATTTCAGCGGCACCTATGAGTTGGGCGAGAATAAGAATTTGAACCTCGACCTCGGTTACTATAAAGACAAGCTGACCGGCGACTGGAGCCATAAGGAATACAATCTCGGGGCCTGGGGCGGCATCGTCCGCCTGGAAGACGCCAAGCTGGAAACGGAACGGCGCGACGCCAGCCTGAGCCTGATCGGGAAGACCGAGAACGACGATTATATGATCCGCACCTTTTACAGCAAGCTGAATAAGTTCCGCTTCCTGCCCTATACGGCCCTGGCCAAGGAATACGGCGAAACGAATAAGTACAGCATTTGGGGCATTGAAGGTAAGAACAGCCATAAGATCAACGGCGACCATACCCTGACGTACGGCACGGAATACAATCGCTACAGCGTCGACGGCGTCAACTTCGGCAGCGACGGAAGTGACGGTAAGGACGTCAGCACCTATGCCGCCTACATCCAGGACGAATGGCTCATCGGCGACAAATGGGTCATCATCCCGGCCGTCCGCTACGACCATCACAGCCAGTTTGGCAGCAAGACGACGCCGCACATCGGGGCGACGTACTTCCTCAACGACAACAACCGCTTCAAGGTCAATTGGGGCGAAGGCTACAAGGCGCCGAGCGTCAGCGAACTCTATATGGATTATACCCACATGGGCGTCCTGACCTTGGGCAATCCCGACCTGAAGCCGGAAGAATCGAAGAATTGGGACATCAGCTATGAAGGCGAATGGGGCAAGACCTTCGGCAAACTGACTTACTTCCACAACGATATTGAAAACATGATATCGACGCATACCGTCGGCAGCGGCCGCAGCGGTTGGAGCCAGTATTACAACATCGACGGCACGACCAAGACCCACGGCGTCGAATTGACCTTGGGCCGTAAACTCTCCGACCGCTGGGAAACGAAGGTGACCAGCAACTGGACGTCGGCCGGCAATAAATCGGCTTCGGCAGAATCGTCGGCTCACGGCGTCGACGGCATTGCCGATAATATTACGACTTGGCAGCTCACGTATGACGACCATAAGAAAACGGGCTGGAATGCCACTATTTGGGAACAGTGGGTCAATAATTACTACGAAAGCGATACCAATAAGGCCTACACCTACCAGACCTTTAACTTTGTCATCAACCGCAAGTTCAATGAAAAGACCCGCCTTTTTGCCGGCATCGATAACGTCTTCAATAAAAAGATCGACGCCATCTACCTCGACGGACGCATTTGGCGCACGGGGATTGAAATTACCTTCTAATCATTCCATATCACCTCCTGCTTAACGGTTCTTTTTGGCCGCGTTCCGGATTCTCGTCAGTCCCGGGCGCGGCTTTTTGGCGCCGAATAGGCATGATAACATGTAGAAGGTCCGGCAACCACGACATTATCGAAAAGAGACCTTCATGTCAGTGAATGACGTAAAAGTTTACCCTATCGTAAATCGTGGTGCAAGTATCATATTGTATTGGCGCCCTAATATCGCAGACAAACTATCTATGGCCAAATTAAGGGGATATTGGAAACATTAATCGGAACACCTTTTCCGGGAGGACGTTTGACAACAAAAGACGAAAAACGTATACTTGAGATAAGTCAAAGTACGACTGACCTTTGGAAAATCGTTTTCAGGGCCAAAAACCCCGTAGGTTTGAAAATTTTCAAAACTGCGAAAAACGGCGTAACCAAGCGGATAAACGACACTGCCTCAATTTTATTTTTCACCCGGGTCAGAGAAAAAGGCCAAAAAAGCCGGAGGTTTGAAAAAATCGCCTGTGAGCCCAGGCTGGGAGCGGGTACTGGGAGACAGAGTCAGCGTACCAAAATCCCCGTAAGGGGACTGAAACGATATCGAATTCGTCATCATGGAAAATGCGGAAGACCGGGTCAGCGTACCAAAATCCCCGTAAGGGGACTGAAACACTAAGATAACGAAAAAACGAATGATATATAAAGCAGTCAGCGTACCAAAATCCCCGTAAGGGGACTGAAACGGGAGTCCGTGGAAATCCGGCAAAATATTTTCTGACTGCGTCAGCGTACCAAAATCCCCGTAAGGGGACTGAAACTCTGTGTATTCGTTAACTGAGAAGAAATAGTAGATATAGTCAGCGTACCAAAATCCCCGGAGATAATTGGACTCCTTTTAGGAAAAGGAGTTTGTGCCATAGGGGGACTGAAACCTTTTGAGCAACTTACTCCAATAGATTTTGTTGGACCTTGTCAGAGTGCCAAAATCCCCGTAAGGGGACTGAAACCCGGATAACCATCTTCGACGGATCGAAGTTGGCTTCGGTTAGAGTATCAAAATCCCCGGAGATAATTGGACTCCTTTTGGAAAAGGAGTTTGTGCCATAGGGGGACTGAAACTCTGAATACCTGCGTACTTGTAATCGACTTCCCGCTTGTCAGAGTACCAAAATCCCCGGAGATAATTGGACTCCTTTTAGAAAAGGAGTTTGTGCCATAGGGGGACAGCAATCCCTAAGAGAGGCTGCCATAGCTTTTCTTAGGGATTTGTTATGTCTGTATGATGGTGGACGTGAAATTTCTTTGAGATTAAAATTATGATATAATATGAACAGATCGATGGATTTTATAACATTCTGCCCCGATGTGATGAACATGCGGGTTTGGAGGAGTTGTGATAGATATTTTCACAGAAAATCCCGAAAAAAGCAGAAAAATAAAATCCGCCCCGCAAATGCCATTTTCGATGGCGTAATGAAGCCATCCGTAAGGGGTGCTGTTAAGAACCACAATCCCCGCAAGAGGACGGAAACTCAAAACTAGGAACAATGATCGTAGGCGTAGTCGTCAGAGTTAGGAACCACAATCCCTGTAAGGGGACGAAAAACTGAATATTGCATACAAAAAGTCGTTACAGGGCATCTGTCAGTGATGTCTTGTAACGGCTTTTGTTATGTATTTTTATGTTGTTCGTGTAACTGTTTTCGAAATGATAATTTGCATAGAAGGTGGAGGGAGAAGTATATTATGAAATCAGCTGAGCTGGACCCCTTGCGCAACAATTATGAATCCGCTATGCTGGTGCATGATAATTTAGGTGCAATAGGCGAGGAAAGTCACTATTGAATTAGACGGAAATGTGAATTCATGTGGTGAATAATGTCAATTATTTCACACATAGGAAATGGAGAGGCTGAATTATTGATTCTACTTTTTATCTGTGCAGATATATCTGTAATCATAACTGAGTGTTGACCAGAGACGGGGAAAATAGTAAAATCAAGTGATAGACATGTAAAAAAACGTCTGTTCTGGTGAATGGATGTTCTTAGCATAATACTAGCTTTGAACCTGACTATAACGGTTGCGGATACTGCTATGTAGAATATATGCGGTAATAAGGGAAGTCTTGCCTCTGCATTGATACACGATTGGATTATAGGGGCTCTTCTGAAGGAATGTACAGTGAGTGTTACTATGGAGGTGTTTTTTGTGGCAGACAGACTGACACCTGAACAACGTCGTAAAAATATGCAGCATGTTCGTAATAAAGATTCAAAAATTGAACTTTTATTAAGAAAGGAATTGTGGAGAAGAGGACTTCATTATAGAAAGAATGTTAAAGGGATTCCTGGGTGTCCTGACATAGCCTTTAAAGGATTAAAAATTGCTGTTTTTTGTGATTCGGAATTTTGGCACGGCTTTGATTGGGATCATCGGAAATTCGATATAAAGAGTAACTGTGACTTTTGGATTAATAAAATTGAAAGAAATATTTCTCGGGATAAGGAAGTCAATCAAATTCTTGAGTCTGATGGCTGGACTGTATTAAGATTTTGGGGTAAAGACATAAAAAAGAATCTATTCGAGTGTGCAGATACTATAGAAAGAAGTGTAAAGGAGCGAAGAAAATGCCTTACAGAACAATAGATTTGTGCGCGGGAATAGGCGGCATCCGCAAGGGCTTTGAAATGACGGGTGAGTTTGAAAATGTTCTGTCATCTGAGGTTGACAAGTATGCATGTCGCACTTATGCACATTTGTATGGTGATAATCCGGAAAATGATTTGACATCTGAAGCGTTCAAACAGTTGGTTGAAGGTACGGAGTATGATGTGTTGCTTGCGGGTTTTCCTTGCCAAAGTTTCAGTCGTCAAGGTCATGAACTTGGTTTTGAGGATGAACGAAGAGGAATTATATTTTCACATATTGCCGAGATAATAAGGCGCACATTTCCTCAAGCTGTATTTCTCGAAAATGTTGATAATTTGGTAAGACACGATAAGGGACGTACATTTCACAAAATAATCGATATTCTGGTCCGGAACTTGAATTATAAAGTAATAGGGGTTCATCGAGATGCAGATAATTCTTTGATTTATGACGAACGAGATTTCGTGAGAAATTCCCGGTATTTCGGAATACCGCAAAATCGTCCGAGAACATATATTATGGCATTTAGTCGAGAACATTTTGGGAATATTGTTGATCGACTTCCGGATATTCTTCCTGTAGAAAACCAATTGTGTATATATAATGATTTACGCGAATTGCTGGAGCTTGGTGCTGATCCCAAATATTATTTGTCATCTGGTTTTTTTAACACCTTAATACGGCATCGAGAAAGGAATCATAGAAATGGAAACGGCTTTGGATTTAAAGTGGTTAATGCTTTGACTGAACCTCGTCCGGTGGCCAATACGATATTAGCTACGGGAGGATCGGGGAAAGAACGAAATTTGGTATGTGATCCCCAGAATGATATTCCTGGCATGATATATCCGACGAAACGGACTCCATTAAACGATGATTGTATCCGTTTTATGACCCCTAGAGAATGGGGAAAATTACAGGGCTTTATTGGATATGCCTTTATCGAAAATGGTGAAGATCATTTTTCATTTCCTGAGGGTATAAGTGAAGCACAGCAATATAAACAATTTGGAAATTCTGTAACAATTCCGGTTATTCAGACGATGGCTGAATTCATGCTCGAATGTTTTGCGGAGATGGAATAATATAGATAAAAAATAGACAGCGGAAAATGCTGTCTATTTTTTTATCTAGATAAAATACATTTTAAAAATATATTATT
>ENA-ORUV01000566-ORUV01000566.1-human-gut-metagenome-genome-assembly--contig:-NODE-566-length-25355-cov-11.8263_pt1 | contig 25355 bp, 24 predicted proteins | sample MGYA00242089_ERZ509229 | MGnify/ENA primary metagenome ERZ509229 (study PRJEB26280, sample SAMEA2338805) | human gut metagenome | biome: human gut; feature: human-associated habitat; material: faeces...
TTGTAATTGATGGTGAAGGTTCAAAGGTTATTTGCAAAGACTAATTTGAAAATTCAAGTTTGTTGAACCAAATAAAAGTGGACTTGACTTATTCAAATCCCAAAAGCGATGTGTTTAAATTTTACATGCATTGCTTTTGGGATATTCTCTTTAATGCTTTCTTCGGCTTGTTCAAGCCATAGTTCTTCGGTTTCTTTGTCAAATGCTTCCAGTTCGGCATGCTGTTCCGGCGATAAGCCCTTATATCGTTTCTCAAAATATTCTGCTCGTTCTTCCGGTGTTTCTTCTAGGTCTGTGAAGCCTGTAACATCTGTTGGGAAATAGTAAAAACTAATCCCTTAGCTGTGGGTATAAAACTCATAGCTAAGGGATTTTTGCGTCTTTACATATTTATGCGCTGGCCATATTCTGCTTTTTGTTTTACAATAATATCAAGTGATGCATAATTATTGCTTAAGAGGAAAAACTTTTCGAAGAAGCTGCAGCTAAAATGATTATAAGCATGCGAAAGCAAAGGAGGACGAAAAATGTCAGACAAAATGGAGGTTTACTATTTCAGTCCCACGGGAGGAACGAAAAAGGTAAGCGATATTTTTGCCGCTGCCGTAGGCAAAGATGCAGAATGGCATGATTTGGGAGATAAGCAAACGCCGACGAAGCAACCGCAGGGTGAGCTGATTATTGTTGCAGCACCTGTATTTGCCGGACGAATTCCTTCTGTCATGCGCGAAAAAATAAAAACGCTTGCCGGTGAGGGAAAGCAGGCTGTAACTATCGCTGTTTATGGTAACAGGGCCTATGAAGATGCTTTGCTGGAGATGAATGACATTCTGATTCAAGGCGGCTTTACGGTAATAGCATCTGCTGCCTTTGTGGCGCAGCATTCTATTGTGCCGGAGGTTGGCGCCGGCAGACCGGATGCGGAGGATATAAAAGAAATCCGTGCATTTGCAGAGGCGGTTAAGAACAGTACTTCTGCAGAAAATGTTCAGGTTCCCGGTAATCGCCCCTATAAACCGGAGATGAAGGTGCCGGCAGCGCCGCTTTCGTTGCCGTCATGCACAGCGTGCGGAGCATGCGCAAAAATCTGCCCGACAGATGCTATATCGAATGAGGATGGCAAGATGGCTACGGATGCAGCAAAATGCATTCTTTGCATGGCCTGCGTTCATGCATGTCCGAAGCAGGCAAGAATTCTTCCGCTACCATTGCAACAAAAAACAGATAACATGCTTGCTGCATTCAAGGATGTCAGAAACAAGAATGAGGTGTTTTTCTAAGAGCTTTTGCTTATATGCGCTTTAACGGCTTTTTAACATACAGAAATGCCGTTGCTTTTGCCAGCAGGCGCAATTTATGCTACAATATAATATCATGATTATTTAAGAGCGGAGAGTAGCGATGATAGCTAAAATAATTATAAGCGCCAACGAAGACGAAACCCGTATGGGGTTGCTGGAAAACGGAATATTGATGGAATATCTGGTAGAGCGCAAGGACGAGCAGCATCTTGTAGGCAGCATATTTAAAGGTAAGGTCTGCAATGTAGTCCGTGGCATTCAGGCTGCCTTTGTTGATATCGGCCTGGAGCAAAATGCATTTCTGTATCTGGGCAATAAAAAGAATGTTACAGAAGGCCAAAGCCTGATAGTGCAGATATCTAAGGATGCACGCGGTACTAAGGGACCTACTGCTACCCGCGAAATCACCTTGCCCGGACGCTATGTGGTGTTGCTGCCGCAGGCGGATTACGTGGGTATTTCGCGTAAGATTACCGATAAGGAGGAACGTGAGCGCCTGAACATGATTTGCGAGGGTGTGCGTCCTGCCGGTATGGGAATTGTGGTGCGCACGGCGGCGACCGGTGTTGCGCGTGAGCTTCTGGAGCGTGACGTGCAGGAACTGGCGGCTGACTGGAAGGTGTTGGCGGCACGTGAGCGTGTAGCGAAGGCTCCCTGCCTGCTGAGGCGTGAGCTTGATTTGCCGATTCGTATTGTGCGCGACTATCTGCGTCCGGAGCTGACGGAAATCGTGATTGATAATCTGCCGATTTATAAGCGTGTAGAAGAGTTGCTGGCCGAGATGCCGCAGGCACAGGATATCAGGGTAACGCTGTATCAGGGCTTGGAGGATATCTTTGAATATCATAAGCAGGGAGAGGCAGTTGCCGGCATCAGCGACAGACAGGTGACGCTGCCGAGCGGCGGTTATCTGGTTATTGACCATACTGAGGCGATGACTGTTATTGATGTTAACAGCGGCAAGTTCAGCGGACGCGAAAATCTGGAAGAAACGATTATGCAGATTAACCGCGAGGCGGCGCTGGAGATTGCGCGTCAGCTGCGTTTGCGTGATATTGGCGGCATTATCGTAGTAGATTTTATTGATATGCATACTGATAATCATAAAAGAGAGATTATGAACTCTTTGCAGCAGGCGCTGAAGGGTGATAAAATGCATCCCAAGGTGCAGGATATTACGGTACTGAATTTGGTGGAGATTACCAGAAAAAAATCGCGTCAGAATTTATCAAGTGTATTATATACTCCCTGCCCGGTATGCAACGGCAGCGGGCGTGTGCAAAGCAGAGAAAATCTTTCCTTGGAAATTAAGCGTCGCCTGCGTACCTTGCTGAAGCGCCGCAGCAGCTCAAAGAATCTTTTGATTACCGCTAATCCCTGGCTGGCAGAATGGCTTGTAAGCAAGGATTTGCGTGCCTGGGAAAGAGAATTGGCCTGCTCCCTAAAGGTTGAGGCGGATGCTTCCCTGCATGTAGAAAGTTTTATGATTTTAGACAACAGTGGTGTTGACAAATAGCAGACATTAAGGTAAAATATTCCAGTATGGACTGATTTGGTCCGTCCCCAACCGCGCAGAGAGGTTCTGAAAATCCCTGGCGTCAGGGTACCGTATTTGGCGAGTCTATCATTAAGGGAGGTGCAATAGATGTACGCAATTATCAAAACCGGTGGCAAACAATACCGCGTAAGCGAAGGCGAAACTCTGCAAGTTGAAAAACTGAACGCAGAAGTTGGCGCTGAAGTAGTTTTTGAAGAAGTTCTGACCGTTGTAAATGATGCTGATGTTAAGATTGGCAAGCCTGTAGTTGAAGGTGCAAAAGTTGTTGCTAAAGTTGTTGAACACGGCAAAGCAGACAAAATTTTTGTTTTCAAATACAAAGCTAAATCCAACTACCGTAAACGTCAAGGTCATCGTCAACCGTTCACTACTGTTGAAATCACCGCTATTAACGCATAATTTTTATGGTAAGTGTTGATTTATTCAGGAACAGGCAGGGTATGATTACCGGCTATAAGGTCAGTGGTCATGCAGGTTATAGCGAAGAAGGCTCAGACATTGTCTGCAGCGCGGTTTCCGCTCTGACACAGGCTCCCTTGCTTGGCTTGGAAAAACATTTGAAACTCAATCCGTCCTATGTCGTTAATCAGGAGGACGGAATCTTCGAGGTAGCATTGAACAGTGCTCCTACCGACCTGACAGAGGCTATATTGCAAACCATGATTTATGGAGTGGAATCAATAGCGCGTCAGTGTCCACAATATGTTCGCATTCAAGAACATAGGAGGTGAAAGTAATGTTTGAAATTATTCTGCAATTACATGCACATAAAAAAGGTACTGGTAGCTCCCACAACGGTCGTGACTCTAACGCACAACGTCTGGGTACCAAAGCTCATGACACCCAGCTGGTAACCGCTGGCAGCATCATCGTTCGTCAACGTGGTACTAAATTCCATCCGGGCAACAATGTTGGCATGGGCAAGGACTACACTATTTATGCTAAGGTTGAAGGTCGCGTTAAATTTGAACGCAAAGGCCGCGACAAACGCCAAATCAGTGTATATCCTGTTGAAGAAGCAGCAATGTAATCTTCATAAAAATTACTCCGTAACCCTTGGGTTACGGAGTTTTTTGTAGTTCCGGCACTAGATGAAAAAAATGCTTCCCCGCAAAGGGAAGCATTTTGGTTTTAGTAACAGATTATTTTGCCGCGCGGTAGATATTTTCCATATCTTCGATAGTCAGTACCTTAAATTGGCCGATGGTGCGCGTATTCATAAAGCTGCATTTATATGCCAGCTCTTTGATTTCATCTTCTGTGAGGTCCTTGCCGATAAGCTCGTGAATGTTGGTGGGCATACCGATATGGTGGAAGAAGCTTTCCATTGCAACAATGCCTTCCAAGGCTGTAGCTTCGGGATTACGGAAGTTATAGGGAATATGGAAAACGTTAGTTGCCAGCTGGGCAAAGCGGCCGATGTTTTCTTTATATACGTAGCGTGCCCAGCTGCCCCATACTGCTGCAAGGCCTGCACCGTGAGCAACGCCGAACATGCTGCTCAGCTCGTGCTCTAGCTGGTGGCAGGACCAGTCTCCAAAGGTGCGGTCACCGGTGGTTTCATTGTGCGACAGGGTACCGCTCCACATGATTTCGGCGCGTGCATCGTAATTATTCGGCTCTTTGAGCGCAATTTTTGCATAGCGCATAACATTGCGCAGCAAGGTTTCGGCAATGCCGTCGATTAGTGCCAGCTGATGTGTGGCAGGAGCGGTAAAATAACGCTCCAAGGTATGTACCATGATATCAGTGCAGCCGCTGGCTGTCTGGTAGGCAGGCAATGTATATGTAAGCTCAGGGTTCATAATAGCGAATTTACAGTAGCCGTAGTCGGTAGAAAGGCCACGCTTGAGCATGCCGTCCTCGTTGGTGATAACGCTGCAGTTGCTCATTTCGCTGCCTGCTGCCGCGATAGTCAGCACAGCGCCGAGCGGAGCGCAGGCGGTAATCTCTTTTTTCTTAGCGTAATAATCCCACACATCTCCGGGGTTAGCCAGGCCGTAGCCAATGCCCTTGGCGCTGTCGATAACACTGCCGCCGCCGACTGCGAGAATAAAATCAACGTTCTCCTCACGGCAAAGCTCTACGCCCTTCTTAACCATGGAAAGCTGCGGATTAGGCACAACGCCTCCAAGCAGTACGTACTCCAGGCCTGCGTCCTGCAGGCTGGCGCAGACGCGGTCCAGCAGACCGCTTTTCTGGGCGCTGTGACCGCCGAAGTGTACAAGTACCTTGTGGGCACCGTAATATTTACACCATTTACCTGCTTCGTTTTCGGTATTTTTACCGAAGATTATTTGTGTAGGTGCGTGAATCTGAAAATGATCCATAATATCAGCTCCTTGCCAGTAATAATTTCTCAATGGATAAAAGGAAATAAAAGAATAACAAAAAGACTGCCTGAGGTCGCAGGCAGTCTCTCGCAAAACAAATCCGGAGAGGACTGACATACGGCTATCAGGAATCTCTCTTACTTTGCTTATTATAGGAAATTATTTTTTCTTTGTCAATTTATTTTAAGTGTAAGGCTTAGCGCTTCTTTAATCCCAGTATTTCTTCCGGCAGCTGTGCCAGCGTAATAGCTGCAAATACCAGAGCACAGCCAAAGATTTCACGGCTGCTCATAGCCTGTCCCAAAATAAGCCAGCCGCTTACCAGTGCGAAGGCTGATTCCAGACTCATCAGCATGCAGGCAACCAGGGAGCTGACATGTTTTTGACCGACAATCTGCAGCGTGTAGGCTACACCGCTGGACATGATGCCTGCGTAGGCGATAGGTGCCCAGCCTGCAATAATATTGCTCATGGATGGTGTTTCGAAAATAAACATTAGCACACCGTTGACAACGGTACAGGTAATAAATTGTATGAGTGACAGGCGCACGCCGTCAAGATTTTTAATGATATTTTCTATGGCGATAATCTGTGCGGCAAAGCAGAAGGCACAGATGAGGGTGTATAAATCACCTTTGTTGATAGAGAAGCCTTCGTTGATGCAGATGAAGTACATGCCTACGGCTGCTACGACAACGCTGAGACCCTGCAGCAGGGAAACGGAGCGACGATAGAAGATATAGCTCAAAACAGGTACCAGAATGATATAGAGTGCTGTAATAAAGCCGCTTTTGCCTACGGTAGTGTACATTATGCCAAGCTGCTGGAAAAAGCAGGCGAGTGAGAGGAAAAGACCACAGGTGATGCCGCCCTTGATTAAACGGTCCTTATAAACAGGGTCATCACTGCCTAAAACAGTAAAGCGCTTACCTGCCGCTTTGTCGAACAATAGACAGCAGCCAAATAAAAAGACAGTAGCTAAAACACTGCGCGCGCAGTTGAAGGTTAACGGTTCGGCGTAATCGCCGCCGACGCTTTGCGCGATAAAGGCAGTACCCCAGATGAAGGCACACAAGGTGAGCATGAGAACGCCGCGTGTACTGTGATTATTTGCTGATGAATTATTCATAAACAACACCCCTATAACAAAACAATAAGATGAAAATAATTATACCATATTTTGCAATGCGTGTACAAAGGTAACAGCTTGAAAAATCGCTGCTGAAGGGATAATTTTGAGCTGTTTTTCTGCGGAACATTTCCTCTCGCAGGACTTTTTTGTAAAGCAAATAGCTGAAAACAGAAAAAATAAAGCTAAGTGCTAAATTGGCGAAAAAATCGTCTACAAAGAATTTTATCAACATATTGATGAATTTATCTTTGACACCTACGACATATTGTGGTAGAATAAAGCTACAGAAAATGCTACGCTGAACCGTAGCTGTTTTTTATGATTAAGACAAGGCTTTGACCGTTACGGTCAGAGCCTTGAATAACGTATAGGTGTATTTTAAGAATAACTTATGGATTTTTGCTCTTAGTTATTATACGAAGATATTGATTTATAACTTTGATTTTTACAAGAAAGGATGCTGAAAGGTTATGAAAGTAATTAAGCGCGATGGCACAACAGTAGATTTTGATGCCGCAAAGATTGTCGTTGCTATTCAAAAAGCCAATGCTGCCGTAGAACCGGAATTTCGTATTGAGGAGGATAAAATCCAGGAAATTGCGGATAGCGTACAATCTCGTAACCGTATGCGCCTGCTTGTAGAAGACATTCAGGATATGGTAGAGCATAGCCTGATGGATGCAGGTAAATTTGAGCTGGCAAAGCAGTATATTATTTACCGTTATAAACGAGCTCTGGTGCGCAAGGCCAACACTACCGACGATTCTATTCTGTCCTTAATCCGCAACAGCAATAAGGACGTTATGGAAGAAAACAGTAATAAAAATGCAACTATGGCTGCTACTCAGCGCGACCTGATTGCCGGTGAGGTTTCCAAGGATTTGACAAAGCGTATTATGCTGCCGGCCAAGATTTCCAAGGCGCATGAAGAGGGCGTGTTGCATTTTCATGATGCTGACTATTTTATTCAGCCTATTTTCAACTGCTGCCTGATTAATATCGGCGATATGCTGGATAACGGCACGGTTATGAACGGCAAAATGATTGAAAGCCCTAAAAGCTTCCAGGTTGCCTGCACCGTTATGACACAGATTATTGCATCTGTTGCTTCCAGCCAGTACGGCGGTCAGTCTGTTGATATCCGTCATCTAGGCAAATATCTGCGTAAGAGCTATGAAAAGTTTAAAAAGAGCATCAAGGAAACCTCCGGAGGCAACATTGATGACGAAACTTTGGAGCGTCTGACAAACGAGCGCCTGCGCTATGAGCTGAAGGGCGGCGTACAGACCATTCAGTATCAGATTAATACATTAATGACTACCAATGGACAATCTCCGTTTGTTACCCTGTTTTTGAACCTGCAGGAGAATGACCCGTATCTGAAGGAAAACGCTATGATTGTAGAAGAAATTCTGCGTCAGCGTTTGCAGGGCATCAAAAATGACAAGGGCGTTTATGTAACCCCGGCCTTCCCGAAGCTGGTCTATGTTCTGGATGAGCATAATTGCCTGAAGGGCGGCAAGTACGATTATATTACACGTCTGGCAGTAAAATGCAGCGCTAAGCGTATGTATCCTGATTACATCAGCGCTAAGAAGATGCGTGAAAACTACGAAGGCAATGTTTTCTCCCCGATGGGCTGCCGCAGCTTCCTGTCTCCCTGGAAGGATGAAAACGGTAACTATAAATTCGAAGGTCGCTTCAATCAGGGCGTAGTTTCTCTGAACCTGCCGCAGATTGGCATTGTTGCCAAGGGCGATGAGCAGAAGTTCTGGAAGCTGCTGGATGAGCGTCTGGAGCTGTGCTTTGAAGCGCTAATGTGCCGTCACAATGCGCTGAAGGGCATTAAGAGCGATGTCAGCCCTGTACATTGGCAGTATGGTGCTATTGCCCGTCTGGGTAAGGGTGAAACAATAGACAAGTATCTGGAAAACGGTTATTCTACTATCTCTCTTGGTTATATCGGCCTTTATGAGCTGACCAAGTTGATGAAGGGCGTAAGCCATACCGATCCTGCAGGCGAGGATTTTGCTCTGCGCGTTATGAACCGTCTGCGCGGTGCCTGCGACAAATGGAAAGCACAGACCGGTCTTGGATTCGGTCTGTACGGTACACCGGCAGAAAGCCTTTGCTACCGCTTCGCACGTATCGACAAGGAACGTTTCGGCACGATTGAGGATGTTACCGATAAGGGCTACTATACTAACTCCTATCATGTTGATGTACGCGAGAAGATTGATGCTTTCAGCAAATTTAAATTTGAAAGCCAGTTCCAGAATATTTCCTCCGGCGGTGCGATTTCTTATGTAGAAATTCCTAATATGCGTCACAACACCGAAGCATTGGAAGAGGTTGTCAAATTCATTTATGATAATATCCAGTATGCGGAGTTTAATACTAAATCCGATTACTGCCATGTTTGCGGCTTTGACGGTGAAATTACCATTAATGATGACAATGAGTGGGAATGCCCAGCATGCCACAACAAGGATCACTCCAAGATGACGGTTATCCGCCGTACCTGCGGTTATCTGGGAGAGAACTTCTGGAATGTAGGCAAGACTAAGGAAATCAAAGCCAGAGTAATGCATCTGTAATTTGCGAGGTGAGGGCGTATGAATTACGCAGAAATAAAAAATCTGGATATTGCTAACGGACCGGGCTTGCGTGTATCGCTGTTTGTCAGCGGCTGTACACATCATTGCAAGGGCTGCTTTAACCCGGAGTCTTGGAATTTTAATTACGGTCAGCCTTTTACGGAAACAACGCAAGAGCATTTGCTGGAGCTCTTGGAAAACGAACATATCCGTGGCCTGTCGCTTTTGGGCGGTGAACCCTTCGAGCCTGCCAATCAGGCAGCGCTGCTGCCGTTCCTGCGCAAGGTAAGAGAGCGCTTCCCCAAGAAGGATATCTGGTGCTACAGCGGCTATGATTTCGAAAAGGATATGCTGACAGGTAACCTGGGACCTTGGGAAATTACTGAGGAAATGCTGTCCTACATTGACGTACTGGTAGACGGAGAATTTAAGCTTGAGCTGAAGAATCCTAATCTGCGCTTTCGCGGCAGCGAAAACCAACGCGTTATCTTGGTGCAGGAATCGCTGAAGGCAGACGGCATTGTACAATGGGATGACGGCGAAGGCTTGAGCATCTGACAAGCAGTGCGTTTACAAATTTATAAAAAATAAAGCATCCCGGCTCGCAGGAGCAGGGATGCCCGGAAAAAGAAATAGCATTGTCGGTCTTAGCAGGACTGACAATGCTATTTTAATTGTGTGCGCAAGGATTGCGGAATAACAGATTCGATAAAGGCTTTGACTATTGCCGGTTCAAAATCCAGACCGGCCTTGTTCTGCAACTCGATGATAGCGTCGGCGTGAGTTTTTTGCCAATGTTGGGTACAGGGGTTGAGGTTGCGGTCATAATAATTGGCTACGGCGACTATGCGTGCGCCGATAGGGATGTTCTGTCCTTTCAGGCGTTTGGGATAACCGGTGCCGTCCCATTTTTCATGGTGCGCGCGGATGATATCGCTGATGGTATCAAAGCCGGGAATATTCTCCAGCATGCTGGCGCCTGCGATGCAGTGACGTTTATAAATAGACTGTTCGCGCGTAGAAAGAAACGGCAGCTTAGCCAAAATAATATTGGGTACGGAAAGCTGACCGATATCATGCAGCAGCGCTGCTGTTTTTATCTGTGAAACTTCGCTGGCAGGCAGACCGAGCTTAGCAGCAGTGCTGGCAGAATAATTGGCAACCTGTTGGCTGTGCAGATAAATTTCCCTGTTTTTAATTTCCAACATTTTTAAATAGAACTCGCAGATATCCTTCGTCAGGCGAGCATCCGCAAAGTCCAGACATTGTGGTATAGCAATCATAAAGCGTATTTCCTTTTTTTCCGTTCAATATTGAGTACCAATAGTATAGCACTTTTTGACAAAAGATAAAAGTATGCAGAGCTATTGACTTGCAAAAAAAAATTTTTCCCATTATAATAGATAGGACAACTCAGGTCTGTGGTTGCAAGTCGATGCCAGTTGCAGGCGAAACGATCCACGTAAGCAGCAAAATTTTGCTGTGAGCACGGTGCAGCTTAGAAGTAAGTCCTGCCGCAAAAAAATTATGGGCGAGAGAGGTAGTAGTGGGGAGCGGAATGCTTAGGAGCGAACCTTCCAGCAGGCGAGTGTGGGGGCGAAAACCAGGTCAGCTGAGTTGTTTTTTTGTTACCTAAATTACAGTTTGCTGTATTTTGAAAAAAAATGCGGCAAATTTTTATTTTTATACTGTTTTTTTTCATAAAAATACTTTACCTTGCGGGTATTTAGGTATATAATGTACGTATCTCAAAAATGGCTTACAATATCGAAAGGGGAAATTGATGATGAAGAAGATTTTGTTTTTAGTTATGGCAATTCTGGCTGCTGCTTCTATGATGATTGCCGGCTGCGGCGGTGGCGATAAAAAAGCTGCTGAACCGGAAAAGGTACTGCGTGTAGGTACAGAACCGACCTTTGCACCTTTTGAATTCCAAAAAGAGGGTAGCAAAAGCTATGATGGCTTTGATATGGATCTGGCACGTGCTATCGGCAAGCAAATGGGCTACAAGGTTGAAATTGTCAGCATGGGCTTTGATGCTTTGATTCCAGCACTGAACTCCGGTAACATTGATGTTGTTGCTGCAGGCATGAGCATTAATGAAGAACGTCAAAAGGCTGTTACCTTCTCTGAGCCTTATTATACTTCTGGCCTGATTGTCATGGTAAATAAGGACAACAACGAAGTTAAGAGCGTTAAAGATCTGGAAGGCAAACGTATTGCCTGCCAAATCGGTACTACCGGTGAAAAGAATGCCAGAAACGTTGCTAACGCTAAAGTAACTGCTTTCAACACTAATGATGAAGCTGTTATGGAACTGAAAAACAAAGGCGTTGATGCGATTATCAATGATAGTCCTGTAGTTGGTTATTACCTGGCACAGGGCGGCAACACCAGCATGAAGACTGTTGGCGATATCATGGAAGCAGAGCAATACGGTCTGGCTGTTAAAAAAGGTAATGATAAGCTTGCGGGCGAAATCAACAAGGCTTTGGCTGAGTTGAAGAAAAATGGTGAATATGACAAGATTTACAAAACCTGGTTTGGTGAAGTAAAGAAATAATATTTTGTTCACTACGGAGCACGACAGGGTTTAATTGCCGGACGTGCTCCGTTTGATATTAAAAAATTAGAAAAGAAAAAATGAGGGGGACCAACAAATGAAAAAGGTATTAGTATTTTTAATGATGGCTATTATGGCCTGTAGCATGCTGCTGACCGGCTGCGGCGGGGAGGAAAAAAAGGCGGCTGACAGCGCTAAGGTTTTGCGTGTCGGCACTGAGCCTGTATTCGCACCGTTTGAATTTCCTAAGGAAGGCAGCAAGGATCTGACCGGCTTTGATATTGAGCTGATTGAAGCTCTTGGCAAGCAAATGGGCTACAAGGTTGAAATGGTAAGCATGGGCTTTGATGCTCTGATTCCGGCGCTGAATTCCAACAATATTGATGTTGCTATTGCCGGTATGACCATTACCGACGAACGTAAAAAGGTTGTTGATTTTACCGAATCCTATTATACTTCCGGTCTGATGATTATGGTACGTAAAGACAGCAATGTAAAATCCATCGATGATTTGAAGGGCAAAACTATTGCCTGCCAAATCGGTACTACCGGTGAAAATAAATCCAGAACTGTTGAAGGCGCTAAAGTAAAGGCATTCAATACTCAGGACGAGGCTTCTCTGGAGCTGAAAAACGGCGGTGCTGATGCTGTAATCGGTGATGCTCCGGTTGTTGAATACTATATGACCAAAGCAGGCAAGAACTTTGCTAAAACTGTTGGTGAAAGAATGGAAGCTGAGCCTTACGGCATTGCTGTTAAAAAAGGCAGCAAGCTGGCTGGCGATTTAAATAAAGCTTTAGCTGAATTGAAAAAGAGCGGCGAATATGATAAGCTTTATACTAAATGGTTTGGAGAGAAAAAATAAGCAGTGGTTCTCTCCAGCCTGCAACTAAGAATTTAGAAGGGATTGGGAGAATATGAATTTTGAGCTTATGGCAAATTCGTTTCCGCTTTTGCTGGCCGGTGCCGCTATTACCGTAGAGATTACGGCGATGAGCGTTACCTTCGGTCTGCTGATTGGCTGCATGATCGGTATTGCGCGCTTGTGCAGCATTAAGCCGTTGCGTTATTTTGCCAATGTTTATGTCGATTTTATCCGCGGCACCCCGCTGTTGGTACAAATCTTCCTCGTGTATTTTGCGTTGCCTAATATTATCGGCAGCCGTGTTGATCCGTTTGTGGCAGCAATTTCCGCCTGCTCCATCAACAGCGGTGCGTATGTTGCCGAAATCTTCCGTGCAGGCATTCAGTCTATCGACAAGGGCCAGATGGAAGCAGGCCGCAGCCTCGGTATGACTTGGGCGCAGACTATGCGCTATATTATCATGCCGCAGGCCTTCAAGCGCATCATTCCGCCTCTGGGCAATGAATTTATTGCGATGCTGAAGGATTCCTCTCTGGTTTCCGTTATCGGTTTCGAAGAGCTGACTCGTCGCGGCCAGCTGATTATTGCCCGTACCTACGCTTCCTTTGAAATCTGGATGGCTGTAGCTATTATCTATCTGATTATGACCTTTGCTGTTGCAAGGTTTACCGGTTATCTGGAGCGGAGGTTTGACACGAAATGAGCAAGGAAATGATTGTAATCAAAGATCTGAAGAAAAGCTTTGGTGATCTGCACGTACTCAAGGGTGTAAACCTGACTATTGCGGAAAAAGAGGTTGTTGTTATTATCGGCCCCAGCGGCAGCGGTAAGAGTACTCTGCTGCGTTGCATCAACTTTTTGGAGGAGCCTACCGGCGGCAGCATTGTTATCGACGGTATTCCTCTGAACGGTGAGGCTAATATCAACGAAATCCGCAAGGAAGTAGGCATGGTATTCCAACGCTTTAATCTGTTTCCGCATATGACTGTTATGCAGAATCTGATGCTGGCACCGATGAAGGTGCGTGGCGTTTCTAAGGATGAAGCAGAAAAGACTGCGCATATGTACCTGAAAAAGGTTGGCATGGAAGACAAAGCCAATAATTATCCCGACCAGCTCAGCGGTGGTCAGCAACAGCGTGTTGCTATTGCGCGTGCTCTGTGCATGAAGCCGAAGGCTTTGCTGTTTGACGAGCCTACCAGTGCTCTTGACCCGGAAATGGTTAACGAGGTTCTGGACGTTATGAAGCAGCTGGCTAACGAAGGCATGACCATGGCTGTTGTTACTCACGAAATGGGCTTTGCCCGTGAGGTTGGCGACCGTGTATGCTTCGTAGACGGCGGCAAAATTTTGGAAGAAGGAACTCCTGAGGAGATTTTTGGCAATCCGAAAGAAGAACGCACCAAAAACTTCCTGTCCAAGATTTTATAAAACAAAAACAGAAGCATATTTTCCTGTTTAAAATATGTTTATGCTTTATCATGAAAGACTTCGTTCGTCAGGAGCGAGGTCTTTTTTTTGACTCATCAGGCACCGTAGGTGCCTGCAAGCAAAAGGGTTCGATGCACTTTTGCTTGACGGGGGGGGGGACAAAGTGATATAATTTTATTTATAAGACGTTATCTAATTATAATTGGTGTAAAATGAGTGATACATCAAATATTAATGAGTAATGATTCAGAAAAGTTTATCTGCAACCTTTCTGTTGCCAATATTCTGTATTGCCAGAAGTTTGCAGTTAGCAGCTTAAGGAAATAACAATAGAATAATAGCGTATCAGGTGTATTTATACTTAATAAGTAAGCAGGTGAAAAACCTGCGCTGTCACGCAGCTGTAAAGTGGAGTGCTCCTCAATAATGTCACTGGGAAACTGGGAAGGCGAGGATTACGATGAAACTGAGCCAGAAGAATTGCCTGATATGGGGTATCTAATGCAACCTGCGATGGACAGTTTGTACTTTTCTGAGGATAAGTGCGTCTTGCCGTCAAAAAACGGCGAGGCGTTTTCTTTTACCTGTAAAGTTTGCATAGAGTATAACTTTTTATCTTTGCATATTAACATCTGACAAGCGGAACAAGGACAGCTTGGTCTGGTGTTTTTATGAAAATAAATTTCGTTCTAGTATGCTCAAAATATGAGAGAAAGGAGGAGCCATGAAAAGGATAATTATGCTGCTGACCTTAATTTTGGCATTGATGTGTCCCGCACTTGCCGGTGCGGAGGTGTCGAGTGACAAAATGATTTTGGATTGGACAACATCCAAGGTATGGGTTAACGGCGGCGATCTGTGTGTAACAGGCACTTTTGTTAACAAGCGCAATGATTTAGCAATCACTAAGCTGAACGAATTTATTATGCGTGTTACCTACACAGATAAAAATGGCGAGCGCAAGCAATTTCTTGGCAGACCGGTAAAGTTTCCAATATGCAAGATTCCTGCCAAAGCTTCACGCAAGCTGAATTTTAATTTTGGCCCATTTGCTGATGATAGTATCAGTAACTGGGTAACAGCGCAGACATATACATTTACGTATATAAATGGTGCGCGTTTTTGATGAGTGTTGTGTAATGAGCTTGTGGGAAGCTCAATTTTTACAGAAAGAGGTGTATGAGTAAAATGAAGAGAAGTTATACTGCTGCAGCAGCTATGATGATGGTAATGGGGTTATGTGCAAGTGCAAGCGCAGCAGCTACTGTTGACAAAACTTTAGATAATTATACTTTGGATGGCGTTATTGTTGAGGCTGATGCTGTAAGAAACCAGTTTGGCGATATTAACACTGAGCAATCCTACTATCGTACCGGTGGCGACGTTAATGTAATTACCAGCCAGACCTTAGAAAAACGTCATTATCAACAATTAGGTGATGCTTTAAAAACTATCCCCGGTGTACAGGTACAATCTCCCGGCGGCTATAGAGGCGGCGAATATGGTTATACCCAAACCCATACTATTGTAAGCATTAATGGTGATGCCAGAGTAGTAGTATTGATTGACGGACGCCGTTTGGATAACACATCCGGTGGCACTGTCGCAGGCAATTCCGGTTCCGGTTCTAAGGCAATGGTAGATATTAACCAAATTACCAGCATGGACAATATCGATAAAATCGAAGTAATTAAAGGACCTGGTGCGTCTATTTACGGTGCCGATGCAACTGGCGGTGTTATTAACATCATTACTAAAAAAGGAGGCCAGAAAACAACCGGTTCTATAGATTATTCCGCAGGCTCTTGGAACAAACGTAACTATGGCATGTCTGTTTCCGGCGGTAGCAATGACGGAAAGTTAAAAGTATTTATGTCCGGACGCCGTGAAACCGGTAGTGATTCTCATTATAAAGATGGTCTGACCGGCGTAAACCATAAATGGGCACAAACCGGTTATAAAGAAGATTCTATCAATGCACGTGTTGATTATGATTTTGATGATACACACAGATTGACTGTAGCCTACAGTCATTTGCAGGGTGATGATGATTATCCGCTGACAGCACCTTATTATAAATATTTGACTCCTACCGAGTGGGAAAGAATTAAACAATATTATGACCAAGGCCTTACTGGCAATATTAAAAATCCGGGCTACAGAAACTTATGGATTATGTGGCTTGGTGCATATAACGCATACAATAAGAATAACTATGATGTAACCTATTCCTTTAATAAGGAAAATGGTATGGAAAGCTTTATCAGATACTACAAACAGAATGAAAGATATTGGGGTTCTTTCGGCGGTGGTGACGGAGACCTGACAGCACCTTTGCCGTTTACTAAGGAATGGGATGAATGGGCAAAAACTCATTACAGAGGCAGAAGCTATAGATCTTATTACAATGAGTTGAAAAATGACGGCGTTCAGCTCCAGCTTGCAAAATCTGTCGGCATTCATGATTTGCTGACCACCTGGACTTATGATAAATCCAAATACTTAAGCTTCCGTACCAAAACAAATCAGAAATCTGTAGTTGAAAGAGACAGCGTTTTAGGTTATATCCAGGATAAAATCCACATCAATGATCATTGGGATATTACACCGTCTGTAAGATATTCCTATTACAGTGATTTTTCACGAACTGACAGAGATGGTACAAAATGGAATTCTGCTGAGTCCACAACTACTATTACTCCGACCTTAAATACACAATATGCCTTTGATGATACTGCAAGCATGTATTTGGGCTATACTAAAGTATACAGACCGTTGCGTGTTGGCGACTATGACAGAACTAATGGTAGTGCTCCTGCTGGACTGGAAGATGAAAAGGGTGATGTTTGGACAATCGGTGTAAGAAAAGACTTCTCTGATAAAACATCTGTTTCTATGCATTACGATTACACTAAAATGAGCAATGCTGTTGCAAGATACAGTGTTTGGGATAAAGATGTTAAAGATTTCAAACTGAAATATGTAAATGCTAAGGAAGATAAAAAATCCTTTAACTTCACCATTTCTCAAAAATTCAACGAGCATTTAGGACTGAATTTGAACTATTCTCACGCATGTGATGAATGGAAAGCAAAAAATGGTATGCAATTTGATCCGGATTTATCATGGGCAGATGGCAACGTCAATACTGCAATCAACAAACTGCGCCCGCAGAATATTTATACTGCAGATTTGACCTATGATAATGACAAACTGAGCGTTTCTCTGTTTGGTAACTACTATACAGGCTTAAGCAATGTAGCATATACAAGCAACAGATTCTTTGTTCTTGACTTGGCTGCTAACTATGAATTCAAGAAAGACTGGATTCTCTTTGGTACCGTAAGCAATTTGACCAATCAGGCTTGGGAGAATACTTACACTAATTATCTTGGTATTGGTTCTTGGCCGCAACCTGGTCGTTCCTTCATGCTTGGCGTTAAGTACAAATTCTAATTTTAAAAATTAATTATGCAAAACAAGCTGAGGATTTAAGCCTTAGCTTGTTTTTGCATCTTTTAAGGTACAAAAATGAAAAATTTAATTTTTTTAGCAGCGATATTGGGGACAATATTTATAGGTGGATTTTTTGTAAATAGCGAGGAATATATACCTAATTCGGGAGGCGATAGCGCAGATGTAGGTCAATATACTCCTGTTACTATAGATACCTATGATTCGAACAGGAATAAGATTCAAATGACGTTTACTCATAGGCCACAGCGTGTTGTTGTAGATGAATTAAATACAATGGAAACTATGTTGGCTTTAGGTTTAGGTGATTCTATTGTAGAAACTTCTGTGTCACCTAAAAGTATGAGTTATAAAAGACTGCTGCAAGAATATCCGGAGGAAATGGCAAAGATACAGAAAAAAACAGTACATTCCCTCAATACAGAGACCGTACTGTCAGCAAATCCGGATTTAATTTTGGGCTGGAAATCAACATTTACATCTATCCTCAGAAGACCAACCCAATGGTGGAATGCCAGAGGAATCAAAACGTATGTAGTAGCTACCTCAAATCATATATTGAATTACGGAACAATAGAGGATGAGAAGCAATTCCTGGCTGATATGGGAAAGATCTTTCACGTGGAACCGAAAACCAATCATTTGATTCGTGAAATTCAAGATGAGTTAAAAACTACCCAGGAAGCTGTCCAAGGTAAACCGCAGCAGAGAGTTATGGTTATAGAAGTTAGCGGTCGAGGTGCTTTTATGAATTATGATGATGGCTGGCTGGTAGGCGATATGGTCAGATCATTAGGCGGATGTATGCCTGTTAAAGAAAAAAGAGTAGGCGTCGAAGGTCTTATCGAAGAGAATCCGGATGTGATTTTTGTGGTTTATTTTAGCGATTATCAGAAGGATATTATCAGGAGTATATTTCAGCAACCTGAATACAGCTCATTAAAAGCTGTTCAGAACAATCGCATATGCTTGCTGCCTTTTGATTGCATGTATACATCTGCTATAAAAACAATCAAGGGAATACGGTTGATAAAAAATGGGCTTTATCCGGAATTAAATGCTTCCGGTAAAAGGAGTTAAGTATGAGAAATCGTTCAAAAGAAATTAGTGTTGCTTTGGTAATGCTTCTTTTAGCAGTGCTTTTGATGCTTGCGTTTTTATGGGCTCTCAGCATAGGTACGGTAAAGCTGTCGTTCGTGCAAATTTATGAGGGGATAGTAAATCAGTTTACAAGCGGAATGGCAATTGAAACCGCAGGTCAGGGACCGGTGCATGATATTATCTGGCTCTTGCGTCTGCCTCGTCTGGTGCTGGCTGCCTTAGTAGGCATGGGACTTTCGGTCTGCGGCGTTATCATGCAGGCTGTAGTAAAGAACCCGTTGGCGGACCCGTATATTCTTGGTATTTCTTCAGGTGCCTCCTTAGGTGCGACGGCAGCAATTCTGCTGGGCATCGGCGTGGCTCTGGGTGAAAACTTTGTCGGAATTGCAGCCTTTATCGGTGCATTTGCTATGTCGCTAGGCGTACTGTTTATCTCTAACTTGGGTGGTCGCAGTAATTCCATTAAGCTGCTTTTGGGTGGTATGGCATTGAGTGCGGTCTGTGGTGCTTTTTCCAGCTTCATTGTTTACTTTGCTAATAATAAGGAAGGCATGCAGAGTATTGCTTATTGGATGATGGGCAGCTTTGCCGGTGCTAAGTGGGAAAACTTGATGATTATTGCTCCGATTGTAATTTTAGCTGTGCTTTTCTTATGGACGCAGAGCCGTATGCTTAACTTGATGCTGTTAGGTGATGAATCGGCGTTGACCTTAGGAACTGATTTACATATTTATAGACAAATTTATCTGTTGGTCAGCTCTCTTATTGTAGGCTTTGTTGTTTATTCTGCAGGCATGATAGGCTTTGTCGGTTTGGTGGTACCGCATGTTATCCGAATGCTTGTAGGCACTGATCACAAAAAACTCATTCCAGTTGCAGCTTTGACAGGAGCAATATTTTTGGTGGTTGCTGATGGTCTCTGCCGTATAATTATTCCGCGTACCGAGTTGCCTATTGGCATTTTGATTTCGATTATCGGCGCACCATGCTTCGTTTACCTGATGATTAAGAAAACCTATGGCTTTGGAGGTAACTGATAATGGAAATTTTAGCAGAAGCTGTAAAAATGGCCTTTGGCTCCAAGGAGATTCTTAAGGGAATAGATTTCAGCCTGCACAATAAGGAATTTGTAGGCATCATTGGTCCTAACGGCAGCGGTAAGAGCACCTTTCTGAAATGCGTTTACCGTGTGCAGAAGCCTACGGACGGTAAAATTACCTTCAACGGAACGCCGTTGGACGAGCTTTCTTACCGTGAATCGGCGTTGCAGCTGGCGGTAGTAGCACAGCATAATGTTTATAGCTTTGATTTTTCGGTGCTGGAGGTTGTGCTGATGGGGCGTTCTCCACACAAGAAAATGCTGGAGCGTGATAATCTCAACGATTATCGCATCGCGCGCGAAGCGTTGGCGACTGTAGGTCTGGCGGACTTTGAAGAACGCAGCTTTGCGACGCTTAGCGGCGGCGAGCAGCAGCGCGTAATTTTGGCGCGGGCACTGACGCAGCAGACGGAATGCCTGGTGCTGGATGAGCCGACGAACCATCTGGATATCAAGTACCAACTGCAGATTATGGATATTGTAAAATCACTTGATTTGACTGTTGTAGCAGCAGTGCATGATCTGAATATCGCAGCGATGTACTGCGACCGTCTGGTTGCGATTAAGGACGGACAGATTGTTGGCATGGGAACTCCGCGTGAGCTGCTGACGGAAAAGTTTATTTATGATATGTATGAGGTGCGCTGCAGAGTGGATGAGGACACATCCGGAAGGATTAATATTGTGTATTTACCTCAGCACTGGCAATAGGTAAGTGCAGGATAAGACTTTTGAATTGAAAAATATATCAAAACATTGGAGGCTAAGGCCGCATTTATAACCTTAGCCTCCGGTTTGTTTGTGTAATAGGTGGTATCAGTAATACATTTATTATCCAAACTGCTTAAAAAATAACTGATGGTTTTCTCTATATCTTGTCTGAATGCATAAGAAGGCTTATAATATGATAAAAAAGGCAGTACGCCAAAATGGCGACTGCCTACATCTGTTTTTTGTCTGCTTATTACAATGGTAAGTTAATAATATTTTGGTAAATTCATTTAAGCAGGCTGTAATAACATGATAAATTATACATCATTATTTATGGAGTGATAATTATGCAAATGCAATTCGACGGACAACAATATCCTTACGCTTCGCGCCGTCGCGTAGTTTATGGCAGACGCGGTATGGTATGCACCTCGCAGCCATTGGCGTCGCAGGCCGGCCTGCAGATTTTGCAGCAGGGCGGCAACGCTATTGATGCAGCCATAGCCACAGCAATTTGTCAGACCGTAGTGGAACCTACGAATAACGGTCTTGGCAGCGACTGCTTTGCGATTGTTTGGGTAAAGGACAAGCTTTATGGTATCAACGGCAGCGGTTATGCGCCGCAGAACCTGACGGCGGAGGCAGTGCGTGCTGCAGGATATACAGATAAAATGCCGTTCAGAGGCTGGCAGGCTGTGACTGTTCCGGGGGCGCCTTCAGCCTGGGCGGAGCTGCACAAGCGTTTCGGTCGTCTGCCCTTTGCGCAATTATTTGCCCCTGCTATTGATTATGCTGAAAACGGTTATCCTGTTTCGCCGATAGTAGCACGCTTTTGGCAGGAGGGCATTGAGGCGCTGACGCCGTATAAGGATAATCCTGCTGTTGCGCCATGGTTTGCAACCTTTGCACCTAAAGGCGTGGCACCTCGTACAGGTGAATTAGTGCGTTTGCCTGACCATGCTAAAACACTGCGTCTGTTGGCGGAAAGCTATTGCGAAAGCTATTATCGCGGTGAGCTTGCCGAAAAAATTGTCGACTTCAGCGAAAAGACCGGCGGTTGTCTGACGTTGGCGGATTTGGCTGATTACCATGCGGAATTTGTTGAACCTGTGCATATTAATTACCGTGGTTATGATGTGTGGGAGATGCCGCCAAACGGTCATGGAATTACGGCGCTGATGGCTTTGAATATTCTTAAGGGCTTTGACTTCGATTGCCGTGACAGTGTAGCAACACTGCATAAGCAGATTGAGGCTATGAAGCTGGCTTTTGCCGATGGCATGCAGTATATTGCTGACCCGCGCTATATGCGTACTAAGGTTGAAGCCATGCTGAGCGAGGAATATGCAGCCAAACGCCGTGCGCTTATTGGCGAGCAGGCCTTGCTGCCGGAAGCAGGCAAACCGTTCTGCGGCGGTACTGTTTATCTGTGTACGGCAGATAATGAAGGAAATATGGTATCCTTTATTCAAAGCAACTACAAAGACTTTGGCAGTGGCGTTGTGCTACCTGGTTATGGCATCAACTTTAATGACAGAGGCGCAGGATTTAGCTTAGACGAATCTTCGGATGATTTTCTGCTGCCGCGCAAAAAGCCGTATCATACAATTATCCCTGGCTTTTTAACTAAGGACGGCGAAGCTGTTGGTCCGTTTGGTGTTATGGGTGCCTATATGCAGCCGCAAGGTCATGTTCAGGTGCTGATGAACACGATTGATTTCCTGCTGAATACGCAGGCTGCGCTGGACGCACCGCGTTGGCAGTGGATTGATGGGCGCGAGGTGTGGCTGGAGGACCGCTTTTCACCGGAGATTGTTGAAGAGCTGCGCAAGTTGGGGCATGATGTGCGTGTAATGAGCGATTATACCAGCTTTGGCAGGGGCGAAATCATTTGGTGCTGCCCTGACGGCGTACTGGCGGGAGCAACGGAGCCGCGTGCTGACGGAACCGTGGCTGCCTGGTAAATTTTTGTGTATTAATATGATATTCTCTACTGTGGGAAGTACGCACTTATGATCAAGCTGCGTTTTCAAGAATGGGCATATGCATGATACTACAATAGTAACCTTGCGGTAACTAGCGCACGTGGAAGTGCGTACTTTACAGGACTGCAATTTGGTACTATGATATGTACAGATGATGCGCAACGCATCACGAGGAGGTTAACTGATTATGACACAAGAAACTTTGAAATTTGTAAAAGAACAAACTGAAGCTTTAATTGCTGCTCATAGCTGCAGCGCCGAAGCAAAGGCTGCTGCCGAAAAATGGCTGGCAGCTGTTGGTACTGCGGAAGAAGCAGAAGTAACCAAGGCTTATATTGCAGAGCTGGAAGCAGACATTATGCCGATTGACGGCCTGATTGCGTTTGCCGATTCTGAAGCAGGCGTTGGCGTTTTTGGCGCTGAACTGGCTAAAAATATTCTGGCACATGCTAAGGAAATCAAGGCTGCCGGTGCGGAGTATTGCGATTGCCCGGCCTGCGCTGCCTGCAAAGCAATTCTGGATAAAAAAGCAGAGCTGCTGTAATTGGCGAGAGCGCAAACTCTAACCGCCCAGGCTTCACTTCACGGTGAGGCTTGGGCGGTTTTTTGTATAAAAAGTCATAATAAGTTTTTTAAAGATTATTTTTGTTGAAAATATACAAAAATAGATATATAATACTTGCAAAAGCATGACTAGGAGTGATGATAGATGCTTATACAATTTAGTGTAGAAAATTACCTCTCAATAAAGGATAAAGTGGTTTTGTCGTTGCTTGCCAGTAAAGACAAAGAACATCCAGATTTTTTGATAAATCATGACAATAAAAAATGTCTAAAAAGTGCTGTTATTTATGGAGCTAATGCTTCCGGTAAATCTAATGTGCTTAATGCTTTTTGGTTTATGGTGAATTATGTTTTGACCTCACATAATCAGCAGTTACATATGCCTATTGGTCGTACTGCATTTAAATTTGATGATTTTACAGCTGGCAAGCCGAGTTCTTTTGAAGTTATTTTTACTGTTGATGCAATTCGTTATGCGTATGGATTTTCGGTTACGGATACTTTAGTAGTTGATGAATATCTCTATTATTATCCAAATGGCAGACAGGCTATTATTTTTGAGCGTAAGAATACAAAGGAGTATAAATTTACTGTAGATGTAGAAGAGCAGAATATGCTTAAAGATCGTACGTCCGCAAATAAGCTATATTTATCAGTTGCTTCTAACTGGAGCTACAGTAAAGTGATACCTGTTTTAGAGTGGTTTGCGTCTTGTCAGATTCTTACAAAAAGATCAATTGCAGATGCTTATGGTTTGAATGCGAGAAATTTGCGTGATGAAGAATATCGTTCTGTAATCGCTAGTATGCTTCAAGTTGCAGACTTTGGTATAAAAGCATTGGAGATACGTGATTTTCAAGGATTAGGTTCGTTAATGCCTGATAAGCAAAGCTATAATAATATTGAAACGGTACATACGGTAGTAGACGAAAATGGCAAGGAAAAATTCTATAATTTGAATGTGACCGAAGAATCTGATGGTACAAATAGTTATTTTAAAGTTGTAGGTATTGTGAGAAAGGCATTAGACAAGGGGACGCTTTTAGTAGCTGACGAAATAGATGCGCATTTGCATCCTTTATTGACTAAACATTTGATATCTCTATTTAATAGTGCAGAATTTAATCCTCATGGCGCTCAGCTTGTTTTTACATCGCATAATACAAACCTTTTGGATTTAGATATTATGCGGCGTGATCAGATTTGGTTTACCGAAAAGAATGAAAATACAGCTGCAACTGATTTATTTTCTTTAGATGATTTTTCTGTACGGAAAGATACTAAAATAGAGCGGGGATATCTTATTGGACGCTATGGTGCGATACCGTTTATCAAAGGAGGCTTGTAAAATGGCGCGAGGGCAAATTGAAAAACGTGGAGTTCGCCGCAGAAGTATTAAGCCGGTAATATTGATAGTTACAGAAGGATCACAGACTGAGCCGAAGTATTTTGAGCATTTGCGTACGCGTAAAAATAATGTTGATATTCGAGTTGTAGGAAGTAGGAGTAGCGCTGGGGAGTCAGATTACATAAGTTTAGTACATAAAGCTGTAGAGTACAAAGAGAAAAATCAGCTGGCGAAGAGGAATGGAGATACAGTTTGGGTGGTTGCAGACGGAGATGTTAATTACAATAATCCGAATCCTATAGATAATAAAAATATGCAGCTGCAAAAAGCCAGAAGAATGGCAGAAGCAAAGGATATACAGATCGCATTATCGAATCCATGTTTTGAATTGTGGTATTTATTGCATTATCAATATACAACTAAATTTTTGGGTAACTATAATGATGTTAGTCGTTTACTTAAGAATTTTATTGTTAATTACAGGAAAACGATAGATGTGTATGCTGAATTGTCTGCGCATACTGCAAAGGCTATTGAAAATAGTAAGCGTTTGGAATTATATCAAAAAAATAATGGAAATGCATCGCCTTTTGGCGTTGATGTTAATCCGTTTACTGATGTATATAAGTTGGTGGAAAGTTTAGTTTGAGTAATAATGTTTGATATCGAATTAAACTCTAACTGCCAAGGCTTCACTTCGATTCTACTGTTGATGTAACCAAATGTTCTATTGCTGTTGATGGTTCGTTGACAACTGCACCTGCTAATGCCTCTGTGAAGTTCGCTGATAATTCTATGCTGATGGTAAACACTGCTAAGATTAGCGATACTCAAGCTGCTATTACAGGCGTAGTTGCTTGCTGATATTTCAACTGAATCTGAGCTTTACTTGGATAACGCAGAAAAGTATAAAACATATAAGATTATCGATGGTGTTGCTGCCAACTTGGATGCAACGCAGACAGTAAGTCTGAACGGTGCAAGCAATGGCTTTGGCTATGATGTAGCTGATAATGGCAGCTATATTGGCCGCTTTGTTGTTGAAGCTGAAAAAGCTAATGTTACTTATGGTTTAGGCTATGAATATCAGAAGGGCGACAGCGTAAAGGCTAATAAATGGATGGCCAATGTAAACTGGAGCTTCTAATTAAAACAAATTAATCTTCAAAAATAAAACTGACCGCCCGTATCTCAGGTGAATGTGAGATGCGGGCGGTTATAATTTTCTTTCAAAAAAATGCTGCTTGCGGTATAATATAAAAAATACTGAAGGAGGGAAAAGCATGGATAAGT
>ENA-ORUV01000586-ORUV01000586.1-human-gut-metagenome-genome-assembly--contig:-NODE-586-length-24542-cov-3.69478_pt1 | contig 24542 bp, 21 predicted proteins | sample MGYA00242089_ERZ509229 | MGnify/ENA primary metagenome ERZ509229 (study PRJEB26280, sample SAMEA2338805) | human gut metagenome | biome: human gut; feature: human-associated habitat; material: faeces...
TCCAGAAAAAATATTTCTATTCTTATTAACTAGATTGCATAGTATAGAATAATTGCTTTTAACTGATACGTTATACATACACTTTCTATTTCTGATATATGGATTATATCCATATCTTGTATTGCTTGATTTTTCAAACATACAATACAACTGCTTTTCACCTGCCATCGGATACCATGCAAAATATCCAGGTAATACAACTGCCTGATTATTTGATTTCAATATTAGTATTTTTTATTGGCTTATTAAATTCTATATGGATAAAATCACCATTTTGAGCATATGATTTTAAATCATTACTATTCAGACTCCTGATTTTATAATTTCTATATAGTGTAAAGTCAAATTCTTTTTGAGGCTGTTTAGAAATAAGTTTCATATTTGCATCAACATTCAATTTATGATTAATATTTACATCTAAATCATATTTATCAATATAATATGATATTTGTTTTTCTTTTTTGTAATCACAACCAGTATTTTTAATATCATAGAAAATACTTTTAAAAACACCGTAATAATTGATATCACTTCGTCCCTGATCCCATTTTTCGTTAGTTCTTCCTAAGCTTTGAGGTATATATATTGTTGAAAAAAGAAGAACTACAGTTAATGAAGAAATAAGTAATCTTGGTTTAGACTTATAAATGTTCTTTCTTTTAACAATAACCAAGGATAGTAGTATCCAAAAAATATCAGCACATATTTTATACAATTCATTTTGTAATCCATATAAATAGTCTACTGCCCAATTTGAATTCTGATAAAAAACTGCAAATGGCAAAGAAATATAATTAATAATTTGATCAATAGGAATTAAAGGTTTTTCAATCCAAACGAGATTTTCAGTTAAAGGACTAAATAGAAGTACTGATAATACAAACAATATCATAGAATAATACTTATTTTCTAATGAGGATATCGCTATCGTTAAACAAATCATTACTAATTGTGGCATAAAAACATTTAAAAAGTATGATGACAAAAATAAATCGATAATTGTATTAAGCTGATTATTTATAAAAGCATTTATAAATAACATTGAGATGATAACTATATTTAATAATCCAAATAATAACAAAACAACTATTGTACTATATTGAAGATACTTATTTTCAGTATTATCCACAGCTAATAAAGTTTCTTCAAGTTTATTTTTTTTAGCACTTCTTAAATAAAGAAATACCATAACACAAAATAAAATACTTACATAAATAATAAATCGTGCTACTAGATAAAACAAAAAAATAGTATCAACTTTTTTCAATATATAAAACAACATCCCAAAAAAGCAGAATATAAAATTAGTTATATATAAACCAAAAAAACTCTTTTCTCTTATAAACAATTTAAAATGCATTTTTAATAAATCATTCATTTCTTAACCACCTTTTAATCCCTCTCCTTAGTTTTGGTAATGTAATCGCTTACTATATTTAAATACTATCATGTCTCCTGTATCTTCGTCAACGATTGTATAGTTTTTCTATATATTGTCTAACAAATATATTCATGTTACTATTTCTATGGAGGTAGCCTTATGTCAAAAAAGAATAATAACTTTTTTAAGTTAGAAATGTTATTTCTTAAGATTCTTTCAATAAGAGATTGTTATGGGTATGAGATCACTCATTCCATTAAAGAACTTACAAATGGTAAGATAGATATCAAAGAAGGAAGTATGTATCCTGTTCTTTATAAGTTTGAAGATCTAGGCTATATATCAAGTGAGAAAAAGCTTGTTGGAAAGAGAATGACAAGAATATATTATCATTTGGAGCCATCTGGAAAAGCGTACCTAGAGGGCATATACAAAGAATACAAAGAGATGACAAGCATTATTGATACATTTATGGAGGAAGACCATGACTTACAATAAAAACGTTAAAAAGTATATTAAACAATATAAGTATCTATTTGCTTCTTATGGTAAATCTGAAAAAGAATATATAATAAAACTCATAGATAATATTGATGATGGTTCTCATGATATGACATATGATGAAGTCGTAGAAAGACTTGGTACACCTAAGGAAGTTATTATTAGTTACTATGAGCAGGAAGATATGGACAAACTGATTGAAAAAGCAAAGGTAAGAAGATTATTAAAGAATTTCTTATCAGTTGCGCTTGCTGTACTACTAGTATTCTTATGCTACAAAGCATATATCTACCAAAAGACTTTTGAAGAAGTAAGAGATTCAAAAGATGGATATTTTGAAGAAACAATAGAAGTCAAAGAAGACTATGAAATCAAATGATCTCACAGTCTTCTTTTTACTTTGAAAGAAATGGGCATCACTTTTTAGTGATGCCCACTTTGGTTATGATCTTTCTTCTATATATTTTCTAATATTAGACACGTTCACATATTTCGCATAACTCTTATCATTCGCAACGACAAGAGTAGGGGCCTGCATAACAGAGAATCTCTTTGTGAGGTCTACTTGTTCTTCTGCATCTATTAATTCATAGTCTACATGTTCATCTTCTAATATCTTCTTAATAATACGACAGTTAGGACATGTTTTTGTTGTGAATAAATAAAGCTTTTCATTCTGTATAACAGGTTGTACCTGTTCTTCTTTGATTTTCTTCATATGTCTGCCACTTAGTACTGAGTGACCCATATCATATGTTTTACGTTCCTTGAATTCCTGTGCTTTACCTTCATTCCAGTTCTTAACTGGTCTATAGTAACCTGTAATGCGACTCCATACTTCTGTTGGTTTACCACATACAGGACATATAGGCTGTTCACCTACAAGATAGCCATGATCTTCACAAATAGAGTATGTAGGTGAAATTGTATAATAAGGAAGTTTATAGTTTTCTGCAATCTTTCTTACAAGTGTTGCAGCACCTTTCCAGTCTGGTAGTTTTTCACCTAAGAAGGCATGGAATACAGTACCTGATGTATAAAGAGTCTGTAATTCATCCTGAATATCTAAGGCAGTAAATAAGTCATCTGTATAACCTACTGGTAAATGAGATGAGTTTGTATAGTAAGGTGTAGTACCCTCTTTAGTGGCAGTAATGATATCTGGATATTTCTTCTTATCATGTTTCGCAAGACGATAAGATGTAGATTCTGCAGGTGTTGCTTCTAGGTTATATAAGTCACCATATTCTTCCTGATAGATGACTAATCTTTCACGCATATGGTTTAATACATCCTTCGCAAATTCCTGTGCATCTGTATGTGTTAAGTCTTCTTTAAGCCAGTTCGCATTGAGTGTGGCTTCATTCATACCTACTAAGCCAATAGTAGAGAAATGATTCTTAAATGAACCTAAATAACGTTTTGTATAAGGATAGAGACCTTCTTCTAATAACTTACTAATCACATCTCTTTTTACCTTTAATGATCTTGCTGCCAGATCCATTAAGTGATCTAATCTTTCATAGAACTCATGCTCATTATGAGATAAATAAGCAATACGTGGAAGGTTAATAGTAACGACACCCACTGATCCTGTTGATTCACCTGAGCCAAAGAATCCTCCACTTTTTCTTCTTAATTCTCTTAAGTCAAGTCTTAATCGACAACACATTGATCTGACATCACTTGGTTCCATATCTGAATTAATATAGTTAGAGAAATATGGTGTACCAAACTTTGCAGTCATTTCAAATAATAGTTTATTATTTTCTGTTTCAGACCAATCAAAATCCTTTGTGTTAGAGTAAGTAGGAATAGGGTACTGGAATCCACGACCATTCGCATCACCTTCAATCATCACTTCAATAAAGGCTTTATTGATCATGTCCATTTCTTTCTGACAATCCTTATAACGGAAGTCCATTTCTTTTCCACCAACTATCGCATTCAATTCAGCTAAATCATTTGGTACTGTCCAGTCTAAAGTAATATTAGAGAAAGGAGCCTGTGTTCCCCAGCGTGAAGGTGTATTGACACCATAAATAAATGATTCAATACATTTCTTGACTTGATCATAAGGAAGATTATCTACCTTCACAAATGGTGCCAAGTAAGTATCAAAAGAAGAGAAAGCCTGAGCACCTGCCCATTCATTCTGCATAATACCTAAGAAGTTCACCATCTGGTTACATAATGATGCAAGATGTTTGGCTGGTTTAGATGTAATCTTACCTGGAATGCCTCCTAAACCTTCCTGAATCAATTGTTTTAAAGACCATCCTGCACAATAACCTGTCAACATACTTAAATCATGAATATGGAAATCCCCATCTCTATGTGCATCCGCAATCTCCTGATCATATATTTCAGATAACCAATAATTTGCAGTAATCGCACCACTGTTACTTAGAATCAACCCACCAACAGAATAAGTGACAGTAGAATTCTCTTTTACTCTCCAGTCAGTCGCATTCACATAACTATTCACTAGATCCTTATAATCAAGAATCGTAGACTTCATATTTCTTACTTTCTCTCTCTGTTTACGATAAAGAATATAAGACTTCGCCACATCACTATAACCTGCCTGTGATAAGATATCCTCTACACTATCCTGGATATCTTCTACTGCAATCTTATGATCCTTGATCTTCTTTTCAAAATCACTTGTAACCTTTAATGCAAGCATATCAATCACACTTGGATGATATTCTTTCTTTAATGAAATAAATGCTTTTTCAATCGCACGGGTTATTTTCTTTAAATCAAATTCTGTAATCTTACCATCTCTTTTAATGACCTGGTACATATTATCATATCCTTTCTTCTATCCCTCTGATTTCACATTCATCAACATATTCTTCTAAAATCTTTTTATAATTCTGGAGTGTTTCTAATGAGCATGCATGTAAACCTTCTTGAATCACATTCTCATTATCTTCAAAATTTTGAAGATAATAACGCTTAGCACCTTTGATCCATTCTCCAACTAGTCTCATATCATTTTCTGTATGAAATTCTTTAATGATTGTCGTTCTGAATTCATAATCCACATGATTTTCTAATAAATACTGGACTGTTGTCTTAATAGAATCAAGACGATACCCTTCTAAACCAATTGTCTTATTGTATTTCTTAGGCGCATTCTTGATATCTACAGCTACATAATCAACAAGACCTTCTTCTACTAATTCTTTTAACTTATTAGGAAAAGATCCATTTGTATCTAATTTAATAGAGTACCCCATATCCTTGATCACTCTTAAGAAATCCACAATACCAGCCTGTAATAAAGGTTCTCCACCTGTAATACATACACCCTCTAGTATATTCTTTCTCTTTTCTAAGAATTCAAGAACATCTTCCTGTTCAATCTCTACCATATTTTCTGGTAAGAAGACTAAATCAGAATTATGACAGAAAGGACATTTAAAATTACATCCTCCAGTAAATAGAGTACATGCCATTTTTCCTGGATAATCTAGAAGAGTGAGCTTTTGAAAACCAAAGATACGAAAATGATTCTGGTATGTTGGTTCTTCTATTGCTTTCTTAACTAAAAGATGCATTGTCTTTTCTAATTGATCTACTTCTTCTAAAGTCAAATCAGATGTTAAATGAGACCACCAGTCTTTTCTCGCAAGATACATTTCTGTAATCACATCTTTCGCTTTAGGTGTTGTTTTAAGTATCTTAGAACGTTTATCTAGATTATTCTCTTCTATACGAATATAACCCGCATCATGTAATTTAGATACACTCTTTGTGATTGTACCTTTATCTACAGAACCACTAGAAGACAATTCCTTCATAGTGATACCAGGATGTTCATGAATCATCATCAAATTCACAACCTGTCCATAACCTATATCATATTTCTTTAATCTATTATCATAATATTTAATAGCTGCACGATATAGTAATGCATTATCACTCATGAAGTTCTCTTTCTTATCCATCTCTCTCACCTCTTTAGTTGACTATCCAACTATATTAAGTCTAGCACCAATAGAGAGCGTATGCAATTGTTGTGAAAATGTTTGCACATTATCATCTCCTATACATAGTATAAACCAATCAAATAAGTAATGTATTAAAGTTAGATACCATAAAGCCTAAATATAGGAGTTAATAAAATATATTTGATTATATCTTAGTTAAATAGTTCCATGATATAATTATGAGTAAGGGAGGATATAACTATGTCTCTATCAGAACTATTATCGTTTTATATTAATAAAAAGAAAACGAATATAACACAATTTTCACAATACTTAGAAATAGATCGTTCTACACTACATAAGATCATTAAAGGTCAAAGACCTGCAACAAGTGAAGCATTAGTCAATAAAATGGCACAATATCTATGTTTAAGTCAGGAAGAAACAAAACAGATATTAGAAGCTTATGAAATTGATACAATAGGTGCTTTTATATTCTATCGTCGTAAACATATCCAGGATTTCTTTAAGGAAGCAGATCATGTATTAGATCATCATTATCACATTACAGAACAGGTACAAGATGATCAGACTCTTGTAGATGATGTCTATACAGGAAGAATCAATGTAGAACATATACTCTATACTTTATATTCTTATGAACTAAGAGAAGAAAAACCTCATGTAAGAATCATGGAACAGCCTTATGAGATGTCTATTATATTTGATTCTTTTAATCATCTTTCATCAGATATGCCTATGACTCATTTATTCTATCTAGATAATTCACAGAAACAGACAAAGAATAATGAATTCTATAACTTAAAGTGTTTAACTAATTTATTACCTGTTATTTTACGTAACAAGAACTATACACCTTATTACTACTACAGCAATGTTTCTATCATGAATGAACATGATGTATTCTATCCTAATGTAATGATTACAACACGTTATGTTTTTACTTATACAAATGATCATAATCAGGGAATACTTTATAAATTGCCACAGATTGTGAATGCCTATAAAGAAAAATTTGATGCTTATTTAAAAGAAGCAGAATGTTTTATGACACGTGATTCATGGACAAACTATCTTACAGACACAGAGACATTCTTTGATACTCATGTTATTACGCAGGAGATCATGACAACACCATGTCCTACTTATGTATTTGAAGAGAGTGATTTATCCATTATGCGTAAGGCATTAAAAGACTTCTTTCCTAATAAAGAGGAGTTTATTAAAGACTTCCAAAAATTTGGATATTATTGGAATGAGGTATTCTATCCTCAACATTCTGATATATTCCATATTATCTATACACTGCAGGGATTACGCTATACAGCCAAGACTGGTTATCTCCATGATATACCACCAGAACTCTTTAACCCTCTTTCTTTAGAAGATAGACTCACATTACTTAGAAAGTGGAAAGAATTCTGCAAGAAGCATCCTTATGTCATGATGGCAGATATGCCTTATCTATCTGAAACATCTACAACATACTTCCATTTAACTAATCAATCATTCCATATAATTGCATCCGATTCAACTGGCACCCTCGCAAATATCTCTATTAAAGAAATCACCCTTGTAGAAGCATTTAAAGACTTTATTGACAATGTAGTGAAGAAGAACGCTTATAGTAAAGAAGATGAAATCAAACTGATTGATGATTGTATAGAAATGATTGAAATGGAGATGTAGTATTATGTATGTATCTCAATTATTATCTGAATATATCAAGACTAAGAAAATCAATATCAAGAAGTGTGCAGAATACTTCCAGATAGACCGTTCTACTCTTTATAAGATTATTAGAGGAGAACGTAAAATACCAAATCGTGATTTTATCCAGCAGATCAGTCAATATCTCTATCTTACTAATGATGAAAAGAAAGAATTATTAAATGCCTATGAAATAGACAGAATAGGAGAGTTCCGTTATTATTGTCGTCAGCATGTAAGTTCATTTTTAAAAGAAGCTACATTACTTGATAACCGTTCTTTTATAATGTCTGATACTTTAGACCCTATTTTAAAAACAGGACACTATTCTAATAAATATGATGTAGAACATCTCTTATATGAACTATCTCTCTTAGAAAGCAAAGAAAAAGACCCTCATATAAGGATCTTTGGTTATCCTACTCATGCACTCTATCTATTAAGAATAGTCTCTTCTCATATACCTATTACTCATTTATTCTGTTTAAATAACACAAATGAACTAACGAAAGATAACCAGTTCTATAACTTAAGTGTTCTTACAAATATCATGCCTTTAATCTTTAATAATGATCACTATAGTCCATATTATTACTATAATGAGATCAATGCGATTAATAACCATCTTTGTTTCTTTCCTAATATGATTCTTACTACTAGATATCTTCTTATTTATACAGCAGATCATTCAAGTGGTATTCTTTATGAAAAAGGAGAAACATATGATGCATATGAAATACTATTTAATCAATATTTAAAGGAAACAAAGTGTTTAATCACTAATAAAGATGATAAAAGTGATGTGATAGAAGATTTCAATTGTATTCTCTATGCACCTCCTATTAGTGCAGTCTATCAAGAGGACGATCCATTTCCAGTTTTTTTAGAAGATAATGATTTTGTGGAATCGTTCAAGAAACATTCAATGTATTTAAAACAGTTTGTGAAGCGTAATAAAGATCATCTATCAGGACTCTATACCTTGCAGGGATTAAGACATTTTGTGGATACTGGTTATACAATTGATTTCCCACAGCCATTCTATCAACCACTAACAATCAATGATAGAACCAAGATATTACGCAGACTAAAGAACTTTATAAATACCTACTCTATAAACCTTGTAGATGTCCCTGAATATGATAATATGTCTTTCTCAGTTATAGTCATGAACATGAATACACTCTATTTCCAAATTGTATCAGCCAGTGGCACTATCAAAACAATACAGCTTCATGAAGCAAGTCTTGTAATGGCCTTTAATGACTATTATCAATATATACTAGAAGAAAGATCGTCAAGTAAAGAAGACGCATTTAAAATCATTGATAGCTATATTACACAATTAGAGATGTTAAAAGAGTGAACCAAAAGTTCACTCTTTTCATATTAGCTGATTTTTGTACCTGCTGGTAAATCTGTTTCTAATACTTTAATAGATTTCTTAGTGCCACCTGCAAGGATCATACCCTGAGATTCTACACCTCTTAATTTAGCTGGTTTTAAGTTCTTTACAACAATTACCTTCTTACCAGGCATATCTTCTGGTGAATAGCTATCTGCGATACCTGAAACAATCTGTCTTACTTCTCCACCAATATCAATCTGCGATACAAGAAGACGATCTGCTTTAGGATGCTTTTCACATTTCTTAACTTCACCAACAACTAATTCTACCTTAGCAAAATCATCAATAGTGATTTCAGGTGTTTCATCCTTCTTTTCTGGAACAACTGGCTTAGCAGGAGTTAACTTTTCTACCTGTTTAGCTACTTCTTTAGGATCTAATCTTGCGAATAATACTTCTGGATGATCAGTCACTTTAGTACCTGATTTATATGAACCAAAAGTATCTAACTTCATCATATCTCTTTCATCTGTGTTGATCATATCTAAGATTTTCTTAGATGTACCTGGAATGAATGGTTCTAATGCGATAGCTGAGAATCTAATAGCTTCTACTAAGTTATAAAGTACTGTCGCAAGACGATCTTTCTTAGTTTCATCCTTTGCAAGAGCCCAAGGCATAGTATCATCAATATACTTATTAGTACGTCTTAATAATACATAGATTTCATCCAACGCCTTAGCAAGCTTGAATTCATTTTCTAACTTAATAGTCTTTCCTGGCATTGCGAGTGCGATTGATTTTAATTCATCATCTACTGGTTCACATACATTTGTATTAGTGACAACACCATCAAAGTATTTATTACACATAGCGATTGTTCTGTTTACTAAGTTACCTAAGATATTAGCAAGATCACTATTAATGCGTTCTACTAATAAGTCCCAAGTAATTGAACCATCGTTATCATATGGAATTTCATGTAATAAGTAGTATCTTACAGCATCTACACCAAATAGGTCTACTAAGTCATCCGCATAAATAACGTTACCTAAATGTTTAGACATCTTAGAATCACCCATTAATAACCAAGGATGACCAAATACCTGTTTTGGTAAAGGTAAATCTAATGCCATTAAGATGATTGGCCAGTAAATAGTATGGAATCTAACGATATCCTTACCAATAACATGTACATCTGCAGGCCAATATCTATCAAACAATGGATCACTATGACCATCTAAATCATAACCCAAACCAGTAATATAGTTAACTAATGCATCAATCCATACATATACAACATGCTTTGGATCGAAATCTACAGGAATGGACCAAGTAAATGATGTTCTTGATACACATAAATCCTGTAAACCTGGTTTTAAGAAGTTATTGACCATTTCATTCTTTCTTGATTCTGGCTGAATAAATTCTGGATGATCATTATAATACTGCATTAAACGATCCTGATATTTAGATAATTTAAAGAAATATGCTTCTTCTTTAGCATCATGCACTTCTCCACCACAGTCAGGACATTTACCATCTACTAACTGAGATTCTGTAAAGAATGATTCACATGCAGTACAGTATTTACCTTCATAATGACCTAAATAAATATCACCTTTGTCATGTAACTTCTTGAAGATCTTCTGTACCTGTTTTTCATGATATTCATCTGTAGTACGGATGAACTTATCATAAGTGACATCCATCATATCCCAGATACGTTTTACTTCTCCAGCAACTTTATCTACATATTCCTTTGGTTCAATTCCAGCTTCTTTAGCCTTTAATTCAATTTTCTGTCCGTGTTCATCTGTACCTGTCTGAAAACGTACATTATAGCCCTGCTGTCTCTTAGCACGGCAGATTGCATCACTTAATACAATTTCATAAGTATTACCGATATGAGGTTTACCTGAAGTATAAGTAATTGCAGTTGTTAAATAGAAATCTTTTGGATCTTTCATATTTTTCCTCCTGAAAATAAAAAAACGTCCTTAATAAAGGACGAAATTATCGCGGTACCACCTTTTTTACACTTACGTGTCACTCAATCTCTTAACGCGAGTTACGGTTATCCCTATTAGAGATAACAGCTCCCAGACCATCTTTCTAAAGCTTCACACTTATTTACACCAGCCATAAGTTCTCTATGCATTTCACTTTAGTCTCTTCTGTTCATTGCTTTTACTTTAAAACTTTAACAAATTTCTACAACCTTGTCAATGATAGGGTTGTAAGTCCTCACATTAAGATGTTCACTTTCAAAAGTTGAATATTTTTAAAGTTTTGAAAGTGAACCATTAAAGTACTTACTCTTCTAGTAACCATTCAGCAATATCGTAAATCACAATACCTTCATAGCTATACTTTGGATGTCTCGTTCTGGCAATAATCATTTTAGGATATGCATCTCTAATTTGTAGTAAAGGAGAGTATTCTCTCTCAAAAGTTTCCTGTGCTGAAATATTATCACTCACCTGAATATAGATTTTTTCACTACCTCTTTGAGCTACAAAGTCTATCTCTTTCTGGTAGAGTTTTCCAACATAAACATCATAACCTCGGCGCAGTAGTTCAATACAAACCATATTCTCATACACTCTGCCATAATCCATATTTCTGCTACCTAAAATAGCATAGCGAATACCTGTATCACACAAATAAAACTTTTCAGAACTTTCCAAATATTTCTTACCACGAATATCATATCTCTTAATATCATAGAATACAAAAGCGTTACATAAGTATTTAATGTATTTACGTACTGTCACATGACTTGTAGCTACATTATTCGCAGTTAAAAGCTGACTTACCTTATTTGGAGAAGTCAAATTACTAATATTATCCATCAAGAATTCACTTAGTCTTTGTAATACGGTTGTATCAGGTAAAGCATACTTTTGAACTAGATCTCTTGTCACAATAGTTTCATAAACTTCCTTAATATAAGTAACCCTATCCCTATCATTTGGATATAAATAAGAGCCTGCCAAACCACCTTTAAAAGAGTATTCATCAAAAAGCTTATCTTTATCACTTACATCACTATAATATTCACAATATTCTTGAAAACTGAAAGGAAATACATGTATTTCAATATATCGTCCTGTAAAGAGAGTTGCTAGGTCAGCACTCAACAAGAAGGCATTAGAACCAGTTACATAGATATCATACTTTCCTTTAGAATAAAGACTGTTAATAGCTAACTCAAACTTTGGGCACATCTGAACTTCATCTACAAAGAGATAATTCATTTTACCTGCTACATAATGTTGTTCCACATAAGAATGGAGTGCATGATATTCCTTGATTTCTTCAAACTCCAAATCCATAAAATCAATAAAAATTATATTGATATTATCGTAATTTGTTTTTAGGTATTCAATGTATGCCTGCATTAGTTTAGATTTCCCAGAACGACGAATACCAGTAATGATTTTAATGTCCGGTGTATCCTTTAGTTCAATGATCCTGTTGAGATAGTTTTTTCTCACAATTGTTTTCATATATTCACCCACTTTCAAAAGATTAAATTTTTTATAGTTTTGAAACTGAACCACTACACTTATTATACTGTTCTAAAACTGTATGAACAAGATACCACTTTCAAAAATGAAATTATTTTAAAGTTTTGAAACCGTAAGAGAAAAATGAATGTTTTAAGCAAATTTGTATTTTACTTGACACATTATATATATGATTTACAATGCCATTGAGGTGGTATCGTATGAATAGTTACGCAAATTATATAGAGACAATAATTGAACATGAACCTGAAAATAAACTTTTAGAAGCAAGTGCTTTATATAGCCAATCATTCAGTACGATTCCTGAAATGACTTACTATAAAACATTAGAAAGAATGTGCAAGAAAGGTATACTTGTACATCTTACAAAAGGGTTATATTATAGACCAAAAAATACACGGTTTGGTACAGTCCCAATTAGCGAAAAAGACATTGTTGATCATTATATAAAAGATAATCAGGGAATTGTAGTTGGGTATAGACTTTTTAATCAAAAAGGTTTAACTACACAAATCAGTAAACATGTTGAGGTTCTTTCCTCTGCTGTACCAGGTAAAAAGAAAAATATTCATAATATATATGTGATGAATATTAGTATTTCTCTAACACCTGAAACAATTCCTATTATTGAAACTTTAGAAATTCTTCAAAATTATAAGTCTATTGAAGATATCAATAACACCGCACTAGCTGCATATATGAAAGACTTTGCAAGACATTATGCTGATGAAGCGACTGTTTATGTTCTTAAAAATAGAAAGTATAAGAAGTCGACCATCGCCTTTTTGGAAAGTTTTCTAAACTACTTTAAGGTTGAAAATACTTTAAATCAGTTCTTATCATCGCTCTCATCATATGCTATTCCGGATATAGAGGAATTCTATGAATCTGTACTTTAATGTGGACTGTTTTTGAAATACAAACCACAAATAAACACATAAATTTCTTATCTTATTCACATTGAATTCATGTATTATATCTAGTATGTTTTTTGAATTATGTGAATTATATTCGTCTGTTGTATTAGAATGTGAAAGGTACTAGAATACTAAAGAAGGAAGTGATAGATATGGATTTAGAAAAGATTTTTAATGACCAAAAAACGTATTATGACACATTAATGACTAGAGATGTAAGTTTAAGAATAGATGCAATAAAACGTGTTAAGCTATGGATTAAAGACCATATGGACTTAATAGAAGATGCTTTAGAGAAAGATTTAGGTAAATCTAGAGGAGAATCCTATATGACAGAAATAGGACTCACTCTTGAAGCCTGTACATATACATTAAAGAATATTAAGAAATGGGTAAAAAAAGAAAAGGTAAAGACACCTCTTCATCAGTTCTTTTCTCGTTCTTATACGATTTATGAACCTTATGGTGTAACACTTATTATTTCTCCTTGGAACTATCCATTCCTACTTGCGATAGAACCACTTATTGGTACTATTGCAGCAGGTAACTGTGCAATAGTGAAACCAAGTGAACAGACACCACATACTTCCGCTATTGTAGCGCAGCTCATTGATACATGTTTTGATAAAGGACATGCCTATTGTGCTGAGGGTGGTTTAGAGGTTTCTAAGGAACTTGTGAATTTACCTTTTGATTATATTTTCTTTACTGGTGGTAAGAAAGCAGGAAAAGAAATCTATATGAAGGCGGCAGAAACATTAACACCTGTCACATTAGAATTAGGTGGTAAGTCTCCTGCTATTTTAACTGATATGATTCCTATGGAGATTGCAGCAAAACGTATTATATTTGGTAAGTTCTTGAATGCTGGTCAGACTTGTATTGCGCCTGATTATATATTAATTAAGGATAGTATGAAAGCAGCCTTTATTGATTATGCTGATGAATATATTAAGAAGTTCTTTGGTGAACATCCATTAGAAAGTGAAAACTTATGTAAGATCATCAATAAAGAACAATTTGATCGTTTAAAGAAGCTCTTAGAGAATCAGGATATTCTTATTGGTGGAGAAGTGGATGAAGAACATTTAAAGATTGCACCTACTATTGTGAATGATGTAGATTTTGATAATCCTTTAATGGAAGAAGAAATATTTGGACCTATTCTTCCACTTGTAGAATACAATAGAATCGAAGAAGCGATTCAATATATTAATAGTCATGATAAGCCTCTTGCCCTCTATTTATTCTCTAATGACTCATATCATGCCAATAAGATTTTAGATTTATGTAGCTTTGGTGATGCATGTATTAATGATACAGTGAGTCATTTTGCGACTAATACACTCCCATTTGGTGGTGTAGGTGCAAGTGGTATTGGTTATTATCATGGTAAGTTTACTTTTGAGACATTCTCTCATCGTCGTTCTGTATTACATAAGAGTACACGTATTGATTTACCATTTAGATATTATCCACTCACTGATGATAAAATGAAGTGGATCAAACGTTTCTTAAAGTAATACTTACGAACACTTAATGTGAGTGTGATTTCTTCTTAACCCTTTCTTTACTATACTGAGTATAGAAAAAGAAAGGGTGATGGATATGAAGTACAATTTGTATTGGTTAGGTTCAAAATTAGTTGCTGTTATGATTATGGGAACTATACTTCTATCTGCCACTCATTGATTGTAAGCTAGAGATTCATTTCTCTAGTTTTTTTACTTAATATTCATTTATTCTTCTCTTTATGATGATATTTGTATATCTCTTATTATTCTATACTAAGTATATAAAAGGAGACGGAACAATGAGATACGAAATTGCTTGGGCAGTATCTAAGATTATTTGTGTGTTAATCTTATTTGCCATCACCATGTATGCTGGTTATTCAATTCGTTAATCAGCATTTTTTATTCAATTTCATGTATAATAATACATGAGGTGAATAAAATGGGTGAATATGATAAGTATTTTAATAAGGATCTTCATAAAGATTTAAATAAGAATTCCCATATTAAACATGTTATTGCAGTTACAAGTGGTAAGGGTGGTGTAGGTAAAAGTTTAATGACATCACTACTTGCAGTTATGATGAACCGTATTGGGTATAATGTAGGTATTCTAGATGCGGATATTACAGGACCTTCTATCCCTCAAGCTTTTGGTCTAACTGAGAAACTTTATGGAAATGATAAGGGTATTATTCCTGCCGAAACACGTACAGGTATTAAGATTGTTTCTTTAAACTTAATGTTGGATAATCCTACTGATCCTGTTGTATGGAGAGGAAGTTTAATATCTAATACAGTGACTCAGTTCTGGACTGATGTCTATTGGGGTGAATTAGATTATTTATTTGTCGATATGCCTCCAGGAACTGGAGATGTTCCTCTAACAGTCTTCCAATCTCTTCCTGTAGATGGTATTATTACGGTATCTTCACCACAGGAACTTGTCAGCATGGTTGTAGAAAAGTCAGTGAATATGGCACAGATGATGAATATTCCTATTCTAGGTCTTGTTGAGAATATGAGTTATTATATCTGTCCTGATTGTGGAAATAAACATTATTTATTTGGTGAGAGTCATATAGATGAAATTGCGAAGAAGTTTAATATTTCTACTGTATGTCGTTTACCAATGGATCCTGCGATTACTAAAGTCGTAGATGCAGGTCTTATTGAAACAATTACACAGATGGAACTTATGCCTATAGTGAATGAATTAATGAAGGAGGACTAATAAATGATTCAGCACGTTGTTGTATGGAAATTTAAAGAAAGTACAGAAGATCTACAGAATCAGTTTGTAGAAGGATTAAAGGGACTTGTAGGACAGATTGATGGTATCCGTTCTTTACATGTTGGAAGAAATGAAAACCCTAATGAAACATATGATGTTTCATTAGTTATGGAATTTGATAATATGGAAGATTTGTCAAGCTATGCTAATGATCCTAGACATTTAGCTGTTGCGAAAATCGCAAAGGAAAATGCTGAAGTAAGAGCTTGTGTAGACTTCACTATCTAATATAACTCAGGAATTATCCTGAGTTTTTTTAAATACATATCTATTACATAACTTTCGTTGTATAATATAGTTATCATGTTTAACGGAGGATTATATTATGAATACAGCTTTAGTAATTATGGCTGCTGGTATCGGCTCACGTTTTGGTGGAGGAATCAAGCAGTTAGAACCAGTTGGACCTAATGGTGAAATTATTATGGATTATTCAATCCATGATGCAATTGCCGCTGGTTTCAACAAAATTATCTTTATTATCCGTAAGGATATTGAAGAAGACTTCAGAGAAGTTATTGGGAATCGTATTGAAGAAGTCGCTAAGAAGTATGATGTAGAAATTGCATATGCATTCCAGGATTTAAAGGCATTACCAGAAGGAATTGAATGTCCTGAAGGACGTACTAAGCCTTGGGGTACTGGACAGGCAGTTCTTGCTTGTGATGGTTTAATTAATGAACCTTTCGCAGTTATTAATGCAGATGACTATTATGGTAAGGAAGCATTTGTACAGATTCATGATTTCTTATTAGACTATACACCTGAAAAGCCAGATCATCTTGCGATGGCGGGATTTATCTTAAAGAATACTTTAAGTGATAATGGTGGTGTAACTAGAGGTATCTGTGCAGTGAATGAAGAAGGATACTTAACTGATGTAGAAGAAACTAAGAATATTGAAAAGACTTCTACTGGTGCACGTGTAGGAGATAAAGAAATTGACCCTAACGTAAATGTATCTATGAACTTCTGGGGATTAACTCCTGAATTCGTAAATACTTTAAAAGAAGGTTTTGTAGAATTCTTTGAAAACATCAAGGATCCACTAAAGGATGAATATTTATTACCTATCTATATTGGTGAACTTCTAAGAGAAAACAAATTAAGTGTTAAGGTATTAGAAGTGCAGGATTCATGGTTTGGTGTGACTTATAAAGAAGATGCACCTGTTGTAAAGGAATCATTTAAGAAGTTAATTGATGAAGGTGTTTATTCTACAAATTTGTTTGATAATATAAAGTAAAGCCGTATTCTGTAAAATGCAAAGGATTTAAATAGTCTTTTGGAGATTACTTAAAACGCACAAAATGCCAGGGGTATAAATACTCCTGGCATTACTTTTAAATTCTAAATTTTATCCTTATGGTGATTTTTTATCTTCTGCTTAAAGATTAAATTAAACTCATACTAAAATAGTTAATCACCACAATGATTCGTAAAATTAATCATAAGAGATATTTTTTAATTGGTTTTACTTTACTCATTATCATTGAAATTAGAAGCGAACCTAATAGAGCTGATAATATCACGAAAACTATAGTGAAAATTACATTAATTTTTTTACAAAAATCACAATATCTCATTATCAAATCAATTATCCCTGCATGTATTGCATATATTCCTAAACTATACTTTGATATAGTTCGAATAAAATAAGATTCCCTTTTATCGTAATTTTGATACTTAGATTTCACAAAAACAAATACCATCACAGATTGAAACAGCACATTTACTGATAAATTATCATACAGCTGTATTGGTTGATTAAAAGTCACAGATAAAAAATGCGTCATAAAAATTTCAAATATAATACTTAAAATTCCAAAGAAATAAAGTAAATGTTTATATTTTATTTCATAATTGCGTAAATACCAACCTAAAATAAAATATAATGTATATCCACCTACATAACTCAAATTAGTGTAGTTTAACACAATCTGAAAAGTACCGATTTTATCCGAAAAATACATTCCTATATTGATAACTTGTGGAATAAAGAAAGCAAATGTAAAAGCAAGTAATATGAAATATTTTATATAAGTAATGTTTTTATAATTGACCCATAAACGAAGCAATGGCACGATAAGATACAACCCTACTATCATATATATACCACAAATGATAATGTCCTATAATAAAACTATTAATCAATTTTGATATACTAATGCTATCACCTTGTTTTAAAGGAAGATAAACATCAAATAACAATAAATAGATTGAAGACCAAAAAAGGAAAAACAAAATCATCTTAATAATTCTATTCAACTGTTTTTGATTATTATTCACATAATCCTTATCTAATAATAAAGATCCTGATATCATCACAAACAATGGAACACCGATTCTAGATAATGAATCAGCTATATTTCCAACAATAAAGTTAAAGCTACCAAAATCAGCCATAACATAACTAAATGATGCATGCGTCACTATAACAGCAATGCATGCCATTACTCTTAATATATCTAAATAATATATTCTATTACTACCATTTTTCACCATACTACATTTCCTTAATTAAAAATTTTTTACCCTTTGTATTTTCAATGATTTTATATAATTGATAAATCATGAAACAGTTGTTCCTTGTTTTTATCATTTTATTTCACCACTTATTGCACTACTGTATATTTAATTTCTTAAATTATTTTTAAAACAAGCAACATAAATCTGTTTTGAGATTACATATCCTATACATCTATGATTAGAAACAGATAGTATTGCATTTCTAATTCTCCATAACCTAATTCCATTAATAATAGCTAAAAAACTATACTAAAGAAAAATAATACGCATAATTTACAGCTTTTACTATTAATAACTCTGTTTTAGCAAAAAAAGCATCATATCAGTTCTTCAATCCTTTTTATGTTATAAATTCAAGAAGAAATCTTGCATCTTCTTAGCTTCTGTATTTATTTCTAGATTACGTTTTTCAAATGCTTCAATATTAAAATGCTTAGATTGATGAGATGCTTCTTCGATTGCTTCTACCCACTTGTCTACTGCTTCATCCGTAATAGGGAACATCTTCACATTATCATTCACAATAGAGGCTAGAGAAATAGTATCAGAGATCATGCATGGTAATCCATTGGCTTCTGCTTCTAATAATGCGACACTTAGCCCTTCAAAACGAGAAGGGAAGATGTATTGATCCATTGCCTGAATATAATCACTCACATTACTCTTAATACCTAAAAACTTTACATCTTCTTCAATACCATATTCTTTAACCTGATTTTTAAGTGTTTCTTTATCTTCACCATCTCCAATAAGTATCAACATATACTTACCAGGATATCTATGATCCAACTCATTAAATACCTTTAATAGATATGGATGATTCTTCTGGAAATGGAATCTCCCTGTATGACCTAATACAATCTTATCTCCTGCATGAAGTTCTTCTCTTATAGATTGTCTGATTTCTTCATTTGGTTTAAAAAAGTTCACATCTACCGCATTGTTAATCAATTTATAGTTAGGTAATATCGCGTTCTTACCAAAGAACCATTCATTGGCATCTTCTGAACATGTCCAGAAATCTGTTGCATACTTTCTAATCTGTGTTCTATTGAACTTATGAAGACACCCTCTTAAGAAGCTATCTCCATTGGCTGCATTATGACAATGAATAATACGAGTAGGGATACCATATTGTTTAGCCTTCTTAAGATAATCAATATTCGCAAGAGAACATGTATTAAACCAGATAGCTTTATATTCTGACGCATGTGTCTTAAAGAAGTTATCTAAAGCCCTTGAAAAAGCTTTTCTATCTTTACTTCTTGCAGGAATACGATAAATAGTTCCACCTAAACTTAATATCTCTTGTTCATGTGCGACTATTTCAGTATTACATAAGAAATCAAATTGTACACGTGTACGATCTAGATGGCGATAGTAATTCATAATAACAGCTTCCATACCACCTGGATTATCTGTAATTCCAAATACAAGTACTTTCATAATTTACTCCTTATTTACTCTTAGAGAACTGTTTCTGTCTTACTTGTCCTACAAGTAATGCGAATCTATTCCTCTTATGCTTTAAGAACCATAATGGTACTTTACGTGTCATAGACATACCATTGTAGTTAGAGTTCTTTACGGCACGTTTAAATAAATCATTCTTCATTAATGTATTTAAAGAAGAATAATTTCTAATTTTTGAATATCCTTACTCTGCAGAAAAAAGTCTTTTTAATCTTTGCTTTGTTTTTTTTCTAATGTTATTTAAAAGAATGTTATAAAAAGTGTTTATAAAATTCTTGTGATTTGTGGGTATCCAAAAACAAATTTTATTTTACAACGATAAGAATAAATTCTATACCTTCTTAGTTTTTGTATTAACGACTATAGCTTTTTGATTGTTTCTAGTGATTTACTTAAGAAATATCCGTTACGTACTTTGTTAGAAACATCCTTCACATTTTTCACAATATCAAAGTACTTTTCTTCTGTCATATCACTCATAATATCAGTTAATTCATTAAGTGACTCTACCGCAAAACCAACATTGTATTTTTCTACGAATCCTGCTTCAGCAGACTGTTTCCATACAATAACTGGAATACCTGATGCAAGATATAAAGAAAGTTTATGTGGATTGTTATAACGTAAATAATTACCTGTATTACCTGTACATTCATCAACAGATGACCCATCCCAAACTAAACCAAAACCTTTTGTTAATTGAGCTGGAACATCATCAGGTGGGAAAGCTCCATTGTAATTTACATTATCAGCTAAACATTCATCGCTGCAATTAACACCATATAACTCAAAATTTACATTCTTGATATTCTTTAACTGGCTAATATAATTACTCTTTTGAGGGTTTAAGTTACCTGCTAATAATACTGATTTATCATAAGTTATAGTATTTTCATTTGGATATAGATAATCAAATACTTCTAAATCAAAAATTCTATCTTTTGGAATTCCATAATCCACTAAATATTCTGTCATTTTATCATTATGAGAGATAATATAATCTGCAATTTCAAGCATTGTCTTATCCCATAATTCAAACTTTTCTCTATCATCAACGAATAGACCTCTTAGTGTTTCTAAATCATGAATTAAAAATACATACGTTAAATTCTTCTTTTCTTTGATTTTTTTCAATATATTAATATATTGAGTTTCTGTATATACTGGATGAGGAAAAACAATGAGTGAATCATCAGGAAAACCATAGAATTTTCTCAATGCACAAATATTATACAACTTTTTTATTACTTTATTTCCCTCTTTTTTGTTGTTAATGTCATAGTTTTTAAAACCATTTTCTTTTAAAATCTGATAACAGTCTTTTACTGCTTTTGACCCCGCATCAAATTTATTATCAGCTGTTAAATTTAAATAATACTTTTCCATTTTACTCTCCTTATTTACTCTTAGAAAACTGTTTCTGTCTTACTTGTCCTACAAGTAATGCGAATCTATTCATCTTATGTTTTAAAAACCATAATGGTACTTTACGTGTCATAGACATACCTTTATAGTTAGAGTTCTTTATAGCACGTTTAAATAAATCATTCTTCATTAATGTATTTAAAGAAGACTTCGCTTGATCTTTATTTTGTGGATGTGCACAATAATTCACTAAAATAAGTAATACATGATAACTTACAAAGTTGTAGAATAATGTTTCTATATTCTTATCTTCTACCATGATATCTTTTAAGTCTTCTTCTACTGCTTTCATAGATAAGAGGAATTTATCTGCATAAGCTGTATCAAACTTACGTACTGCAGATTGATCATTGAATATATAATGAACTAAAGGATGTTCATCACCTACAATAATATTCCAGTTATGTGAAGCACGTGCACAATATTCTGCATCTTCAGCTAAGCTTAATTCTTCATTTAATAATACATTTTCAATAGTAGAAGCTTTAATGAGTTTACCCCAACAGAATCCTACACCTGCCTGTACATTTAATAGATCCTTTAAATAATCCTTCCAGTCCTTATACATTGTATCTCTAATATAATGAAGCATCTTTTCACTATGATCACTATAGTCTCTACTATAGTTACAGATCACACAATCTGCATCTGCTTCTACTGCATGATTTAATAGTATTTCACAGGCATTACTTTCAATCCAGTCATCTGCATCTAAGAACATGATATAGTCTCCCTTAGCTGTTTTTACACCTAAGTTTCTACCAGAACATACACCGCTCTTAGAATTCTTTACAACTGTCACATTATCTTTATTATTTAATTCACTTAAAGTATCCTGCAACGCATCATTACATCCATTATCAATAATAATCACTTCTACATAATCATAAGTCTGATTAAGACAGCTTTCGATTGTCTTATTGAAATAAACAGGATTTCCACGATATACAGGAATAATAATAGATATTAAACTCTTCATTATTCAAATACCTCTTTTACTTTAGCTAGTGCAGCTGCAATAACTGCATCCATATCATAATACTTATATTCTCCTAGTCTTCCACCAAAGATCACTTTAATTTCTGCTTCTCCTAGCTTCTTATATTCTGCATATAAGGCACCATTCTTTTCATCATTGACTGGATAGTATGGTTCATCTCCTAGCTTCCATTCAGAGCTGTATTCTCTACTGATAACAGTCTTTGGCTGTGTACCGAATTCAAACCATTTATGTTCAATGATTCTTGTCCAAGGTGTTTCGGCATCTGTATAGTTTACTGCCGCATTTCCCTGGAAATTTGGCTTATCTAATACTTCTGTTTCAAATCTGACTGATCTGTATTCTAGTGTTCCTAGCTTATAGTTGAAGTATGCATCGATAGGTCCTGTATAAACAACCTTATCTGCTAAGCTATCTAGTTCTTCCTTGTTTTCTAGATAATCTGTATTCAATCTTACTTCAATACCTTCCAACATGTTTTCTACCATCTTTGTATATCCACCCATTGGAATACCCTGATATAATGCATTGAAGTAGTTATTATCAAAAGTAAGTCTTACTGGTAATCTCTTGATGATGAATGATGGAAGTTCTGTACATGGTCTTCCCCATTGTTTTTCTGTATAACCCTTAATAAGCTTTTCATAGATATCTCTACCAACTAATGAGATAGCCTGTTCTTCAAGGTTCTTTGGTTCTCCCTTGATTTCCTGTCTCTGTTCTTCAATCTTGGCAGCTGCTTCCTCTGGAGTCACTACTCCCCACATCTTATTGAATGTATACATGTTAAATGGAAGAGAATAAAGTTCTCCCTTATAGTTTGCAACTGGTGAGTTAGTGAATCTATTGAACTCTGCAAACTGAGTAATATACTGCCATACTTCCTTATTATTTGTATGGAAGATATGTGCACCATACTTATGTACATTAATGCCTTCTACTTCTTCTGTATAGATGTTTCCGGCAATATTAGGTCTCTTATCAATGACAAGAACCTTCTTTCCTCTCTTATTGGCTTCATGCGCAAAGATTGCGCCATAAAGACCTGATCCTACTACTAGATAATCATATTTCATATTGATGTCCTTCTTTCGTCTCTTCAATAATACCATAATCTCCAAAATAAAACGAGGGTCGATATCATACAACCCCCGTCACTCAATTAGTTTGTTTTCTTTTCTGCTTCTTTAGCTTCCTGTTCAGCTTTTTCTACATCAAAGATTTTCTTTTCAGTATCAATCTTCTTACCATCACACATAGCGTTGATGTATTTAGAATTTAATTCAATACTGTCTTCATCTGGGATACTATACCACAACCTAGTCTTAGGCATTGAGTAACCACCAGTCTGCATCACACCTTCACCCTTAAGGAATGATTTCTGGAAATCCCATTTAATGTTGTCATCTAACTGCTTATTAACTAAAGCTCTGATACTTGAAGATGGCATATTAGTAGTAAATGTATCTTTGATAGAATCTAAGATTTCACTGTAGTTAGTTAAAATCTTTGGAGAAACTGCTTTCTTGATAATAGCCTGTAATACTGCCTGCTGGTTTTCAGTTCTATGCTGGTCACCAGACTGGTAAGTATAACGTTCTCTTGCGAATGCAAGGGCCATACGTCCATCCATATGTACATTTCCCTTAGGAATCTTAATACCATGATCTGTATAAGGAATAAATGCCTTATCAGAATAAATATCAATACCACCTAACGCATCAACTAACTGGATAACTGACTGGAAATCAACTCTTGCATAGAAATCAATGTTGATGTCTAAGAAATCTTCAATAGTCTTTATACTGTTTTCTGTTCCACCATATAAAGCAGAATGAGTTAACTTATCTTTCTTACCACAGTTTGCAAGTTTTACATAATAGTCTCTAGGAATACTTGTCATTAACATCTGACCATTGTTTGGATTAATAGTCACTAATAGGTTAACGTCTGAA